>ERZ779865.1773-NODE-1773-length-14971-cov-4.945495_pt1 | contig 14971 bp, 13 predicted proteins | sample MGYA00433088_ERZ779865 | MGnify/ENA primary metagenome ERZ779865 (study PRJEB29588, sample SAMEA2151703) | human gut metagenome | biome: human gut; feature: human-associated habitat; material: faeces | place: Denmark | collected 2008/2010 ... | reverse complement strand
GTTAGAAATACTACAGGCAGACTACAATACGCTATCGCGGACGGTTGTACTTTCATCCGAACGTCGAAGCGTTTTTATGCTTTATGTAAACAATTGAAAATCAGTCTTCCATCAGTTTGCGGTAGCGCACGCGTTTCGGTTCTACATTGCCCATGCGCTTCATCTTGTTTTCCTCGTATTCCGTATAGGAACCTTCGAAGTAGAACACCTGGCTGTCTCCCTCGAATGCGAGGATGTGCGTACAGATACGGTCGAGGAACCAACGGTCGTGGCTGATGACTACGGCACAACCGGCAAAGTCTTCCAGACCTTCTTCCAGTGCCCGGAGCGTGTTCACGTCGATGTCGTTGGTCGGCTCGTCGAGCAACAGCACATTGCCTTCTTCCTTCAGGGCCATGGCCAAGTGCAGACGGTTGCGTTCACCACCCGAAAGCATGCCGCAGAGCTTTTCCTGGTCGGAACCGGAGAAATTGAAGCGGCTCAGGTAGGCACGCGCGTTCACATCGCGGTTGCCCATACGAATCAGGTCGTTACCTCCGCTGATGACCTGATATACGCTCTTGTTCGGATCAATGTCCTTGTGCTGCTGGTCCACGTAAGCAATCTTGACGGTATCGCCCACTTCAAACTCGCCCTTGTCCACCGTTTCCAGTCCCATAATCAGGCGGAACAGGGTGGTCTTTCCGGCACCGTTCGGACCAATCACTCCCACAATGCCGTTGGGCGGCAACATGAAGTTCAGGTCGTCAAAGAGCAGCTTGTCGCCATACGCCTTGGCCACGTGCTTGGCCTCGATGACCTTGTTGCCCAGACGCGGACCGTTCGGGATAAAGATTTCCAGTTTCTCTTCCTTCTCCTTCACGTCCTCGTTCAAGAGTTTGTCGTACGAGTTCAGACGGGCCTTACCCTTGGCCTGACGGGCCTTGGGCGCCATGCGCACCCACTCCAACTCACGTTCCAACGTCTTGCGGCGCTTGCTGGCCGTCTTTTCTTCCATCTCCATGCGCTTGGTCTTCTGCTCCAGCCAGCTGGAATAGTTTCCCTTCCAAGGAATACCTTCGCCACGGTCGAGTTCCAGAATCCATCCGGCCACGTGGTCCAGGAAGTAACGGTCGTGTGTCACGGCAATCACCGTTCCCTCGTACTGCTGCAGGTGCTGTTCCAGCCAGTCGATGCTTTCCGCATCCAGGTGGTTGGTCGGCTCGTCGAGCAACAGGATGTCGGGCTTCTGCAACAACAGACGGCACAAGGCCACCCGGCGGCGTTCACCTCCGGAGAGGTTCTTCACCAGCTGGTCTTCCGGCGGACAGCGCAGGGCATCCATCGCCCGCTCCAGCTTGCTGTCGAGGTTCCACGCATCAGTAGCATCAATGATATCCTGCAGTTCAGCCTGACGCGCAAAGAGGGCGTCCATCTTTTCTGGGTCTTCGTAATACTCCGGCAAACCGAACTTCTGGTTGATTTCTTCGTATTCGGCCAGCGTGTCTACCACTTGCTGCACCCCTTCCATCACGACTTCCTTCACGGTCTTCGCGTCGTCGAGCTGAGGTTCCTGTGCCAGATAGCCGACACTGTATCCCGGCGAAAACACCACTTCGCCCTGGTAATTCTTGTCGAGTCCGGCAATGATTTTCATCAACGTAGACTTACCGGAACCGTTCAGACCGATGATTCCGATTTTCGCGCCATAAAAAAAGGATAGGTAGATGTCTTTCAATACCTGCTTGTTGTTCTGGAATGACTTGCTCACTCCCACCATTGAAAAGATAATTTTCTTGTCGTCTGCCATATTCTTTATATTGGTTAAGTTATCTGTTTCTCATTCGTCGCACAAAATAGCGGTGAATGGCTACCTGATAGACCAGCAGTCCCACCATGCAGACCAGCAAGGCCAGCAGGTACTGCCGCTTCATGGAGTCTTCCACGTATTTTCCGAGCACTACGCCCAGCATCACGCCCGACTCCCACAACAGCTGGTAGGTGTGGTAGCCTGTCCCCCGCTCACAATGCTGCGGAAGATAAATCATCATCCGCAGGAACTGCAACAGAGACAGTCCCATGCCCAGTCCGAGAAGGAATCCGGCTCCCCACAGGGAATCACGGCCATCCGAAAGGTAAAGCATCAGCAAAGCCACGCCCATCAGCACAAGGCCTGCGGCATTCAGGAAGCGTCCGTCGGCCTGACTGCGGAACATCCGGTCGAGCAACAGGAAGACCACAAATCCAGCCATTGCACAAATGTAGAAAAAACTATCGAATATCGTGCTGAATACCACCCCCAAAATGAAGGGGACCACCATCATGTTCAGTCCCGGAAGCAGGGTGCGGAACAGCAGAAAGCGGTCGAACGACATCAGCGGTAAATCCAGCGGAGCGCGGAAACAGACTTCCACCATCGATACCAGCAGGATAGGTATCACACACAGGATGGCAAACAGGTACAGTTCGTGCTGGAAGGAAAGGAAATCCCCCAGACTGTATCCACCCCAGATGCCACACAGCATGCCGAGCACCCCCGACCAGGTGAAAGTGAGGTTGGCCCTGTTCCGACAGTGGGTGGGCGTCACGTCGATGACCAGCGTACTTCCCATCGACATCAGCACGACCCCAAACAAGGCTCCCTGCAATACCCGAAGGGCTACAATGGTCCCTATTCCCGGAGAATAAGGATAAATCAGTCCCACCAACGCCAGCAACAGGATGCTGCGCGTGCACACCGCTTTACGCTTGAACGTATCGACCAGGTAATTGTTGAAAACGCCGAAGATGTACAAGGAAATTCCGAAAATGGCAATGGTACCTCCGGCCTGAAGGTTGGTATAGCCTCCCTCGCCCACCATCCACCGATGCAGCACCGGGAAAAGCATATACACCGCCGTGTACAGGAAAAAATTCGCTGTAAGTAAAAGATTAAAATTTCGATTCCACATTCTTTTTTCTTTTCTCGTCTCTATCTTGTCTAAAACACAGATGCACAGACTGTACCACCTGCCGGAAACTGACCGCCCGGTCCTACAGTCCATGCACCTTTATGCTTTGTCAAAAAACAACAGGCTTAATACTGCTCCGACTCATTGGGGAAGTCGCTCGACTTCACGTCGGCCACGTAATGCCCGATGGCATCCGTCATCACCGTATTCAGGTCGGCGTAACGACGCAGGAAGCGCGGGCTGAATCCTTTGGTCATGCCCAGCATGTCGGTCACCACCAGTACCTGTCCGTCGACTCCACCTCCGGCACCGATACCAATCACGGGGATGGTCAGTTCCTTGGCCACACGGGCTGCCAGTTCGGCGGGGATTTTTTCCAGCACCAGCCCGAAGCAGCCAGCTTCTTCCAGCAGACGGGCGTCTTTTATCAGCTTCTCGGCCTCAGCCTCTTCCTTGGCTCGCACGCCGTAGGTGCCATACTTGTTGATAGACTGCGGCATCAGTCCCAGGTGTCCCATCACCGGCATGCCAGCCCCGATGATGCGGCGAATCACGTCGATGACTTCTTCTCCGCCTTCCAGCTTCAACGCATCGGCATGCGTCTCTTTCATGATGCGGATGGCATTGCGTACCCCGTCGAACGGGTCGGCCTGGTACGAACCAAACGGCATATCGACAACCACCAATGCACGTTTCACGCCACGCATCACCGATTTACCATGATAAATCATCTGGTCTACCGTGATAGGAAGGGTGGTCACATTGCCGGCCATCACATTCGAAGCCGAATCTCCTACCAGAATCACGTCTACTCCGGCATCGTCTACAATCTGTGCCATGGTATAGTCATAAGAGGTCAGCATGGAGATTTTTTCACCTCTTTGTTTCATTTCAATCAAACGGTGAGTCGTCACTTTGCGAGTGTCACCTGAAAGATATCCTGCCATAATTCTTTTTCCTATTTAATAAAATTTCCGCAAAAATAGCCGATTTTTCTGAATCAGACAAATGTTACAGCAAGTTCATCATGGCCTCGTAGGTAAAATGACGAAAATCCGGAATCACCAAAGCGCACTGATTCTGAATGGCTTCCGCCGGATTGGTCGTGCTCAGCCCCACGACAGCCATCCCTGCCGCATTTCCGGCCTGAATGCCGTGGAAAGAGTCTTCAAACACCACACAGTTTTCGGGCACGGTATCAAACACCTCGGCCCCCAGCAGGAAACAGTCGGGTTCCGGCTTCGACTTATGGAACATTTCAGCTGTCAGAATCCGGTCGACCAGTCCCTTCAGTTCGGGATGCGTGGCGTAGACATTGGCCATCTTCTTCTCGTTCGAGCTGGTCACGATGGCAATCTTCACGCCGTGGGCACGCAGGCTGCGCATGAACGCTTCCACTCCCGGCACGTATTCATACTTCATCTCCGTCTCGAAACGGTTCAGACGGTCGGTAATTTCAGCCTGTTCCTGCTCCATACCCTGAAAATGGTGGTCGTAAATCTGTTTGAGGGTCTGTCCTTTGATGACCCGTCCGAATTCCTCGTATTCCGGATGATATTGTTTTCCTACCTTGTTCCAAAAAAGACTGTACTGCGATTCAGTATCCATCACCACCCCGTCGAAATCAAAAAGGGCGGCTACACATTTCGTTTTGTCCATTCGATGTTTAGTTTGATTTAACGGTGCAAAGTTCTGAAATATCGGTTCATATTCCTAACTTTGAGAATTAAAATAAACAAATTTCGCATGAAAGAGAACAATCCGCATATCCTGGGAGAGGCTCCCATCGGGAAACTGTTGCTGGAATATTCCATCCCGGCCATCATCGGCATGACGCTGACCTCGCTCTACAACATCATCGACAGTATCTTCATCGGACACGGTGTGGGGGCACTGGCCATCTCGGGACTGGCCATCACCTTCCCGCTCATGAACCTGCTGGTGGCGTTCTGTACGCTGGTGGGTGTGGGAGGTGCTACACTCTCCTCCATCCGCCTGGGACAGAAAGACAAGAAAGGGACCGAAGACATCTTGGGCAATGTGGCGATTCTCTGTGTCATCAATGCCGTGTTCTACGGGGGACTGGCGTTCATCTTCCTAGAACCGATTCTGTTTTTCTTCGGAGCCAGTGAAGCGACCATGCCTTATGCCCGCGACTTCATGCAGGTCATCCTGCTGGGCAGCCCCATCTCGTATGTCATGATCGGACTCAACAACGTCATGCGGGCCACGGGCTATCCGCGCAAGGCCATGCTCTCGTCCATGCTGACGGTGGGATGCAACATCATTCTGGCTCCCATCTTCATCTTCGTGTTCGACTGGGGCATCCGGGGAGCGGCACTGGCCACGGTCTGCTCGCAGTTCTTCGGCATGATCTGGGTGCTCTATCACTTCTGCAGCCCGAAAAGCTACATCCGTTTTCACCGGCCCAACCTTCGCCTGCAAAAGAAAATTATAGGGAATATTTTTGCCATCGGCATGTCGCCGTTCGTCATGAACGTATGTGCCTGCTGCATCGTCATCTTCATCAACAACCGGCTGCTTACCTACGGGGGCGACATGGCCATCGGAGCCTTCGGCATCCTCAACCGCATCCAGATGTTGTTTGTCATGATTGTGATGGGTATCACCATGGGCATGCAACCCATTACGGGCTATAACTACGGGGCCCGTCATTTCAGTCGGGTGAAACGTACCTTGAAACTGGGTATTACGGCGGCCTGTATCATCACCACCGTGGGATTTGCCGTAGGAGAACTGTTCCCCGGACTCTTCGTAGGAATGTTTACCGACAGCCAGGAATTGATGGACGACGCCATCCTCGCCTTGCGAATTGGTATCCTGGCCTTCCCAGTCGTGGGGGCACAGATTGTCATCACCCAGTTTTTCCAGTCCATCGGAAAGGCTCGGATTTCCATCTTCCTGTCTCTCTCCCGCCAGCTGCTCTTCCTGCTTCCGGGACTGGCCTGGCTACCGCCTGTCTACGGACTGAAAGGGGTATGGTTCAGCATGCCGCTGTCCGACGGACTGGCCTTTGCGGTAGCCGCCCTCATGCTGATGTATCATTTCAAAAAGAAAATGACGGAAGTCACTCCGCACGAAGCCTGACAAACATTTACGAAAACAGCAGTGCAAGGTTCAGCACAGACACCACCACAGCCATGGCATAGAGTACCCACGTACTCCAGCGGGAATTGGCATACGGCCCCATTACGCGTCGGGAGGAAGTCAGCCACACTTGCAGGAAAATGGTGAACGGCAACTGGATGCTCAGCACCATCTGCGAGAGAATCAGTCCCTGAAACGGGTTGTCAATGAACAGAATCACCACCAGGGCTACTCCCAGGGAAAGCAGAATGCCCACCCGCGAATGGATGTCCTTCACGTGATACGACTCTCCGAACATCCCGGCAAAGATGGAACCTGCCGCCATGCCGCTCGTCACCGTCGACGAGATACCAGCCATCAGCAGGGCCAAGGCAAACACCAGGGCCGCCTGACTGCCCAGCAAAGGTTCCAACAGACTCTTGGCCTGTTGCAATTCTTCCACCTCTATTCCATGGGTGAAGAAAGTGGCTGCCGCCAGCAGAATCATCGCACTGTTGATGGCCCAGCCCACTCCCATGGAGAACAGGGTATCATAAAATTCATATTTCAGCAGTTTGCGGATGGAAGCATCGTCCTGCTTGTTGTATTCCCGGCTCTGCACCACCTCCGAATGCAAGAACAAATTGTGAGGCATGACCACTGCTCCCAATACGCTCATAATGACAAGCAGACTTCCTTGAGGAAGGGAAGGCACTACCCACGAACGGGCCGCCAACGGCCAATCAATCTCTACCAGAAACAGTTCGTACAAAAAAGACAGTCCGATGACGGACACAAAGGCAATGATGGCCCGCTCAATCCGTTTATAAGAATTGGAAAAAAGCATGATGACAACAAACACCGTCGTCAACAGGGCTCCCCAGATGATGGGAATGTGAAACAGCATTTCCAAAGCGATGGCCCCTCCCAGAATTTCGGCGAGGGAAGTGGAGATGGAGGCCAGTACCGCCGTGCCCAGCACAGGACGCGACACCCATTTGGGGGTGTATTTCGTGGCCGCCTCGCTCAGGCAAAGCCCGGTAACGATACCCAAATGTGCCACATTGTGCTGCAACACAATCAGCATGATTGTCGACAAGGTGATGACCCACAGCAGGGAATAGCCGAAATCGGCCCCTGCCGCAAAATTCGAAGCCCAGTTGCCCGGGTCGATGAAACCGACGGTCACGAGCAAGCCCGGACCGATGTATTTAAAGAAATCAAGACCACCCAAGTAACGCGGATGGTCCTTACGTCGTAGCTCTTTGATGAAATTCCACATACTTATAAATCTGTCTTAAAACAATAAAAACACATTTACCCTATAGAAAGTTTACACAAAGAGTCAAGAAGTCAGCTATTATCAGTTAGTTCAAGGTATCCCATCCTGCGGCACGGTACCATGCAATAGATTTTTCGTAATACGTATTCCAGGAAGTCTTACTTGTCACATAGGGATTGTATGCTTCCGGAATATACATACCGATTCCACAAAAACGGGTTTCGTCGACTTTAAAACTTGAATTTAAAGGATCTGGAATACATTCCTTGGCAATCACTGCTTGGTTCAATGCTGTCTGTACAGAAGCGATTTCTAAAGTCAAGTCTGCCTCATTCACTCCGCTTTTCCGTCCCAGTTCCCGGAAAAAATCGAGCACATCGTATGAAAAATACTGGTAACTTCCCACTCCATACTGCTGCACATGCAAGTTATCCAAAGTAACTGAAGGAAGTGCCTCCTCCCATTTTAATAGTTGGGCTTTTACCGCCTCAGCCAGATTTTCCATTTGGGTACAATCCACAGCCGCACAAGTTCCCCACACTCCCTTAGTTTTATTATATGAAATAAACTCATGGCATACCGCTGAATAATCTATACTGTCTGCATATAAATAGGGAAGTACCTGATCATAAGGAAACCCATCAACATAAGTTTCCTGTACCGAAGCGACACAGTGTGAAGTGACATCCTTCAATTCGTAGCACACTTCCGCTGTCCCCATCATACAGGCATCAAACAGTACAAAATCAAGTTTCTTCGTAAAACTGTTTTTCAAGACCTCAGCCAAGTCTGGAATATCAATGTTGTAACCGTTGTCGTCACCGAACGCCTTTGTCTTTACAGAGTTTCCTTGCATCCACCCGCCAGCATGCGAACCGAGAATTACGCCATAACTATCTGAAGGAGCTGCCGTCTGCATGTCCTTAAACACTTCTTCCATTACGGTTGGATCGGTAGCTATCTGGCTGTTCATGGTATATTCTTTCTTTTCTGCTACCTGACAAATCGATTCAAAAGTTAGATTAGTTCCCGTCAAAGCCGGCTGATTATTGACATTGCCCCGCCCATCGGTATAGAAACTCATCAAGGTAGGATTGCCCAATGGAGTATCATTTACATAAGGACGATAAAATACAAGCAGCGTACACGATTCTTTCATATTCCCTAAAGCCGTATACATATCTATTACGTTATCACGCAAATAAGTATCCAAGGAAACTGAATTCCGAGAATTGTTTGATATAAGATAGGCCAGCACCGTACGTCCGGAGCACTTGGCCGGCTGTTGCTCCGGTATTTCATTGGAACAAGCCGCCAAAAAGACGACCAGCAGACAATAAATCCACTTCTTCATTGTTCTCATTCAAAATCAGGCTTTTCAAACTTAAACTCTGCATTTACATCCTGCAAAACTAGCGAACTGCCCTTAGCGTATCTTTCCTTCATCTTTTTCAATTCCTTCTGCACATTTTTTTTCTTCCGGCTAAAGAAAATGAAACAAGTACGGTTCTTCCCATTCTGCTTCTGTTCCAGATAGTCTTTCAACTGGATGCTATACAGCGCACGTCCCACCAGCAATCCTTTACCATCTACTGCCGCACTGTCCAAGTACTGCACACCTGTAAAATAAACCAGCGAATCTGTAAAAGAAGCCGAAACACCAGCCAGATAGACACCATATTTATTTTTATCTTTCGGCTGCTTGCTGAATGCAGAAACAGCCAATACCATCATAAACAAGAAACAGAAAAATTTTGTGTAACGCATAATTCATCAATTTATGGGGGCAAAAGTACACAATTATGCGTAAAAACCGAAAGAAGACCTATTAAATTAACAAACAAAAAGCCTTTATACACACAAAAAGAGATGTATCAAGACTGAGCCTGTCTTCATACATCTCTCCTGTTTTTTCGGAAATCAATCTCTACCTTATCCCAAATAAGATTTGAGCAGCTTACTACGAGAATTTTGTCTTAATCGTCTAATTGCCTTTTCCTTAATCTGACGAACACGCTCACGGGTGAGCCCAAACTTGTCGCCGATTTCTTCCAACGTCATTTCCTGCGTGTTAATACCGAAAAACATCTGGATGATATCCTTCTCCCTTTCGGTCAACGTAGAAAGTGCCCTGTCAATTTCCCTCGAAAGTGATTCATTCACCAAAGAGCGGTCGGCCATCGGAGAATCATCGTTCACCAGCACATCCAGCAGACTGTTGTCCTCTCCTTCCACAAAAGGAGCATCCACGGAAATGTGGCGACCGGAAACCTTCAACGTATCCGAAATCTTGTCTACCGGGATTTCCAGCTCATCAGCCAGTTCCTCCGGCGACGGACGACGTTCGTTTTCCTGTTCGAACTTAGAGAATGCCTTGCTGATTTTATTCAGTGAACCAACCTGGTTCAACGGCAAACGCACGATACGTGACTGTTCTGCCAGTGCCTGCAAAATGGACTGACGAATCCACCAAACGGCGTAACTGATGAATTTGAAACCACGGGTTTCATCAAACTTTTCAGCGGCCTTAATCAATCCCAGGTTACCTTCATTAATCAAATCCGGCAAGCTCAAACCCTGGTTCTGATACTGTTTGGCTACAGACACCACAAATCGTAGGTTGGCACGTGTAAGTTTCTCTAATGCCGCACGGTCACCTTTACGGATACGTTGAGCGAGTTCTACCTCCTCTTCTACAGTAATCAAATCTTCACGACCGATTTCCTGCAAATACTTATCCAAAGAAGCGCTCTCTCGGTTAGTGATACTTTTAGTAATCTTTAACTGTCTCATTCTATATAAAATGATTTGGGTACAAAAGTACAAAATATTTTTTATTCTGACAGCGATTTTCCGAAGAAAGAATCTATAATTTTCTTAAAGTTGCACAGACACTCTCTTTTTGTCAATCTCCTGCCAAAAAAGGAACAGAGAAGACTGCCCGATTGTTCATTCCCCTACGGACAGTCTACTCTTATGAAAAGCACCAAAGAAGGCACTTCGGAATTCCGAAGTGCCTTCACATAGCTAAAATCTTTCTACCTTAATCATGCGTTTATTCAGCCTGTGACAAGTCGACTGCATAGTTTGCACGTTTACCAGAAGGATATACACCGGTCATGAACAATACCTGATCGGCTGACTGGGAAGCGGTTTTCATCACGTTCTCCAAATCCTGTACGCTACGCAACTGCTTGCCGTTGGCTTTCAGGATAATGAATCCCTTGCGAATACCGCTGTCTTTCATTCTTCCGTCGCTGACACCGGTCACTTCCACTCCGTAACCCAAGTTCAACTGTTCCTTCAGCTCTTTCGGCACGGCACGGAAGGCAGCACCCAAGATTTCCATATCGGCCTGTTTTACCACCTTGGTAGTTCCCTGAGAATTCTTCAAGGTAATGGTAAAGGTCTTTTCTTTCTTGTCACGCAATACGGTAACTTTCACTTTGTCACCCGGACGATACTTAGCCAGCATACCTTGCAGGTCGGCCATCGTCTTCACCTTGGTGTCGTTCAGCTTCAGGATAACATCGTTCTTCTGCAAGATTCCGTCGGCTGAGCCACCGTCTGTGATTTCTACCACCTGTACTCCTTCGGTAGCACCCAGTTCCTTCTGTTCCTTGCGGATTTCATCCGGATAAACTTCGTTACCCATGTCACGACCGCCGATACCCAGCAATGCACGCTGTACGGTACCATATTGCTTCAAGTCGGTTACCACCTTGGTCATGATGCTTACCGGAATGGCGAAACCATAACCGGAGTAGGCTCCTGTCGGAGAATACAGCATGGCGTTGATACCTACCAGCTCACCCTTGGCATTGACCAGCGCACCACCACTGTTACCCTGGTTGATAGCGGCATCGGTCTGAATGAAGGATTCTACCTGGTTGGCACCCAGTCCACGAGATTTCGCACTGACCACACCGGCTGTCACTGTAGAACCCAGGTTGAACGGGTTACCGACTGCCAGCACCCATTCACCTACTTTCAGGTTGTCGGAGTTGCCGACCACGATAGCCGGGAAATCATCTCCTTCGATCTTGACCAGTGCCAAGTCGGAAGTCGGGTCTGTACCGATGACACGACCTTTCATCTCGCGTCCGTCGTGCAACTTCACGTTGATTTCATCGGCTCCGTCAATCACGTGGTTGTTGGTCACGATGTAACCATCCTTGGAGATGATGACACCCGAACCGAAACCTCTCTGTTCCGGAGTCTGTACTTGCTGCTGACGTCCTCTTCCGTCACCGAAGAAGAAATCGAATATATCGGGCTGACCCTGAATTGTCTGAATCTTACTACGCTGAATAGACATGATATGTACCACGGAGTTCAACGTGCTTTCTGCCGCTTTCGTCAAATCGACCGGCTGCATGCTGGATGCATCGAACGCTGCCGTACGCAAAGGAGACGCAGTGTCAAAAGCTTCATAAAAAGACGCGTTTGCCTGATTTTTCTCCATCATGGCATACGCAGTAACTCCGGCCACTCCGGCACTCAGAGCAATGACTGCTACTGAACCTATCGCAAACTTAGTTATTGTTTTCATATCTTCTATTGTTTAAAATGTTAATTTCGACTTTGTTTTAACTTTTCATTTGCTAAAGTAGAACAAATTCCATACGAGTGTACTCTTCCCACATTCTTTTTTCCGTCTTTTAACAATGGAAAGAAAGGCATTAACCGCAGTTAACTGCCTTATCTGACAAATTTACATTCATTACCAGTGAAATAATGACATCTCTGCCAAATCGTCCTGCCAGTCAGAAAGCCATCCTTCCGCCCGATTCAAAAGAATCCCGTCAATTATAGCACAAATTCCGTTTATTTGCGTACCTTTGCAAAGAGAAAGCAGTCGGTCGGTCTGTCGCTGATACTATATAATAGGTAGTAGAAGAGGAAAGTCCGGGCAACGCAGAGCATCCTACTTCCTAACAGAAAGCCGCCTGCAAAGGCAGAGTAATGCAGAAGAAAAGAACCGCCTCCACCCGGAGGTAAGGGTGAGAAGGTAGGGTAAGAGCCTACCAGCCGTATAGCGATATGCGGGCTGTGCATCTTAGGAGTTGTAAGGTCATGTAAACCGGCATTAACGAGGGTTGCTCGCCCCACGTCGGAGGGTGGACCGCTAGAGCCTGTCGGTGACGGCAGGCGTAGATAAATGACAGGCTCCCCTGCACCTGCAGGGTGACAGAACCCGGCTTATAGACCGGCTGCTTTCTTTTTTCACTTAAACACGCTGACCATGAACGCCCGAATAAAAGCGCTGATTCATTTTCTGGACGACGGTATATGGCGCATCCGAGAAGATGAAGTCACCCACCTTCAGTGGAAGGCCTACACTTGCCTTAAAATAGTCTATCTCTCCATCATCCAGTTCATCAACGACCGTATTGTAGTGCGTGCCTCTGCACTGACCTACAGCACCCTGCTCTCCATCATCCCCATCCTGGCCCTGCTGTTCGCCATCGCCCGGGGATTCGGATTCGACGCAGTGGTCGAGTCGCAGTTCCGAAGCGGGATGACCGGTTCGCAGGCCGAACTGATTATCAGTTGGATCAATTCCTACCTGGAGCATGCACAAAGCGGCATCTTCATCGGCATCGGCCTCATCATGCTGCTAGGCACCATCCTGCTGCTGATTGACAACATCGAACGCAGTTTTAACGCCATCTGGCAAGTAAAGAAACCCCGCAGCGTGTTCCGCCAGATAACCGACTACTTTTCCATGATTCTGTTGCTCCCGATACTGCTGGTAGTATCCAGCGGTCTGACCATCTTCATGACCACCTATGTCAAGGAAATGCAGAACTTCATGGTACTGGCTCCGGTATTGAAATTCTTTGTCCGCCTCATCCCCTACGCGCTTATCTGGGGAATGTTCATCGGACTCTACACCTTCATGCCCAACACGAAAGTCAAACTCACCCATGCCTGGCTGCCCGGCATACTGGCCGGAAGTGCTTTCCAGGCTTTCCAGTATGTTTACATCAACAGCCAGATATGGGTCTCCAACTACAACGCCATCTACGGAAGCTTCGCGGCCATTCCGATGTTCTTGTTATGGGCACAGATTTCCTGGAGTATCTGCCTGTTCGGAGCCGAGATGAGCTACATCAGCCAAAACGTTTCCACCTTCAACTTCGGAAAGGAAACGGCCCACATCAGCCGCCGTTTTCACGATTTCTTCTGCACCATCATCCTGAGCTCCATCTGCAAGCGGTTTGCCACAGGCGGTCGTCCTTACACGGCAGAAGCCCTCAGCAAGGAACACAAGATTCCTATCCGGCTGACAAAGAGCATTTTGTATGAATTACAAGACATACGGCTGATTTACGAAGCAGACGCCGGTGGAGAAGAGAAATCACGCGAACCACGCTATCTTCCGGGCATTGACATCAACCGCCTGAGCGTGGGAACCCTGCTCAGCCAACTGGACGCCAACGGGGCAGAAGACTTCAAAATCGACCCGGGACATTATTCAGCCGCCTGGCAGGCCCTGATAGAAGCCCGCAAAGAATACACGGAAAAGAACAGTCACATCCTGCTGAAGGACCTGTAAAAAAACAGGCGCAGCTCCCAGATTCCCCTGAGAACTGCGCCTGAGAGCCGGACACAACCGGCCATTACTTCGTGAGCTGCATCATGCGGCTCAAATACTTCCCGATAATGTCAAATTCGATGTTCACCACACTGCCCACCTTAATGGTATGGAAGTTGGTATGCTCATACGTGTAAGGAATGATGGCCACCTGGAAACTGTCAGCCGTCGGATTGCAGACAGTCAGGCTCACCCCGTTCACCGTGACAGAACCTTTATCCACCGTAAAATAGCCGCGTTTTGCCATTTCCTTGTCAAAGTCGTACTTGAACGTGAAATACCAGCTTCCCTGTGCATCGTCGATGGCCGTACAAACCGCCGTCTGGTCTACATGCCCCTGCACGATGTGTCCATCCAGTCGTCCGTTCATCATCATGCTGCGTTCCACGTTCACCTTATCCCCCGGAACCAGCAGGCCGATATTGGAACGTTCGATGGTTTCCTTCATGGCCGTCACCGTATAAGTGCCGTCCTGAATACTCACCACCGTCAGGCACACCCCGTTGTGGGACACACTCTGGTCTATTTTCAACTCGTCTACAAACGAACATTTCAGTGTCAGGTGCAGGTTTTCCTGATCCTTTACCACCTTGACCACTTCCGCATATTCTTCTACTATTCCAGAAAACATAAATCTTATGGTTTTTAATGATATACTAATACGTGCTTTTACTTTCCTTTGGGAGGTATCGGACTGCTCCACACCACTTCTCCATCGGAAGCTACGACCGAAATTGTCCCTCCGGCATAATCGTCAATGTAACTGTTGCCTTTTACCAGCATATCCTCTGCCATGTGGATAGCCTTTTCGGGTGTCTTGATGGAAAACCCCTTATTGTCGCTCGAACTTCCGTCCGAGAAATAAATATCATACGTTTTCATGACTTTTTCCTTTTTCTGATTGCAGGCGCAAATATATCAAATTCCTTATAATCCCCGCAAGAGATATCCAAAAAAAATCCACACTGGAAAAACACATAAAAAAAGAGAAAACAACTAGCGCTGTCTTCTCCTCCGAGCGGAAAACGAGACTCGAACTCGCGACCCTAACCTTGGCAAGGTTATGCTCTA
>ERZ779865.1770-NODE-1770-length-14983-cov-3.130828_pt1 | contig 14983 bp, 21 predicted proteins | sample MGYA00433088_ERZ779865 | MGnify/ENA primary metagenome ERZ779865 (study PRJEB29588, sample SAMEA2151703) | human gut metagenome | biome: human gut; feature: human-associated habitat; material: faeces | place: Denmark | collected 2008/2010 ... | reverse complement strand
AGAGGCAAAGTAGCACTCCAATTACTTTACGCACTCCTGAAGGCAAACGGAAATAAAAGCGACTCCCTTTTCCAAGTTCGCTTTCCACGCCGATCTGCCAGCCGGACTTCACGCAGATTTTTTTCGCCACGGCAAGTCCCAGCCCGAAGCCGCCGTTCTTGCCGCTGTGCGACTTATCCACCGTGAAAAATCTCGAAAACACCTTGCTCAGATTCTCTTTTGAAATGCCTATGCCCGTATCTTCTACAATCAGGTTTTCGCGATTCAACGTCACGAAAATTTTGCCGCCCTCTTTGTTGTACTTAATCGCATTCCGCACAAGATTCCCGAAAAGCTCGCTCAGCCTTTCCTGACGGCTCATCAGAATCACGTTCTCGTCGATATGCTCCTCGATCGTCACGCCGCGCTTATCCGCTTCCGGCTTCAACGCGCACAAAGTTTCCCGCGCGAGCGCCGAAAAATCCACTTCGTAAGCGGGCAGATCGTCGCTTTCTATCTCGCTGTAATTGATAATGCACGCAATCAGGCTCGACAGTCTGTCGCTCTGCGTCAGAATGGTTTTATACGCAATCGCCTTCTGTTCTTCGCTCATTCCGCCCGCGCCCAGAAGCTCGGCATACCCGCGTATCGAAGTCAGCGGAGTGTTCATTTCGTGCGTCACGTTCGCAATAAATTCGTCCTTCGAAGCCCGCGCTTCCACCACCGCCTCTTTTTCGGCTTGAATTTCTTCCATCTGACGGTGAATATTACGGCTGCGCTCGTTCAAAAGCTCGGCAACAGGCCGCAATTCCGTATACTTCGAAGTCACGTTATCGTTCGCCGCCGCTTCTTCGGCAAGCTTTTTCACGGGCGAAACCACGATATTCGTGGCGATAAACGCCGCCGCCACGCACAGCATTAAAATCACCGCGAAAAACGAAGCCAAAGTAGGCAGGGTTTTCACGAAAATCATCCAGTCGCTGTCGGTGGCGATCGCGATCCGCACCAGATACGCCCCGTCGAAATTCCGGCAGTAATACATCATGCTCTTCCCGATCGTCTCGCTCGAACGCACCGCAAACCCGTTGCCGTTCACGCCGTTTTCGATCGCCTCGATAATCTCGGCTCGATCCGAATGATTTACATCTATCTTTTCGGCTTCGCTGTCCGCAATCACATGCCCCTGCGCATCCATAAACGTCACGCGCGCGCCGCCGATTTTTTCCGAAAACGCCTTCGCGCCCGCCTCGTTTCGCGGGTACTCGCTCTCGTCGTACTCGTTCATGTACACGCTTAAATAATTTCTGCCGTCGTCCACCGAAGACTTATAATACACCTGCGTGCTTGCAAGACCGAAAATCAGCACGCAAAAAAGCGTAATTCCCAACGATAAAAGCCATACTCTCCACTTCATTTTTCTTCACCGCAATACTCTTTTCCCGAAACCGATTTTTCAATCGGCAAGTTTATACCCCACGCCGAATACCGTTTCGATTTTCACGCCCAGTTTTCTAAGGCGCGCCACGTGATTATCGAGCGTTCTCGTTTCGCCGATATCGTACCCCCACACGTCGGTTAAAAGCCGATCGCGCGAAAGTACTTTGCCCTTGTTTTCCATCAGCACGCGTAAAAGCTCGTACTCTTTCCTGTTCAGAGCCGCCGCCTCGCCGCCGATCATACACTCAAACGTTTCCGTATTCAAAGTCACGTTCCCCGCCGCAAGCACGGCAGGCTTTTGCTTACCCCTGAGCCGCGCGTTCACCCGCGCCGTCAGTTCCAGCACCGAAAACGGCTTCGCGATGTAATCGTCCGCGCCCATATTCAACCCGTTCACTTTGTCCTCTTCTTTCGAAAGCGCGGAAAGCATAATACAGCTCACTTCCGGGTACTTGCTTTTCACGAATTTCAGCGCGTTCAGACCGCTGCCGTCGGGAAGCATAATATCGAGCAACGCCACGTCCGGGCGTTCTTCGCTCACGCCCTCTTCAAAACTTTTCACCGTGGAAAACGCGCGGAAAGATAGCCCGTTCATTTCGAGAGCCACTTTGATCAATCCGCAAATGCTCGTATCGTCCTCTAAAATATACACCTTGCCTTTCATCGTTTCACCGTCCTTGCCGCCTTTTATATCGAAATTATATCACACTTTGAAAAATTAGTACAGCGTTCGGCGTAACCTTTTCGATACAATCTCAAAAAATCAACCGAATCTGCCGTTGATATAATCGTCCGTGCGCTTATCCGAAGGATGCGCGAAAAGCTTCTTCGTTTCGTCCGCTTCGATCATTTCGCCCAGCAAAAAGTACGCCGTTTTATCCGCGATACGAAACGCCTGCTGCATGTTGTGCGTCACCATAATAATGGTAATGCGGTTTTTCAGCTCGGCGCAAAGCTCTTCGATTTTGCCCGTGGAAATGGGATCGAGCGCGCTCGTCGGCTCGTCCATCAGAAGAATCTGCGGCTCAACGGCAAGCGAACGCGCAATGCAAAGCCGCTGCTGCTGACCGCCCGAAAGACCGAGCGCCGATTTATTCAGCCGATCTTTCATTTCATCCCACATCGCCGCGCCCTTCAAAGATTCTTCCACGATACCGTCCAGCACGGAACGCGCCTTAATGCCGAACGTCCGCGGACCGTACGCGATATTATCGTATACGTTCATCGCCAGCGGATTTGGGCGCTGAAACACCATGCCCACGTTTTTGCGAAGCCGCGCGAGATCGGTGTTTTTCGCGTAAATGTCGGTGCTGCCCACCTTCACTTCGCCCGTAATTTTGCAGCCTTCCACCAGATCGTTCATGCGATTCAGCGATTTTAAAAGCGTAGACTTTCCGCACCCCGAAGGACCGATCAGCGCCGTCAGCTTGTTTTTCGGAAAATCGAGATAAATGCTTTTCAGGGCGTGAAAATTGCCGTAATACAAATTCAGCTCTTTCACCGATACGGCGGTATCGCCGCTTAAATCGAATTTTTCAATCACGTGATTTTTCATAGTTTTCAGATTTTTTCCTTTTTATTATTTTTCATAGTTTTCAGATTTTTTTCCTTTTTGTTATAGAGATATTGCACAAAAGATACCAGCAGATTCAAAACGATCACGAATACAAGCAGCACGCTTGCCGTAGCGTAAGCTTCGTTCACCTGCAAACCGTTACTCATAAATTTCCACACGAGTACCGCAAAGCTCGCCGCGCCGTCTGAATAGCTTTCCGGCACAAACGTGGAAGCCGATCCCACGGTGAAGATCAACGCCGCGCTTTCGTTCACGATCCGCCCGATCGAAAGAATAATCGAAGTCACAATGCCCGAAATCGCCTGCGGCAGCACTACTTTAAAGGTAGTGCGAAGTTTTCCCGCGCCGAGCGCAAGACTCGCTTCTCTCATGCTGTCCGGCACTTCGGAAAGACTTTGCTCCGTGCTTCGTATCACGGTGGGCAGAATCATCAACGCAAGCGTTATGCCGCCCGCGTGCAACGAATACCCGAACCCCAGCCCTTTCACGAAAAACACCATGCCGAAAAGTCCGAACACAATCGAGGGAATCCCCGCAAGCGTATCCACGAAAAGCCGCACTATTTTCACAAACGTACTGCTTTTTTTCGCGTACTCGTTCAAGTAAATCGCCGCGCCCACGCCAAGGGGCAAAGCGATTAAAAGCGCGAGTCCCACAAGCATGATCGTGGAAACGAACGCGGGCGCAAGCGTGGTATGCGCGTTGCCGCTTTTACCGAACAGGAAATCGAAGCTTAAATACGGCACGCCTTTCACGAATACGAACACCACCACAAAAGCGAGAATAAAAGCCACAAGCATCGCCACGATCCAGGAAATCACGAATAAAATATCCTGCGCGCTGCCCGTGCGGCGATAGCTGCGCACCTCCTCGCGGTTTTCGCTTTCGCGGATACGGCGCGAGAAAAATTTGTTGCCCTCTCTCGGCTTTTTCACGGCGGTAAGGCACACGTTCAAAAGCAGATTGCCCGCGGCTTTCAGCGGCGCGAACGTGTTTCCGAGCACGATCGTCGCCCGCGACGAAAAATCGATTCCGCTTTGCCACGAGAAGATCCGCGCGAGTTCTCCCGCAAACGTGTTTTGTAGCGATATGCAGAATTTATATAATTCTATCGGCACGAGCCCTATCAGCGAACACGCGAAAAAGCCTTTTAAAATATTGAGCAGCGTGTTCTTTATATTCGCTCTTCCGCTTTGGTACTCTACGGCTAAATCGAAAATAGCGACAACCACCCCCGCCGCGAACAAACCCCAGCCGAACAGCGTAAACAATTGCACGATTGCCCTTATCCAGGCAAGATCGAATATCTCCGCGCCCATATTCCCCATCATTGTGAAAAAGTCCGCTATAGCACTGTAAACGCTGTTATACAGCCACCGCATCATCGCGTTCCAGATAGAATCCGAAATCGCTTTCGCCGCGCTCGCAAAACCGCCCGTGATCGCGTCCACGATCGAACGCAGAAGATCTTGCAACCATCCAAACATTTCGCTTTACCCCCTTATCCGAGTATTTTCCAGATATACAGCGGCGCGGTGAGCGTAAACACAAGACATGCAAACAATATGCACGGCGCGGTGAACTCGAACTGCCCGTGCTTTCGGTAATCGAAATACGCCGTGCCGAGTTTTACGAAAAACAACACCGCGAGAATCATATCCACCACGGGGAAGATTACGTTGTTTACCACCCTTTTTATCTGTTCTTTCGCCGTCGTCCACGTCTGTTCCACCGCACCCGCCACGTCGCCCGGCTTATTCGAGGCAGCAAACGCCGATATCCGCGTCTGAGAGATACTTATCGCCAACAGCAGTAAAAGCACAACCGACATTATCATCCACCACGTTCTTCTCGTATGATTTATTTTCGCTTTGATCATAACTTTTGCTCCTTTTCAAAAATTTCGTTACTTCCGCGTTTGACACGCGTTTTACGGGAATTCGCAAGTTCTCGCAGAATTTTATTTCTTCTTTCATTCCGTTCGAAATCACGTCCCCAAATACCCAAAGTTCGTCGCAATACCATAACAGGCTCATCCCCGCGCTCATTCCCAACGCCCGCTCCTGCGGGTTGTCGTCGTCCAGACATAGCGCATAGAAATGAGTCGTTATAGGCGCAACTCCCTGCTTTAACGCGTACTTTGTATACAAAACCGCGTTTTCTAAATTTTCCTTGACGTTTCCGCCGAGCGGAGCGCAGATATATACTTTCTTTTTCATACGCTCATCCGCCCTTTTCGTTTTTCTATCCACCCCCTTTATCCGAAAAACATAACGCCCGCCGACATCGCGTTTTCGACTTCTTCTTGCGATATCTCTTCCGGCTCGGCAAACCTTTTGAGACTTGCCTTTACTTCTTCGTCGGTAAGCGAACGGAATTCGTCGCCGTCTTCGCCGACAATGAAAAACGGACCGGCGATTACATCGTTTCCGATCCGTCTGTTTCCCTGCATTCCGTTTAATTTGCCTTCTTCGTTACAAATAAGCAGTTTCTCATTGTCTAAAGGCACGACTTCGATATACCCGCCTACCGCCTCCTGCTCGGCTTTAAGAGTATTCTCTATCTTCGTTTCATAAGCGGGTTTGCCCGGCTCTACCATTACCACCCGCAATTTATTATCTTCACTCATTTTAAATTCTCCATTTTTCTTGCTTGTCCGCTCGTAAGTTCCGCAACTTTTTCGTTCGCCCAATCGGGAATAAGTTCGAGCTTGACAGCACCGATCACTTCCCCGCGTAAAAATACGCACTTTTCTCCGTCTTTGAGCAATACGCCGTAAATCTTTCGCCCCAGACTATCCGATTTACACCCGAATCCGCCCGTTGCGTAAAACAACTGATCGTCGGACGTTTTGTATTCGTCTTTCAAAATATCCGGGCGGATAGCGACCACTTTGCCCGCGTAATCGGTCTGATCGTCGTAACAACTCTTAAAATCGTAAAGATGCAGTTTTACCCATTCTTTTCTTGCTTGATCGACAAATAAATTTACAAGACCGGGATGCGAATTTACCGAATAATTATGACTGTATCGCCATTCTTCTTTCGGAATTGCAAAACTTTGCGACCATTCTTTATTGCTTTGCGAATATCTTCCGTCCGTCATTCCTAAATCCACGGTATTTGCAAGCACGCGATTTACTCGGTCGAACCCGTATTTTTTTATTGCGGTCTTTACGCCCTGTTCGTTCAGCCGATTATCCGCATAGTTTGCAGAAATCTGCTTTTCGATAAATCTCGCGCAAGCGCAATTTACACGGTAACTTTCAAGCCATAATATGGTTTCGCCGTTTGCCTCCGCTTCCGCTCTCGACCACCGATACGTCGGCTCAACTTTGCTCATACGTCTTGCCTCCCGCTTGATTTTGCGCCAATTTTACCGATAAATGTATCAGCGCGGCGCGTTGCTGTTCGGGCGATAATCCATTCAGAAAATCATAGAGCGTGATTTCGTCCTGCTTATCTTTCTTTTCTTTGTTTTTCTCACCATTGCAGTCGCAGATAATCTCGCGCTTTATCACCACCGTTCTGCCGTCCGCGCTTTCTTCAAACGACAACACGTCGTTTTGCTTAAATCCCACTTTGCACCTGATTTCATACGGCACGGTAATTCTTCCGCGCTTGCCTAAAATCCTATAAGTTTTCATTTCTCTTCCTCCTCGCAGTTTTTATAACACGGACATTCTTCGCAATTCTCGTCGCAGTCCGTTTCGTTTACGGGACAGTTATCGCAATCGCCGTCGCACACGATTTCGCCCGTATCCGTCAGCCGCTCGATGACAAGCCTGTTTCCGTCCGTATAAATTTGCAACACGCAATTCTCGGTGATGCCGACTTCTTCCAACGCTTCCTTCGGTACGCTTATCAGCGTAAATTCGTTTACTTTTTTATCTTGCATGATAATATACACTCCCTGAGTATTTTTTCGTAATTAAAATCTTCGTATGGGTTGAACATCGTCAGTTGCTTGGGGCGATTTCTTTCCCGCTCGTACAAGTCGTAGTTCCCGATGAGCAGTTCTTTGAATTCCTTGCCCGCCTCGTATCTTTGCGCCATAGAATGCTGCCGCGAGAAGTCGAGAATAGAAAAATCCGAATACAATTCGCGGATTTCTTCGCAATCGTTATATGACAGCAAAAACTTGCCTTTTACGTTTTCGAGCGTGCGTTTCAGCCGCAAATGATCGTCGTAATTAAACGACACCTCGTACATTCCTTCCGTCGATAAATACGGCGGATCAGCATAGAAAAACGCGCCGTCCCTATCGTAATGCTTTATGAGCGTTTCAAAGTCCTGATTTTCCACCACAACGTTCGCCATACGGCTTTCCACTTGCTTTATAAGGTCGAACAACCGCCTTATATCAAACGGTTGCGATGCGTAAGACTTGCCCCCGCTCGAATAACTGTAACGCAACAATTTCAGAAACATTGCCGCCCTGCGAACGTCGTAATCTTTGGTTATTCTCGTCCGTATTTCTTTCATTTCTTCCGCTTCGAGCGGCGGCAGAATAAGTTCCGTCAAGAGTTGTTCTTCGCCCAAATATTTATCTTCAAACTTCTCGCTTTCAAAAAAATCGCGCAAGGCGTTAAAGTCCTCACGCGAATTTAAATTGCAGAATCCGAGTTCCCGAATCGTCGCCATCGTCCGCTCTTTCATGCATCGGAACAAGTTCACAAGATTTCTGTCGAAATCGTTATACACCTCGAAATTGCACGGGTACGGACTTCCGAGTAATACGCTACCCGAACCGCCGAATACGTCTATAAACCTATCGTATTTTGGCGGAAACACGGCGTACAGGATATGCAGTATAGACGTCTTATTGCCTACACGCGATACCGGAGTTTTCATTTTTTCTTTCTCCTTATTCGAGTAACAACCACGCCTATAAGCCGATTAACGATATCTTTTCGTCCCCATAGGCGCGATTGATACCGTTAAAATTTTTATTGTTTTTATGCTTGCGTCAATTCAATAGCCGAATCTTTTTTCGCCAACAAATCAAGGTAATATTTGCGACTATCTTCATCCGTCCAGTCGTTATTAAAAAATTCTTCAAAGAACACGGGATCTTGCCCCACTCTGAATTCTTCCGTCGAAAATTCGGGAACGTAAATTGTATCATAAACTTTCTTTGCAAGTTCTTTATTGCTTTGAACGTTTTTTACAACCCCGCCGAGGTGATTATCAACGTAGTCCGAAAGCCACATACAACCGAATACTTCCCGCGCCTTCAACCGCCATATAGCGAATTTCCCCATATCCAACTTCGCGTCGCCGAAAGGAAAATACAGATTTGTCAACCCGCTGTTTTCAAAACGATAGCATTCTGTCAATTTCGTACCGTCGAGCAAAATTTTCTCGTCTTTCAACAGTTGATTTACACCGTCCACCCAGTCTTTCGCGTCGCCGCCGCAGCCCTGAAACACAATTCCTTCTTCGCCGCCTTTTTGCCGCAATTCTTCCGCTTTTATATCTGTTACACTCATTGTTTTATCTCTCCCATCCCGATTGTTTTTTCCTGTTCGTTTTCGGCAAGAAGTTCTCTCGGCGTTTCTTCATATCCTAAAAAGTTAGGGGAAGTTTCTTCATCGAATTCGATACCACCGTTTGCGCCCAAATCCAATGGCTCTTTCAGCAATACCGTGCCGCCGTGATTTGCTATCACGTTTTTCTCTATAGACGTAAATTCTCCGATTTCATCCGAGTACCGCAAGTCGTATTTATAAAGTCCTTTCGGTACGTCCTGTTCCGCAATACGTTCATCGGTAAATACCCCTTTCACATCGCATACTTCAACAGCGTCGAACTTGTCGTCAAGATAATACTGCGTGTTTCTTTTGCAAAGAGTATACAACGAACACCCCCTTGCCGATATGAGACCATATTTCGTATGCGTTGCGCCGAGTCGTTCCTGCAATTCGCCACCCTCGTTTCGAAACAGCAACGTATCGAGCCACGTGCTGTCAAATCGAGGGTTCAAATACATTTTCAAGTATTCTTTGAAATAATCTTCCGGATACTCGTATTCGGGCGCGAATTCATAAGCGTTGACGTTCTTTATAACGTCCAAAGCGTCTGCCGTTCTGAATTGTCCCGCAGCAGTTAAAATCGCCTTATATTTCGTTCGATCGAATTGTTCCAACTGCGAATATCTTTTCGCTATGGCGTTAAGCGCGTTAAAATCTTGCATATTCCCGAAAATTTCCGAGCTTATCTGCGGTATTGCCGATTCAAAATCGAAATACACGCAATCTTCTATTCGTTCTTCTCCGTGCCTGCGGGCTATTGCATTTGCCTGCTCCTTATCTATGGGCAGTTTTATCCACTCGGCTGTGTTTACCGTTTCTTCGGGATCTTCTTTCGGTGCTTTCGCTATCTTCAACCGAAAAACATAGTCCGTTTTTTCTTCGGGTTCGGGCAACGTAATACCGTCGTATACTTCGCTTTCCTTATAGTCTCCTGTCTCAACGTATTTATCATCTACAAAAACACCGCCTTCGTTTTCTCGTTGCAATCTGCCGATATCTGCCTTATTCAGCAAATATCTCGATTCAAACGGAATAGCGGCAACGTCGGGGTGTAAGTTGTTTTCTATTACAAATTGACCGAGTTCTTCGTCGTTCTTTACCGCCGATATTATCAACACGTTTTCCAAACCGTAGGTTAAATTTATAAGGTCTTTAACGTCAACGCTTTGTTCCCATTCCCCGTCGGATACCTTTTTATGAGCTATTGCCCACAACACGAGTTTTTCATCCTCGTTCAGCGAGCCGAGTCTTTTTGCCAAAAAATTCAGTTCGTCAAACGTCCGCGCGTTTATCCGTTTATATTCGAGCGATGGCAACAACGGCACACTTTCTATTTCGAGTCGGACGTCTTTGCCGAGCGAAAAATTTTCGCCGTATTTTCCTCGCGCCGCTTGCAAACTATCCTCTATTTCGTAATCTTTCGCAGGCAACTCGATACTCGAATAATGCACTCGCATATCGTTCCCGTCGTCTACGGTTATGCCTATACTCAATGTCTTTTCCATTCGTTTTCGTTCCTTTTTTCGATTTCTTTTATTTTTCGTCCTAATGCGGAAACGACGGGTACGCTTACCGCGTTTCCAGCCATTTTATACAACTGCCCGTCTTTAAGTCCCACATTCACGGCTCTATAAAACTGCTCGTTCGTAAATCCCTGCAACCGCCAACATTCGATAGGCATAAGTTTCCGCACTTTCCCATACCGTATTATTCCGTGGCGATCACATGCGGTGAGCGTAAACATCGGCTCGTTTGGTTCTTTGCACCGTCTGCCCTGTTGCCTGACTCCAGTCTTTTCAGGCGTCAGTATCGCTCTCGGCTCGCTTTCCTCAAACACAGCCGAATGTTCGCCCTTCCTATGACTTATCCCCGAATCTTGCCTCGCCGTGATACACCTTGCCTCCTCGGTCAATTTTGCGTTTTCGTTCATATCTATAAAAAAGTATCCTTGAGTATTGCTCGTTGTCAGCGTATGCGCCACTTGTTCACCCACTCGACTATAGCGTTATACGCCTTATTCGCATACTTATCTATCTCGCAATGCCCTACGCATTCAAAGCTTCCTGCCGCTTCGAGTCCGCTGCGGAAACCACCGATTCCCGCAAACATATCAAAAAATCGGATTGACATTTCAACCCGACCGCCCGATTACCTATTCAGTTCTCTTTTCACCCCCCTTACATCGTCAACACGGGCGAATTGTCCTCGCCCTGAGCGCTTTCTTCTTCCGCGAGTTCCTGCGCCGTCAAAGGCCTGAAATCGTCTTCACTCTCAATTAAGCCGAGGCTTCTGCCGTTATCGAATTCGCAATGCACCGTACCGATATCGTCTACAACTTCTACCGTGCCGCGCGTGCCGTTTTCTATCGGTCTCGGATCGTTGCCCAACGAATTCAATACGATTCGCGTTCCGGGCGGATATACCTTTTTCAGATATTCCGCTTTTCTTCTCTGCCTTTCCCATTCGTTCATTATATACCTCCCATTTTTATATCGCCTTGCTGCAAATACTCGTCCATTTCCGAACTCGTCTTCAAAAAATAATCTTTATCATCCCAAAACGAAACGTAAATATCGTCGGAATCGACTCTTACGGGATGTTGTTCGAAACTCTCGCCGAAACCGTCGGAATTTTGTCCGGTAATCGTTCTCTTCAGTCTTTCCGTTTCTTCATCCGTTAAAGACTCGCGGAAGTAACAGGAAATTTTGCCGTATAAGTTACCGTTTCGGGTCTCTACAGACCATTCCGCATAGACGAGTTTGTCTTCTATATTTGCCTGCTCCCCTACATAACCTGTCATTTCCGTTTCTTCTTGCTCTGCCTTTAATTTCTCGCGGATTTCTTCTTCCAACCGCACAATATCTTCTTGTACGAGATCGATATCATACCCCTCGGTATCGTGCAATCTGACGTGAAGAGGACAATAAAAATCTTCATTTGAAACAGAAAACCCAATTTTCATCTTGCGAATATCTTCATAAATATCCGCTTTCGTTTCGTATTGTTCGTTTACCGCATTCCGCTCGATTTCTTCTTTGATTGCATCATCTTTCAAATCGTTCAACCGCTTTGCCGCGAGAATCGCATCGTATAACGTATCACGATTATCCGTGAGAATTTTCGTAATCGCCACGTCAAAATCGTTATCCGCTACAAGTTTGAGTGTTACGCCGTTTTCGTTTTCGCCTACTTTTAAGCGCTGCATCAACGAATTGATTCCGAGTTCTCTTAATGCCGAATAGACGTTACGTTCCTCGTTGCAATCCACAATCTTTCTTTCGCCCTTTTTGTTACTGATTTCTACTTTGTACATATTTTATATACCTCCCATTTTTATATCGTTTTCACCAAGTATTTCGCTTAAAGTCTGATCTTCCCGCAAGTACACTACGTCGCCGTACTTCGTATACGCTCCGCCGTTCTCTTCTAAAAAATCTTGCGCATACTTTTCGTAATCGATATAGTCGTCTATTTTTTCAGCCGCCGAGCCTATTTCGTTTTCGATGAGTTTCGTTCCTAAATTATAGTCGTTCCCGATTTCGCTGTAATATTCGAATTCATCAAGGCATCTGGCAAGACGAATCACCTTTTCCGTATCTGCCGACGTTACGCCTGCAAACTCCATAACCGAGGATAGTTTATATAAATTCTCCGAAATCGCATCCAAGTCTGCGCCCAGACGGTTAATGGCTGACGATATGGCATTTACGCTTTCTATATCGTTCTTCTGCAATAAGTCGTTACAATACTTCTCCCATTCTTCATCACCACCGCAAAAATCGATATTTTTGCTGCATTCGCTTATATCGCCTGCGCCGATTCTTTTTAACGCCCTTTCTATTTCGGTCTTCTCGCACGGGAAATATATATAGTCTTTTTCCCCGTCCTTTTCTATCTCCACTCCAAGCACTTCGCCGCCGGTGTAATAGTACGACGGAAAGCCTTTGCCTTTATATACCTCTTCAAACGCTACGTCTTCGTTTCGGAAAAGCAACCCGTAATTCGTAGGTATTCCTTTGCCCGTCGACAGCAATTCTCGCCCGATTTTTTCCAAATCCATTTTTTCGAGTTCGTCTACACCTATACAACCCCTACTGCTTAGCACCCGATTGTAGCCTATATTTTTTAAATTCGATACGTCTCGTATAAGAGTATAGCAAGTTTGATTGAACGTTAAATTTATCAGGTCTTTCGTTGAAACGTAATCACCCGTCTCAATCGCCGCAAAAAAACTAAATAGTTCTTTCTGATCGAAACTGTCCATTCTTTTAGCAAGATAATTTATCTCGTCCAAATTCACGAACGTGTCCTTTTTTAACGCCAATGCTTTCGGCTCAACTACCTCTCTCGCAAAAGCGTAATTGTCTTTCAATGCCAATTCTTTGCACACTGCCTGATATTCCGCTTCCGTGCAAGGGAATATAACGTTTCTTTTCACTCCGTCGTTTTGTAACACAAATTCGATTTGTTTCATACGCGCCCTCTGTTCGCCTCCTGTAACGCCGCTAAGCCGCAACGCTTGATTTGCATCGCCTGACTGATCAACTTATATATTTTCGGCGTTATAAGACTTCTGTCCGATAAATCGCCGAGCGTCAGATATTTCGTGCCGTATTTGATATCCTTTGCCGCGCCGAGCAATATATATCCGTCCTCCGTTATCCCCGACAACCGAACGTTGTTCAATAAAATTTTTCCGTAAATCGATGCCTGCTTTGCTCGCCGCCACAGGCACGGCTCCGCCGACAGCAAATATACCGCGCTCACCGTTTCCTTATCCTTGCGATTTGTTTTTTTCATTCCATCCCGAAATGCCTGCCTGTGATGTTCGTTTCTGAAATACATTCTTTCTACCTCCGAATTTTTGATATAAAAAAAGCCGATCACGTTTCCGCAATCGACTGTCTTTCTATTATAACCGCATTGTCATATTCATAGATAAATCTTCAACCATTTCTACGTTTTCAAGGTATTTCGGATCGATGATCAATTCCGATTCCCCGCGTTGGTCGATATATGCGAATATATGCTTTTTATCTATTTCTGCCTGATATATTTTCCCTTGTTCCTCAAATCTCCCTGCAAACCATTTTGCCGTTTCGTAATTAGTCGTCCAGGACAACACCCGAACGTTCTTTCCGTTATATTCGGTTACTCCGCGATAAGCCGTTACTTTTTCCGGTAGTTCCTGCCATTTTTTATATCCCGCTTCGCTCATTAAAAACTTTTTATCTGCGCGCCTGAACATACTCGTCAGTTCCGTTTTCGTGAAGTTGGGATTTATATTCGGCTGTTCATCGCGTACCCAGCACTCGGCAAACGTTTTGGCAAAATCTTCTTCCGACAAATACTCCTGCACATATTTTAAAAACGTCAGACAATACGGTTTCGTAACGTAGAAAAATATTTCACTCGCAGACTTCGCTTTCTCTATACGAATTTCTTTTTCTTTACGCCATTTCTCAAAACCGTCTTCCGTCATAATATTCTCAAAAGATGGTACGCCTTCTTTAACGCTTACTAACGCATACCCCGAATCGGTAAACGGGTGTTTTACTATTGCCGGCGACATTTCCGTCCTTATCGGTTTCATTGCCAAAAATATTTTCGCAACTTCCTTCACGCCGTCCAAATTCGTCTGTTTCATTTCTCATATTCACCGTGTAAAATCGTCTTCGTTCGTTTCGCTGACCTTATTTATTCCCGAAAAAAGCGTTTTTTGCTTTTTCGCTAAAACCGGCATTAACTGCGCGCGGTATCTTATATCGGCTACCTTGTCGAGGTATATCCCTATCGTCGTTATAAACGGCTCGCCGTTATTCGTTATAGTAACGTCGCCGCGCTTTCCGTTCTTACAAATAAACTCTGCCACTTCGTCAATATTTTTAAGTTGCCTGTTTTCCGTCATCGAATAACCTATAAGGTTTAAATTTTCCGTTAAATCCATAATCTCTATTCTCCTGTTTTTTTTGCATAAAAAAAGGCGTATAGTTTTTTACGCTATACGCCAAAATTTTATGTAATTTGAAAAGACGGGAGTTCAACTCTGCGCAGAATTAAAAAGCATCTACGAAAAACGCTCTGAAATTTTCGTGATTCAAGGTGATTTGTCAAACTAAGTGCAACACTTTTTGAGAAAAAGTTCAAATAAATCTTTCGTTCCCGAACATACCACGATGACAAAAACGACGCCTAAACAAATACTTTTTATGCGCAGTGTGAGGATAGTAGGTGTTGTATTCGTATCTACTTGTATAGTTTCTTGCAATCTCGCGCGAGATTGAGCTGGGGCTACGCCCTAAAAGTTTTGCAATTTTGCGAAAACTTAGTCCTTCCATATAGTATTTTCGTAGACAAGTTCGTTCTTCTATGGTAAAATGATGGTAGCAGTTCATATATTTCTCCTTGTTGTTTTTTGTCTGGTAAACTTATTATAACATAGATTTATATGAACTGTC
>ERZ779865.1766-NODE-1766-length-14992-cov-3.989958_pt1 | contig 14992 bp, 27 predicted proteins | sample MGYA00433088_ERZ779865 | MGnify/ENA primary metagenome ERZ779865 (study PRJEB29588, sample SAMEA2151703) | human gut metagenome | biome: human gut; feature: human-associated habitat; material: faeces | place: Denmark | collected 2008/2010 ... | reverse complement strand
AGAAAAAGACATATGGGTATTAGACCAACTGTTCGTGGTTCTGTTATGAACCCTAATGATCACCCACATGGAGGTGGAGAAGGTCGTGCACCAATCGGTCGTAAGGGACCAGTTACTCCTTGGGGTAAACCAGCACTTGGTTATAAAACTCGTAAAGATAAAAAACAATCTAGTAAGTTGATTGTTCGTCGTCGTAAAAAATAGGAAAGGATGATTTAAATGGCAAGAAGTATTAAAAAAGGGCCTTTTGTTGATAAGAGTTTACTTGCAAAAGTAGAAAAAGCTAATCAAACAAATAGCAGAGAAGTAATTAAAACTTGGTCTCGCCGTTCAACAATTCTTCCTAGTTTTGTTGGACTTACATTCGCTGTTCATAATGGAAAAGAATTCATTCCAGTATATGTAACTGAAGATATGGTTGGACACAAACTTGGCGAATTCGTAGCTACCAGAACCTACAGAGGTCATGGTAAAGACGAAAAGAAGTCCAAAGTTAGATAATTGAAAGGAGGTTTTATTCATGGCTAAAGGACATAGATCTCAAATTAAGAGAGAAAGAAATGCGAATAAAGATACAAGACCTTCTGCTAAATTATCCTACGCAAGAGTGTCTGTAACGAAAGCTTGTTTTGTACTGGATGCGATCAGAGGTAAAGATCTGGAGACAGCACTGGCTGTTGTAACCTACAATCCCAGATATGCTTCCAGCCTTGTAAAGAAACTGCTGGAATCTGCAGCAGCAAACGCAGAGAACAACAACGGCATGAAGAGAGAAAACCTTTATGTTGCTGAGTGCTATGCAAACAAGGGACCTACGATGAAGAGAGTTAGACCGAGAGCACAGGGACGGGCTTACAGAATCGAGAAGAGAATGAGCCACATCACTGTAGTGCTTGATGAGAGAAAGTAGGAGGAACGATAATGGGACAGAAGGTTAATCCTCATGGTTTAAGAGTCGGCGTAATCAAAGATTGGGATTCCAGATGGTATGCAGACGCTGAATACGCTGATTATTTAGTAGAAGACTACAACATCAGAAAATTTTTAAAGAAGAAACTGTATTCTGCAGGCGTTTCCAAGATTGAAATCGAGAGAGCGTCCGACAGAGTAAAGGTTATCCTTTATACCGCAAAGCCCGGCGTTGTAATCGGTAAGGGCGGCGCTGAAATCGAAGTAACCAAGAAAGAGCTGTCCAAGCTGACAGATAAAAAGGTTCTGGTTGACATCAAAGAAATCAAGAGACCTGACCGCGATGCACAGCTGGTTGCTGAGAACATTGCACAGCAGCTGGAGAACCGTGTTGCTTTCAGACGTGCTATGAAGTCCTGCATCGGCAGAACCATGAAAACCGGCGCAAAGGGTATCAAAACTGCTGTATCCGGTCGTCTGGGCGGCGCAGATATCGCACGTACCGAGTTCTACAGCGAAGGTACTATTCCGCTGCAGACATTAAGAGCTGACATCGATTATGGATTCGCAGAAGCAGATACAACCTACGGCAAAGTTGGCGTTAAGGTTTGGATCTACAAAGGCGAGGTACTTCCGACAAGAGCTAATAAGGAAGGAGGAGTACAGTAATGTTAATGCCAAAGAGAGTAAAACATCGTAAACAGTTCCGTGGTTCTATGAGCGGAAAGGCTACAAGAGGTAATACAATCACTTATGGTGAGTATGGTATTATTTCAACTGAGCCATGCTGGATCAAAGCAAATCAGATCGAGGCAGCCCGTGTTGCGATGACAAGATATATCAAACGTGGTGGTAAAGTTTGGATTAAAATTTTCCCAGAGAAACCAATTACTCATAAACCTATGGGTGTTCGTATGGGTAAAGGAAAGGGTGCTCCAGAGTACTGGGTAGCCGTTGTGAAACCAGGTCGTGTATTATTTGAAATCTCCGGTGTTCCGGAAGACGTTGCGAAAGAAGCGTTACGTCTTGCTACACACAAATTACCTTGCAAATGTAAAGTAGTTTCACGTGCAGATTTAGAAGGCGGTGTATCAAATGAAAACTAGTAAATATTTAGAAGAATTAAAAGGCCAGTCTGTAACAGACTTAAACGCGCAGTTAGTAGAAGCTAAAAAAGAACTTTTCAATTTGAGATTCCAGAACGCAACGAATCAGCTGGACAACACAAGCAGAATCAAAGAAGTAAGAAAGAATATTGCAAGAATTCAGACAGTCATTACTGAAAAAGAAAAAGTTGCGCAGTAGGATTCCAGAAAGGAGATTAATCGGTCGTGGAAGAAAGAAATCTTAGAAAAACACGTGTTGGTATTGTTGTAAGTGACAAGATGGACAAAACAATCACTGTTGCAATCCAGGATAACGTAAGACATCCTCTTTACAACAAGATCGTTAAGAAAACATACAAATTAAAAGCTCATGACGAGAATAACGAATGTAAGATCGGTGATAAAGTAAAAGTTATGGAGACAAGACCATTATCGAAAGATAAGAGATGGAGACTTGTAGAAATCATGGAAAGAGCAAAATAATTAAAGGAGGCTACAAGCATGGTACAACAGGAAAGTAGACTTAAGGTAGCCGATAACACAGGAGCAAGAGAGTTACTCGTTATTCGTGTTATGGGTGGATCTACTAGAAGATATGCGAATATTGGTGATGTAGTAGTTGCTACGGTCAAAGAGGCAACACCAGGCGGTGTTGTTAAAAAAGGTGATGTCGTAAAAGCTGTAGTTGTTCGTTCAGTAAAAGGTGCACGTCGTAAAGACGGTTCTTATATCAAATTTGATGAAAACGCAGCAGTTATTATTAAAGATGACAAAACTCCAAGAGGAACACGTATTTTTGGACCAGTAGCAAGAGAGCTTCGTGAGAAACAGTTTATGAAAATTGTTTCCTTAGCTCCGGAAGTATTGTAGGAGGACCAGGATATGGCAACCATGAAAATTAAAAAAGGCGATATGGTCAAAGTGATCGCTGGTAAAGATAAAGACAAAGAAGGCAAAGTTATTGCTGTAAATACAAAGAACAATACCGTTCTGGTAGAGGGTATCAACATGGTGACAAAGCATGCAAAACCAAGCATGGCTAATCAGCAGGGTGGTATCATCCATCAGGAAGGACCTGTTGATATTTCCAACGTAATGTATCTTCACAAAGGAACAGCTACCCGTGTAGGTTTCAAGATGGATGGAGATAAAAAAGTACGTTTCGCAAAGAAAACAGGCGAAGTTATCGATTAATTGAAGAGAGGAGGCAAAACAGTTGAGCAGACTTAAAGAACAGTACCAGAATGAGATCGTAGATGCTATGATCAAAAAATTTGGATATAAAAATATCATGGAAGTGCCGAAGCTCGATAAGATCGTTGTAAACATGGGCGTTGGCGAAGCAAAAGAGAACGCAAAATTATTAGAAGCTGCAATCAAAGATATGGAGACCATCACAGGTCAGAAAGCAGTTCCTACAAAAGCTAAAAATGCGATTGCAAACTTCAAAATCAGAGAAGGAATGGCAATCGGATGTAAGACAACACTGCGTGGCGAGAAGATGTACGAGTTTATGGATCGTTTAATCAACCTTGCATTACCGCGTGTACGTGACTTCAGAGGTGTTAACCCGAATGCATTTGACGGTCGTGGAAACTATGCCCTTGGTATTAAAGAGCAGTTAATCTTCCCGGAAATCGAGTATGATAAAGTTGATAAAGTTCGTGGTATGGATATCATTTTCGTTACCACTGCAAAAACAGACGAAGAAGCTCGTGAGTTATTGACATTGTTCAATATGCCGTTCGCCAAATAATAGGAGGGAATTTTAATGGCTAAAACATCTATGAAAGTAAAACAGCAGCGTAAACCAAAGTTCTCTACCAGAGCTTACACACGTTGCAAAATTTGTGGTCGTCCACATTCTGTTTTAAGAAAATACGGAATCTGCAGAGTATGTTTCCGTGAATTAGCATACAAAGGCCAGATACCAGGCGTTAAAAAAGCAAGCTGGTAATCAGACGGCTGTGCCCATTATATGTGGCGCAGTAACTTAATAAAGGAGGAAATATACATCATGACAACAAGTGATCCAATCGCAGATATGCTTACAAGAATTCGTAACGCAAATGTTATGCGCCACGAAACAGTTACTATGCCGAGTTCTACGATGAAAGTTCGCATTGCTGACATCTTAAAAGAAGAAGGCTTTATTACTGATTATGTCGTTCTTGGTGATGCAAAAAAAGAATTAACAATCACTCTCAAATACGCTGAAGACGGAGTACGTGTTATCTCTGGTTTAAAGAAAATCTCTAAACCTGGATTACGTGTCAACGTTCCTGCTGACAAACTCCCACGTGTATTAAGAGGATTAGGTGTTGCAATTATTTCAACATCACAAGGTGTAATGAGTGATAAAAAAGCCCGTGCATTAGGCATCGGCGGCGAAGTTATCGCTTATGTATGGTAGGAGGTAGTAATAATGTCACGTATTGGTAACAGAATTATTACAATTCCTGCTGGTGTTACTATTGAAAATAATAACAACACAGTTACAGTTAAAGGACCAAAAGGAACTTTAACAAATACTTTCAACCCTCACATGGTCATCAAAGTTGAAGGTGAACATATGACAGTTGCTCGTCCTGATGATTCCATCACTATGAAGACAATTCATGGTACAACCCGTGCATTGCTACACAACATGGTTGTTGGTGTTTCTGAAGGATTTAAAAAGAAACTTGTTATCGTCGGTATTGGATACCGTGCAGCTATGAGAGGAGAAAACCTAGTATTAAATATTGGTTATTCTCACGAAGTAGTTATCGAACCAGATGCAGGCGTCAAGATTTCTACACCATCAATTACTGAAGTAGTTATTGAAGGTGCAGATCGTCAAGCAGTTGGACAAACAGCTGCAAGAATTCGTGCAGTTCGTAAACCTGAACCTTATAAAGGAAAAGGTATTAAATACGAAAATGAGTTTATTCTTCGTAAAGAAGGAAAACGTGCTGGTAAGAAATAGTCGGTAAGGAGGAAATGAAACATGATTAATAAAGAATCAAGAAGAGTTGTACGTGAAAGACGTCATCAACGTGTACGTGCAAAAATTAGTGGAACTGCTGAAACACCACGTTTAAGTGTTTATCGTGCTAACGCTAATATCCATGCTCAAATTATCGACGATGTCAAAGGTGTCACTTTGGTAAGTTCATCATCAGTTGCTCTTAAGTTAGCTAATGGTGGAAATATCGAAGCCGCTACAGCCGTTGGTAAAGATATCGCTGAAAAAGCAATAGCTTTAGGAATTAAAAAAGTTGTCTTTGATCGTTCTGGTTATGTATATCATGGACGTATTAAAGCAGTCGCAGAAGCCGCTCGTGAAGCAGGCTTAGAGTTCTAGGAGGTACATGTATGTTAGAAGAACAAGAAACAAAAGTTACTGAAGAAGTAAAAGAAACATCTAATACTGAAGCAAAAGCTCCTAGAGCTGAACGTCGTCCTCATGGTAATCGCAGAGGTGGTCGCAAAGAGTTCCGTCGCGAAAAACCAGAAAAAGAATTTACAGAACGTGTTGTATCTATCAACCGTATTAGTAAAACTGTTAAGGGCGGACGTCATATGAGATTTGCTGCTCTCATGGTTATTGGTGATGGCAAAGGCCGTTTCGGCTATGGAACTGGCAAGGCTGGCGAAGTCCCAGATGCAATTAAGAAAGCAACAGAAGCAGCTAAGAAGAATATGTTCCGTATTCACTTAGTAAAAGGCGATACAATTTCACACGAAATTAATGGTGAATTTGGCGCATGCAAGGTTTTATTAAAACCTGCACCTGAAGGTACTGGAATCATCGCTGGTGGTCCAGTCCGTGCTGTCTTAGAATTAGCTGGTGTTAAAAATATTTACTCAAAAGTCTATGGCTCACGTACACCAATTAACGTTATTCGTGCTACAGTAAATGGCTTGAATAATGTTAAATCATATAACGTAGTTAAAGAATTACGTAAATAGTTTAAAACCAAAACACAATATTTTATAGGGAGGTGCAAAATATGAAACTGCATGAACTCGAATACGTAGAAGGATCAAGAAAAAAAGGATTCCGCGCTGGCCGTGGAATTGGATCCGGAAATGGTAAGACCGCTGGTAAAGGTACCAAAGGTCAAAACGCTAGAAGTGGTGGCGGAGTCCGTCTAGGATTTGAAGGAGGACAAAACCCTTTATTCCGTCGTCTACCAAAACGTGGATTTAACAATATTTCACGTGTTGACTACGCTATTGTCAACGTTGAAATGTTAAACAGATTCGAAGAAGGCACAAATGTTACACCTGCATTGTTAAAAGAAGTCGGCTTAGTCCGTAAAGAATATAATGGAGTTAAAATTTTAGGAAACGGCAAACTTAATGTTAAGTTAAATGTTTCTGCTCATAAATTCTCAAAGACTGCTGAAGAAGCTATTAAGAATGCTGGCGGAACAACCGAGGTATTGTAATATGAAAAAACTCGGACAAATCTTCAAGAATAAAGAAATCGTTGATCGTATCTTCTTTACATTAATGATTTTATTAGTATTTAGAATCGGAGCTGCAATTGCGGTTCCTGGTGTCAAGATTGTGGGAGACTGGTCAGATAGTGACGCTCTCTCTATGATGAACCTTTTAGGTGGTGGAGCGTTATCAAGTTTCTCCATCTTCGCCTTAGGGGTTTCACCATATATCACGGCACAAATTATTGTCCAATTACTTTCAATGGATGTATTACCTGCTTTATCTGAATTGAATAAGCAAGGTCAATACGGACGAAAAAAGATGGAAATGGCAACTCGTTACTTAACTCTTTTATTAGGAGCTGTACAAGCTTATGGTATCATTAAGACAATGCAAGCGACTAATTACATTGAGTTATCGACGATTGGTAATTCTGAGTTCTTAACTTATGCTTATATTGTTACTGTCTTGGTAGCAGGTGGCATGTTAGTTATGTGGCTCGGTGACCAAATATCTGTTAAAGGTATTGGTAATGGTATCTCTGTTATCATCTTTGCTGGTATTGTTGTCTCATTACCAACGCAAATCTTACAAGCCTTCTCTCAATATTTAAGTGAATCGATTCCAACTGGAGTTGCATCCTTAATATTAAGTGGAGTTGGTAGATTCTTATTATACTTAGTTGCTTATATTGCAATTATTACATTCGTTATCTTTATTGAAAGTTCTAAAAGAAAAATACCAGTTCAACACGCAGGTAAATCCGGTGCTGGACAAAAGTATAGCCAAGCAAGTTTCTTACCAATTAAGATTAACTCTGCTGGCGTAATTCCTGTTATCTTTGCTTCATCGATTATGATGGCGCCACAAGTAATTGTGAGTTTCATTGAAGGAGCAGATACTGAAGCTGAATGGCTAAATGTATTCTCAAGTTCAAAAATGACCACTATGCCTTGGTTTAATGGTCAAACATGGCAAATGCCATGGGGCTTAATTATTTATGTCGTTCTAATTATTGCCTTCACATTCTTCTATTCTTCATTACAAATTAATCCTGAGCAATTAGCAGAGAATTTCCAAAAAAATGGTTCTTACATTCCTGGAATTAAACCAGGTAATGAAACTGAAAGATATGTTAGCAAGGTCTTAAATCGTGTTACATTTATCGGTGCAATTTCCTTAGCGTTGATTGCTGCTTTACCTGTCGTATTAGTATTGACCAATGTATTGCCTCAATCCTTAGCGTTAGGTGGAACTGGCTTAATCATCGTTGTTGGTGTCGCAATCGAAATTAGTACACAAATTGATGGTCTTGTTGCAGGTAAGAGTTTTGAAGAAGTACAAGGAAGGAGTGCTGATTAGTAATGTTAAATATTATTTTGATGGGTCCTCCTGGTGCAGGAAAAGGAACTCAAGCTAAAAAAATTATTGCTGCTTATGGTATCCCACACATTTCAACTGGTGATATGTTTAGAGAAGCAATAGCCGCTAAAACTCCTACTGGAGAGTTAGCAGCCAGTTATATTAATAAAGGTATGTTAGTGCCTGATGAAGTAACAATCGCTTTAGTCAAAGAACGTCTTTCCAAAGATGATTGTGCTAAAGGATTCCTACTTGATGGTTTCCCAAGAACAATTCCACAAGCAGAAGCTTTAGAAAAACTAACGAAAGAAATCAATAGACCAATTTCTGCAGTTATTAATATCACAGCAGAAAAAGATGTTCTTGTAAAAAGAATTACAGGACGTCGTGTTTGTAAATCTTGTGGAGCTCCATTCCATATTGAAACTCTCAAACCAAAAGTTGAAGGAGTTTGCGATTACTGTGGTGGAGAACTCATGCAAAGAAAAGACGACACATTAGAAAGTCTAGCGGTTAGATTAGATGCTTATGAACATCAAACCTTACCTTTAGTAAAGTTCTATGCTGATCGTAACTTACTTCACGATATCGATGGTTTAATTGGTTTAGAAAATGTCTTCAAAATTATTTGTGATATTTTTGAAAGGATCAAATAAAGTATGATAATCGTTAAATCACCACGAGAGATTGTGTTGATGCGCGAGGCTGGTAGGATTGTGGCTAGTGTATTTGATGCACTTAAGCCACATCTAAAACCAGGTGTTACGACTAAAGAATTAGATCGCATCGCTGAAAAAACCATACGTGATCAAGGCGCAATCCCATCTTTCTTAGGATATGGCGGATTCCCGGCATCAATTTGTACGTCAATCAATGACACATTAGTGCATGGTATTCCTGATGATACTAAGTTAAAAGAGGGAGACATTATCTCCTTAGATGTTGGAGCTATTTATAAAGGCTACAACGGAGATGCTGCAAGAACATATGCAGTTGGAAAAATATCAGAAGAAGCGGCACGATTGGTTCGTGTGACGGAAGAGAGTTTCTTTGAGGCTCTTAAAGTTGTAAAACCAGGTGCACATTTATCAGATATCTCTCACGCTATTCAAACATATTGCGAAGAACGCGGTTACTCATTACCTCGTGACTATACTGGTCACGGAATTGGACGAGATATGCATGAAGATCCAGCAATTCCAAATTATGGATTACCGGGCTATGGTCCTATTTTAAGAGAAGGTATGTGTTTAGCTATTGAACCTATGGTTAATCAAGGCCGACACAATACTAAAGTTATGAGTGATGATTGGACTGTCAAAACAGTCGATGGCAAATTAGCAAGCCACTATGAAAATACTATTGTTGTAACAAAAGATGGATATGAAATCTTAACTATGAACAATGATAAAAAGGAGTGTTCAAACTAACTATGTCAAAAGAAGACGTTATTGAAGTTGAAGCGGTAGTCGTTGACACCTTACCAAACGCAATGTTTAATGTAAGATTAGAAAACGGCGTCGTAATCTTAGCCCACGTTTCTGGTAAAATCCGCATGAACTACATCCGCATCTTACCAGGTGATAGAGTTACGGTGGAAATATCGCCATACGATTTAACACGTGGAAGAATCACATTTAGATACAAATAAAAATTATTTTTAAGAAAGTCAATGGAGGAATTTAAATTATGAAAGTTAGACCTTCAGTTAAACCTATTTGCGAAAAGTGCAAAGTTATTCGTAGAAAAGGCCGTGTTATGGTAATCTGCGAAAACCCAAAACACAAGCAAAGACAAGGTAATTAAGGAGGACATGCTATATGGCACGTATTGTTGGAGTAGATATTCCAAATGAAAAAAGAGTTGTTATCTCATTAACATATATTTATGGTATTGGTAACACACTCGCAAAGAAAATTTTAGCAGCAGCTAAAGTTGACGAAGATACTCGTGTTAAAAACTTAACAGAGGATCAATTAACTGCGATTAGAAATGAAGTTTCTAAATACAAAGTTGAAGGTGACTTACATCGTGAAGTTGCTTTAAATATTAAACGTTTAAGTGAAATTGGTTGTTATCGTGGCTTACGTCACCGTAAAGGTTTACCAGTTCGTGGACAACGTACAAAGACAAATGCTCGCACTCGCAAAGGTCCTAGAAAGACAATTGCTAACAAGAAGCAAGCAGTTCAATAGAAAGTGAGGATTAATTAAATGGCTAAAACTACAGTTGCTAAAAAGAAAAAAATTAAAAGAGCCTATACTAAAGGCATCGCTCACATTCATTCAACATTTAATAACACTATTGTCACTATCACAGACGAAGCAGGTAATGTCATTGCTTGGTCAAGTGCTGGTGCATTGGGATTTAAAGGTGCTAAGAAATCTACACCATTTGCAGCTCAATTAGCAGCAGAAGCTTGTGCTAAAGTTGCTGTTGACCAAGGCATTAAGACAGTTGATGTAAACGTTAAGGGACCAGGATCTGGACGTGATTCTGCAGTTCGTAGTTTACAAGCAGCTGGATTAACAATCCAAATGATTACAGATACTACACCAATTCCACACAATGGTTGCCGCCCACCAAAGCGTCCACGTGGATAATATTATAATAAAATTAGTCTACTAACGATTGCAAAAGGGAGGAAAAAATATGAGCAAAATCGTAAATCCATTCGCTAAAATTAGTTTTGAAACTGCTGAATTCGATGGTAACACAAATTATGGTAAATTTGTTGTAGGACCATTAGAAAGAGGATATGCATTAACTTTAGGCAATTCCTTAAGAAGAGTTATGCTTTCTTCTTTACCAGGTGCTTCAGTTTATGCAATTGAAGTCGAGGGTGCACGTCATGAATTCTCTGCTCTTGACGGAGTTGAAGAAGACGTGACTATGATAGTTCTTGCATTAAAAGATTTAGTTTTAAAAATTGATGATGAAGAAGCTTCATCAAAAAAGCTTGAATTAGAGGTCGTCGGCCCAAAAGTCGTTAAGGCATCAGACATTCAAGTACCTAGCGATGTTACAATTGTAAACCCAGATTTAGTTATTGCACACGTTGCAGAAGGTGGCAAATTAAAAATGACACTTCATGCACGCAACGGACGTGGCTATGTAACTTCTGAAGGTAATAAATTACTTCGCACTTCAGCGATGAATGTTGGTACAATCTCAACAGATTCCAACTATTCTCCTATTACAAAAGTGAATTATGAAGTAAAACCAACTCGTGTTGGTCATAATGCAAATTATGAAAACCTCGAGTTAGAAGTTTGGACAAACGGCTCAGTTCTACCACAAGATTCAGTTGCTTTAGCAGCAAAAATCTTAATTTCACACTTAGAAGAATTCTTAACTCTAAATGAAATTACACGTGATATGAACATTGTCGCTGAACCAGTCGAACAAACAACAAACAAATACGAAGATATGACAATTGAAGAATTAGATCTCTCAGTTCGTTCATATAACTGCTTAAAGAGAGCAGGTATCGCCACAGTCTTAGAATTAACTCAAAAGACTGAAGAAGATATGATGAAAGTACGTAACCTTGGTAAGAAATCACTCAAAGAAGTTAAAGAAAAACTTCTTGGCATTGGTTTAAGTTTCAAGGATTACGTTGATTAGGAGGAAGTTTAAATGGGTACACAAGGTCGTAAGAATGTACATGGAAAAGGTGGCGTTCGTTTTAAAGCCGCTTATACATCAAGCAAATATAAAGCAATGTTAAGAAATGTTGTGACTGAATTAATCGTTCACGAACGTGTTGTAGTCACTGCAGGTATTGCTAAAGATGTTAAGAACTTAGCAGAAAAAATGGTTACTAAAGCAAAAGCAGGAGATTTACACAATCGTCGCTTAGCTGCTGCTGTTGTTCGTAACAACGTCTTTGTTGATGCAGATAAGAAAGTATCAGCTTTAGACAAATTATTTGCTGAAATTGGTCCACGTTACAAAGAACGCAATGGTGGATACACAAGAGTCTTAAAGATGGTCCCACGTCGTGGTGACAACGCTGAAATGGCACTTGTTGAATTCGTAAAATAATTTAAACATAATTTAATAATCGCTCACTGATTGTTCAGTGGGCTTTTATTTTTGGAAAAAATGAGGCAAATGTGGCATAGAGTATAAAAGGAGCTAGCATTCAATTATGAAAAAAATTAAAATTGATTTAGATTTTTTATTTAATGTATTATTTCCTTTATTCGCAGCATTTACGATTTCTATGACTTTACCAAGCTTTACTCCGTATTATAATAGCCTAATAAAGCTTGTGCGCGTGCCACCAGTTATATTTCCTATTGTGTGGACTGTACTTTATATCTTAATGGGATATGTGGGATATCAATTATCGAAAAATAATGATGAATATGGCGAAAGAATATATTATCTTCAATTACTTCTTAATTTGTTATGGAGTCCAGCATTCTTTGGCTTAAAATCACCAGTATTAGGTTTAATTATTATTTTGATATTATTAGGATTAGTTCTTTGGCTATTTATTTATATGCGTAAAAAATGCTATAAATTAGCAAATCTATTAATTCCTTACATTTTATGGCTCTTTTTTGCTACTTTCTTAAACGTTTCTTTAGCCATCTTAAATTAATCAAATATTTGCTTGATAAATGTTGAAAAAAGCCCCTTAAATAAGTAAAATTAATATGATAGTTAAGGGAGAAATTACAATGAAAAAAGCTTATCAAAAAGAATATGAACCTGCTTTTACGCCATTGACGGTAATTCATGAAGCTTCTCGTTGCTTACTTTGCTACGATGCTCCATGTTCAAAAGCATGTCCAGCAGGCACAAACCCTGCCAAATTCATTCGTTCTGTGCGCTTCCGCAATTTTAAGGGTGCGGCAGAAACAATTCGTAAAAATAACGCACTTGGTTCCATTTGCGCACGAGTTTGTCCTACTGAAAAATTATGTCAAAAAGGTTGTTCAAGATCTGGTATAGATCGTCCAATTGAAATCGGTAAGATTCAAAGATATGTTACTGATTTTGAAGATGCAATAGGTATGGAAGTATTGCCAAAAGGCGAAAAGAACAAAGGCAAAGTCGCAATTATTGGTTCAGGCCCTGCAGGATTACAAGCTGCAGCCACATTAACCGAATTAGGTTACGATGTTACAATATTTGAAAAAGAAGAAAAATTTGGTGGATGGTTAAGATATGGTATTCCTGAATATCGTCTTCCAAATGAAGTTGTTGATAAGGAAATAGCACGTATTGAAAAAATGGGTGTTACGTTTGTAAACAATAAGGAAATTACAGATTTAGAAGTATTGAAAAAAGACTATAAAGCGATATTACTTGCTGTTGGTGCAAGTTATGGCAAAATGTTACCTTTATTTAAAGACAATGAAAAGGTTTCATTGGCAGTTGATGTTTTAGCAAACATTAAAGAACATAACGGCGAAGTCGAAGTACCAAATAATGTTTTAATTATTGGTGGTGGAGACGTTGCTATGGATGTTGCTACAAGTTTAAAATTACTTGGCGCTAAGACAGTAACAGTTGTTGCGCGTGAACAGGTTTTTGAATTCCCTGCAAGCAAGAAAGAATATAAAGACGCTCACGACAATGATGTATCAATCATCGATGGTTATACTCCAATCGAAGTTAACGGAAATGAAGTTACTTTTAAACACGTTGAATTAGATGCAACTTTAAAAATTAAAGCAGACAAGATTATCGTTGCTATTGGACAAATGTCCAAATTAGAAGTTTTCGATACAATTATAAGTAATCGAGGAATTGTTGACACTAATAAATATCAAACAAATGATAAACAAGTATTTGCTGCTGGTGATATTATCAAAGGCGATAAGATTGTCGTGGCTGCAGTTAAATATGGTAAAGAAGCAGCATATGCAATTGATGAGTATTTAGGAGGTAAACGTTAATGAAAAAGAAAGATTTATCCATTAATTTCCTTGGCGTAAAATTTGAAAACCCATTCTGCTTGTCTTCCTCACCAGTTGGCAACTGTTATGAAATGTGCGCAAAAGCATATGATTCAGGATGGGGTGGAGTTGTTTTCAAAACAATTGGTCCTAAACATTTCTTAATTAATGAAGTTTCACCTCGTTTTGATGCCTTAACAAAAGAAGATACACCATTTGTAGGCTTTAAAAATATGGAACAAATTGCAGAACATAGTTTAGAAGAAAACTTAAACGATTTAAGAAGACTTAAAAAAGAATATCCAAACAAAGTCTTAATTGCCTCAATTATGGGTACAAATGAAGAAGACTGGGTCGAATTAGCTCGCTTGGTAGAAGAAGCGGGCGCAGATATGATTGAAATGAATTTATCTTGCCCTCAAATGACTTCTCACGAAATGGGCTCTGACGTTGGTACAAATGCCGAATTATGTAAGAAATACTGTAAAGCTGTTAAACGTGGTTCAAAATTACCAATGATGGCTAAAATGACACCAAACGTTACAGATATGGTCCCAATTGCTAAAGCTTGTTTAGAAGGTGGCGCAGATGGTATTGCTGCAATTAACACTATTAAATCAATTTGTAATGTTGATTTAGATAAAAAGATTGGTATGCCTATTGTAAACGGCAAATCATCAATCTCTGGTTATTCTGGTAAAGCAGTTAAACCTGTCGCTTTACGTTTCATTCAACAATTAAGAACTGGTATTGAAGATGTTCAAATCTCTGGTATTGGTGGTATTGAAACTTGGGAAGACGCTGCTGAATTTATTCTTTTAGGTGCTAAAACATTACAAGTAACAACTGCTATTATGCAATATGGTTATCGTATTGTCGAAGATATGTGTAATGGATTATCACATTACTTAGAAGATCAAGGCTATGATTCTTTAGAAGAGATGGTTGGCGCTGCCAATAAGAACATTATTCCATGTGAAGAATTAGATCGCTCTTACATTGTTTATCCGAAAATTGATTTAGATAAATGTGTTGGCTGTGGACGTTGCTACATTTCTTGTTTTGATGGAGCACACCAAGCAATTGAATTTGATGAAGAAACACGTCGCCCATCAGTAAATAAAGATAAATGTGTCGGTTGTCACTTATGTGCAACTGTATGTCCAGTTAGATGTATTTCTAAAGGCGAAATCAAGTTTAAAAAAGGTGCAAAAGAGCACGAAATAAAATTATAGAATAAGAAATGGTAAGTTAGTTACGACTTACCAT
>ERZ779865.1765-NODE-1765-length-15001-cov-17.572996_pt1 | contig 15001 bp, 7 predicted proteins | sample MGYA00433088_ERZ779865 | MGnify/ENA primary metagenome ERZ779865 (study PRJEB29588, sample SAMEA2151703) | human gut metagenome | biome: human gut; feature: human-associated habitat; material: faeces | place: Denmark | collected 2008/2010 ... | reverse complement strand
CCCCCAGCCGTAGCGGCGGGCCATCTCCTGCATCTTCCCGATATAGTCGGGATGGATGATGACGGCCGTTTCGGCAATGTCGGGGTGCCGTTCAAAGGCCGTCAGGCTGTAGGCCACCAGCGGATGGCCGGCCAGCGGGCAAAACTGTTTGGGCGTGTCGAGCCCCGTGCGGCGGCCGCTGCCGGCGGCCAGCACTACGGCAATATGTCGGGGGGTAGTTGTCATGATGATGTCTTGAAAATGGGTTCAAAAAAACAGATATGCGGCCCTGCGCCGGGCGGGACCGCATATAGCCATTCGGGTTCACTCTTCCTTATTTTTCCTTGTGGCGCTTGGCCTTACCGCCGCGTTTGCCTTTCTTGCCGCCTTTCTTTTCCTTGACGGTGGGCGGCAGCAGGGCCACGGGCTGCTCGTCGGGGCGGCTGACCAGCTCGAAGTCAAGCTGGCGCTTCTCGAGGTTGGCGCGGGCCACCTTGATGCGTACCTTGTCGCCCAGCGAATACGTATGATGATTCTTGCGGCCGCGCAGGCAGTAGTTCTTTTCGTCAAACTCGTAGTAGTCGCCCTGCAGGTCGCGCAGCGGCACCATGCCCTCGCACTGGTTCTCGTCGATGGCCACGTACAGGCCGAATTCCGTCACGCCGCTCACCGTTCCGGCAAATTCCTGCCCCAGACGGTCGGCCATGAATTCCACCTGCTTGTACTTGATGCTGGCGCGCTCGGCCGAGGCAGCCAGCTGTTCCATGGCCGAGGCGTGTTCGCAAAGCTCCTCGTACTTGTCCTTGCTCACCGAGCGTCCGCCGGCGGCGTAGCGGGCCAGCAGGCGGTGGACCATCGTGTCGGGGTAGCGGCGGATGGGCGAGGTGAAGTGGGTGTAGTAGTCAAACATCAGACCATAGTGACCGATGTTTTCCGTGCTGTACCGCGCCTTCATCATGGCGCGCAGGGCCACCGTCTCCACCAGTTCCTGTTCCTTCTTTCCCTTGACGTCGCTGAGCAGCTTGTTCAGGCTGCGGCTTACCTCCGTTTTGGTGCCCTCGGTGCGCAGGCGGTAGCCGAAGCGCGAAATAAAGCCGCTCAGTTTTTCCAGCTTTTCGGGGTCGGGCACGTCGTGAATACGGTAGGGCAGTACCTTGGCCTTCTTGCCCTTGGGCACCTTGCCCACGCTCTCGGCCACCGAGCGGTTGGCCAGCAGCATGAATTCCTCCACCAGCTTGTTGGCGTCCTTGGCTATCTTGACGTAAGTGGATATGGGGTGTCCCTTCTCGTCGATTTCAAAACGGATTTCGGCGCGGTCAAAGCCGATGGCGCCGTGTGAAAAGCGCCGCTTGCGCAGCTTTTTGGCCAGGCGGTTGAGCGTGACCAGTTCCTCGGCATACTCGCCCACGGGTTTGCCGTCGGGGCCGGGGCCCACCTTTTCGGGGTGTTCGCCCGGCAGGGCCAGGTCTTCGGCCGAGGCTTCGCCGTTCTGCTCCAGAATGGTCTGCACTTCCTCGTACGTGAAGCGGCGGTTGGAGCGGATGACCGTCTTGGCCAGGTGCCACGACAGCACGTCGCCCTCCTCGTTCATGCGGAACAGCGTGGAGTAGGCCAGTTTGTCCTCGTCGGGGCGCAGCGAGCAGATGTAGTTGCACAGCCGTTCGGGCAGCATCGGTATGGTGCGGTCAACCAGATAGATGCTCGTGGCGCGTTTCTGGGCCTCCTTGTCGATGATGTCGCCCTCGTGCACGTAGTGTGACACGTCGGCAATGTGTACGCCCACCTCCCATGTGCCTGCATCTATACGGCGTATGGAGAGCGCGTCGTCAAAGTCCTTGGCGTCGTGCGGGTCGATGGTAAAGGTCGTTACCTGGCGCACGTCCTCGCGGCGGGCTATCTCCTCGTCGCTGATGACGTCCGAAATCTTGTCGGCAGCCTCCTCCACGGCTTTGGGATATTCATACGGCAGGTTGTATTCGGCCAGAATGGCGTTCATCTCCGTGTCGTTGTCGCCCGTCTTGCCCAGAATGTCGATGACCTTGCCGATGGGGTTCTTGGCGTCCTGGGGCCATTCAATGATTTTCACTACGGCCTTGTCGCCCGTCTTGCCGCCCTTGAGCTTGTCTTTCGGTATGAAAATGTCGTTGGCCAGTGCGCGGTCTTCCGTAATCAGGAAGGCATAGTGCTTGTCCACGTGCAGCTTGCCCACAAAGGTGTCGTGACTGCGTTTTACAATTTCGATAACCTCGGCCTCGCGGGTGTGTCCGCGGCGTCGGGCCAGCATCGTCACGCGCACGCGGTCGCCGTTGAGGGCGCGGTGGGCGTTGCGCTCACATACCAGTATGGGCTGCCCGCCGTCGTCGGGCAGAAAGCTGTTGCGCCCGTTGCGCTTGCGTACAAACGTACCCTCCATCACCTGCGAGCGCACGGCCAGGCGGTAGTGTCCCTGTTTGTCGGTGGCCAGATAGTCGTCGAGCACCAGCTCGTTGAGCACGTCCATCGTCAGCATCTTGGCCGGGTGTGTCGTAGCGCGTATTTCATGGAAAAGGTCCTGTATGTTATATTCCTCCTGAGCGTGTTGTTCAAAAAATTTCAGGAGCAGTTCGGTTATTTCCTTCTTGGTCAGCCTGCGGCCGCCCTTTTTGCTTTTCTGTCCCATGTCGGTTTGGTATTAAGGGTCATTACTTTCTACAAAAATAGCGCTTTTTTTGTTCTCTTACAAGGGCCGGGCGGCCTATTTGCAGGCGGTTGGAGGAATAAAAAATGCAAATTCGTTTGTCCTGACATCAAACCGGCGCCTGGAAAATAACAGCCGGCTTGTTGAAGAAAAAAGGTGCCGGTTTGTTTTTCCAGTACGCATGGCTTTTGTGCGGAGCTTCACACATTAATATATAGTATCCGCGTGGGCAAGATAAAAAAAACAAGGAAATCTGCCCGGGCGTGACATGGATTTCCGGCAACGTCCGTTTGGGGGTATTCAATTATCAATAAATTCCGTAACAACACAAATTCCTTGCAAAGATCATCGGCCGTACGATAAAATTCCGTAACTTTATGCTCCGGAAGCATAAAGCCGTTCGTTCGGATGTGGTAAACAGCCATTATGAATCGATTACGTTCGTCGCTATCTTCCGGATAATCAAATAAATATATTGACCTTTAATCAAATCTGTGTCAGAATTGTTACCTATGAAAACAACGTTTCAAACCCTGGCCTGCGTCCTGCTGTTATCTACTTCGGCAGGTTATGCGCGCCCCCAGCATCCGTTTCCCCACAAAAAGGAAATCTATAAAAAAGGATGGATTGACTTCAACAAAAACGGGAAAAAAGACATTTATGAAGACCCCACACAGGACATTGAGAAGCGAATTGACGACCTGCTTTCACAGATGAACCTGGATGAGAAGACTTGCCAGCTGGCCACCTATTACGGTTACAGGAAAGCCCTCAAGGACAGTGTGCCTACCGCTGAGTGGAAAACAAATATCCTGAAAGACGGAATAGCTAATGTAGACGAGCACCTGAACAAGGAAATCGGAGATCCGAACACCTTGGCTACGGCACTGGCCGAGACCCAGCGCTTCTTTGTGGAGTACACTCGATTGGGGATTCCTGCCGACTTTACCAACGAAGGCATCAGAGGCCTGAATGCCCGGAGTGCCACCAGCTTTCCGTCGATGAACGGGCTGGGATGCACCTGGGACAAGGAACTGGCCTACCGGCAAGGTGTCATCGAAGGCCGTGAAGCCCGTGCCATGGGCTATACCAACATTTATGCCCCTATTCTGGATGTGGCAAGAGACCAACGCTGGGGGCGGTGGGAAGGCGCAATCGGCGAAGATCCCTATCTGGTGGCACGTATCGGCGTGGCCATGAGTAAAGGCATACAGAGCCAGCGGGTGGTATCCACGCCCAAGCACTATGTCGGATACGGCGACTGCAAGGCGGCCCGCCAGTGGGATTCGCGAACCGACCCGCATGTCACTCCTTCGGAAATGTACTATATCCATGAGTATCCCTTCCGGAAAGTTTTTCAGGAAGCAGGCGCTTTGGGCGTAATGTGTGCCTATAACGATTACGACGGCGTACCCATGGCCGGCAATTACCATTATCTGACAGAAGTGTTGCGCAAAGAAATGGGCTTTAAGGGGTATGTCGTATCAGACAGTTACGCCATCGGCCGGCTGAACGGCGTACACAAGGTAACCCCCAACTTCAAGGAATCCGGGCGTAAAGCTATAGAGGCCGGTTTGAACGTGCGTACGGAGTTCAACGACCCTACTGAATACATTACAAATATCCGGGAATTGGTGAAGGAAGGCCGGCTTTCCATGAAAAGAGTGGATGAAATGGTCAGAGATGTGCTGTATGTCAAGTTCTGGCTGGGGTTGTTTGACAATCCCTATACCGGATCGACCAGAAAGGCTTCCGACATCGTTTCGTGTGAGGAACACCTGAACACGGCCTTGCGGGCTTCACGCGAATGTCTCGTACTGCTGAAGAATGCCGACAACATGCTCCCCTTCCATACCCGGTATCGCAAAATAGCCGTCATCGGCCCCAATGCCCATTCGAAAGACTACATTCCGGCACATTATGGCCCGATGGGCTTTCAACGCTTCTTTAGTGTAGTTGACGGTCTTAAGAGCGTTTATAAGCATGATGATGTGGAAATCAATTACGTTAAAGGCATTGATATCGTAAGCCCGGGATGGCCCGAAAACGAACTGATGTGCGACACCCTGACGGCCGGCGAGCAGCAATCCATACAGGAAGCCGTAGAGCTGGCGCGCCGCAGCGACGTTGCCGTACTGGTGCTGGGTGACAACCAACGCACCTCAGGCGAGAGCCGTACGCGCAGCAGCCTTGATTTGCCCGGACATCAGGAACAGCTGCTGGAGGCCGTGGTAAGGACCGGAAAACCCGTCGTGCTGGTACTTATCTGGGGGCGTCCCGCCACCATCAACTTTGCCGACCGTTATTGTAAAGGTATTCTGGCAGCCGGATATCCGGGCGCGCAAGGCGGCCTGGCCATTGCCGAGGCTCTGAAGGGCGATTACAACCCGGGAGGAAAACTCACCGGGACCTGGCCCAAAACGGTCGGGCAACTTCCGATGAACATTCCGACCAAACCCAATGCCAACTGGGAACCGATGCAATACCGCTCTGCTGCAAACAAAGGACTGCTGTACTGCTTCGGACATGGGCTGTCCTATACCACATTCCGTTATGACAACCTGAAAATCGACAGTATTCATTCCCAGACGGCCCACGTTAAAGTGACGTGCCGGGTAACCAATACCGGAAGTGTAGCCGGCGATGAAGTGGTGCAGCTGTATGTCAACGACGTGGTAAGCTCAACCACTACTTATGAAAAGAATCTCAGGGGATTTGAGCGTATTCATCTGCAACCGGGCGAAAGCCGGGAAGTTAGTTTCAGCATCGTACCCGACGACCTGATTCTCATTAACGAAAAGAAGGAACGGGTAGTGGAACCCGGTGAATTCAGAGTGATGGTAGGAAGTTCATACGACGATATCCGGCTGAAAGACAGTTTCTTCTATCGGTCTGACACCACAGACGGAAATGTCCAGTCGGCCAACAAGGGCAAGATGATTGACGAATCGAATTTCAAGGAAGAAAAAGAATAACACACATATATTATATTTAGCAACAGGTTCTGGATGGTTGTTACCGTCGTTCAGAACCTGTTGCTCATATAAAAGATGAAACATGCTGAATCTGTCCCGATGAGTAAAAATCAATTGTCGTGAAACACGGGAGTAGAAAATATTCGCTAATTTTACGAAGTTGAAACTCGTATGTCAGTCAGATACTGCGTGAAGCAACTTACCTTAAATTAATACTTATATATGAGATTAAAACGAATCTTTGTCACCCTTTGCCTGGTGAGCTTCATCGGACAACTTTTTGCGCAAGAACGCATCCAAATCAAGTATGGTCCCTATCTGCAAAGCACTAAAGAGACTGAAACTACCATTGTATGGGTAGCTAACAAACCTTCTGTCGGTTGGGTGGAACTGGCACCGGACGATGGCACTCATTTCCTTCAAGTGCCCCGTGAGAGATTTTACGATACAAAAAACGGCATCAAGAACACCGCTTCAGTACATAGTGTCCGGCTGACGGGCCTGAAGCCGGGTACTTCCTACCGTTACCGCATTTGCGTGCAGGAGGTGCTGTCACATAAAGGTACCGAAGTGATTTACGGAAAAATAGACGGCACGGATATGTGGTCGCGCGAGCCCTATCGGTTTACGACAAACGACAGACGAAAACCAGCTACGTCATTCGTTATGCTGAATGACATTCATGGCCGTATGGCCGACATACCCCGCCTGCTGGATGCAGCGAAATTCAGGGAGACCGATTTCGTTATTTTTAATGGAGACATGGTGTCACACTCCAGTACGGAGGAGCAGCTGTTTAACAGCTTTATGAATAAAGCCGTAGAGTTGTTTGCCTCAGAAAAAAACATGTATTACGCACGTGGCAATCATGAGACACGCAGCACCTTTGCTACCTTTTTTCAAAATTACTTTTCCGTAAAAGAACCGCACCTGTATTTTACCATGCGCCAGGGCCCTGTATTTTTCATCTTTTTAGACACCGGAGAAGATAAGCCGGATACCGACATCGACTACTGTGGCATTACGGACTACGATAATTACCGGACAGAGCAGGCTCAATGGCTGGAAGCCGTTGTTGCATCGGAAGAGTTCAAGCAAGCTCCTTACAAGGTGGTTGTCGGACATATGCCGCCCGTGCCTTGGGAAGGTACCATGTGGCACGGTCCTTGGGAAATCTTGCAAAAGTTCGTCCCTGTGCTGAACAAGGCTGGAATCGACTTGATGTTGTGCGGGCACTACCACGTTGACAAACCGGGATTCTATTATTATCAACCCACGGAGCAAATGGAGTTTCCCGTGCTGGTCAACGAAAGCGTAACTGTGTTGCGAGGCGATGCCGATGCGGAGAATCTGACCGTAGAAATAAAAGATTCTACTGGTAAGAGCTTGTTTTCCAAATCGATTCCTTGCAGGATGTAATAATAAAAAAACATTTATCTGTCGTTTATCATGAAAGGGAGAATTGTAGTTTTAATAAGTCTTGCGTGGCTGTTTTTCCTGGCAGGGCATGCCCAAGAGCAGGTAAACAGTGAAGTAAAGAAAGTGTATGTCGTGTTCAAGACCCATTTGGATGTAGGATTTACCGACCTGAGTTCGAAAGTGGAATACAACTATGTTCACGAATTCATACCCAAAGCTTTGGATGTGGCAGAAAGATTGAGAAAAGACGGACAGGGCGAACGTTATGTCTGGACAACCGGCTCGTGGTTGATATGGAGGTATCTGCAAACAGCCTCTCCGAAAGAGGTGAAAAGGTTGGAGAAAGCCATTGCCAGGGGTGACATTGTATGGAATGGGGTACCCTATACGGTAGAATCCGAATCCATGAATCTGGATTTGTTTGAAACTTGCCTGTCGCTGACCCGAAAACTGGATAAGAAATACGGCAAGCATACCATTGCCGCAAAGATGACCGACGTGCCGGGACATACCCGTAGCATCATAGCTCCAATGAACCGGGCAGGTATTCAGTTTCTGCACATCGGTGTAAATTCAGCCTGTCCGGTGCCCGACGTTCCGGCTTTTTGCCGTTGGCGTGATCCGGACGGTAACGAACTTATCTTGGCCTATCAGCAGGATTACGGGACAGAAAGCTTGCTCCCGGATGGTCAGACCGCGGTTGCCATAAACTTTACAGGAGACAACCACGGTCCGCACAGCTATGAAAGGGTAAAGGCTATTTATGCAGATTTGCGGAAACGTTATCCGAATGCCAGGCTGATTGCTTGTTCATTCAACGAAATAGCCAAGGATTTGCTTAAATGCAAAGAACAGCTCCCGGTTGTTACTTCCGAAATTGGCGATACATGGATCTACGGTTACGGCAGCGCTCCCATTCGTATGGCAAAATTCCGTGCACTTTCAGCCTTGTATTCCCAGTGGTTAAAGGATGGCAAACTGAAAAGAGGCAGTGACGAGGATTTGAACTTTGCCGTGGAATTGGGACTTATCGGCGAACATACGCAAGGCATGGATATTAAGACCCATTTGCAGAACTGGGACAAATACGACATGGACAAATTTATTCCGGCCCGCCGGACTGCCCCGTTCCTTAAAGTGGAACAGTCATGGAAAGAAATAGATGCTTACATCGACCAGGCCATTGCCCTGCTGCCCGAAACCTTGCAGGCTGAAGCCCGGGCAACTGTAAAGAGAGCTGAAAGTATTGACGTTCCTGCGTTTACTGACGCTGCAAGGAATGGCGATTATGCCAACTGGCAATGTAGCTTGTTGGCGAACGGCCGTTTGAAAATCGGAGGGCTTTCCTATCAGCAGTTGGATGACAGAGACTATGCCAATTTCCTGGATAACTATTTGCGTAACCGTTATGACTGGGCGTTGTACGACCTCAGTAAAATCGGACTGAAAGATTCCAAAGCAACCAGTACCTTATTATATGCACAGGTAATTAAACAGGAAGTCAAACAAGAAACGCAGGGAACACGTATGCTTTATGAATTGGCCTTCCCGACTTCTTCTCGGGTTGACGCGCGCTGTTACCCTGAGAAGATTTATGTCAACTGTCTTGACGCCAAGGACGGAACGAGGGCTGAACTTTCCATAACTCTGGTTAACAAACCGGCAGTGCGTCTGCCGGAATCCTACTGGCTCTCGTTTAATACAGCCGACATTGTTTCCCTCGTGGCTGAAAAACTGGGAGAGCCCGTCGATTTGCTTGATGTGGTAGAAAAAGGCAACCGGCAGATGCATGGCATTGATCGTTATGTGGATATGATTACGACCAAAGGAACTGTCCGTATCTGGAGCAGAGACGCTTTTTTAATTAATGTGGGCGAACCGCGAGGTTTGAATTATTCCACCCAATATCCTGACAAACGAGGCGGTATTCATTTCAATTTGGGTAATAACTTGTGGAATACGAATTTCAGTATGTGGTGGGAAGGATCCATAACCTATCATTTTACTATTGAATGGATTAGACCGTTCTCCCAATAGGTAAGAATGTAAGCAAATTAGGGCTTTTGCAGGCCGTTAGTCTTGCATAAATATTTAACGATGCTGTCTGTTATGTGAAAATAATATCGAATAGGTAAAAAAAAAGAGACATTTTTTTTTGCTTTCGAAAATAATCATTAATTTTGGAGCGATATAAATTTAATACTAACCAAAAAATCCTAATGTTATGAGGAAATTGAGCTACTTATTTTCCTTGCTTGTTCTCTCCATTGTATGTGGCGGAACAGCATGGGCAGATGATGGCAAATACTACTCAGCCGGAACAGTCGTGACCAGCGTTGATCAGATTAAGGAAGGTGTGGATTATGCCCTTAAAGGAACGGGTGAGAGTCCTTGCTCTTCTACGTATCTGAACGTGGTTATGGACGGCAATGGTGGTTCTGCCTCTCTGACCAGTGATTGTATTTATCAGTTTGAAAGTGCTGGTACAGTTGACGGAAAACCTGCTTTCTATCTGAAGCAGAAGTCAAACGGCATGTACTTGCGCAAACCGGGAAAACCCACAGATGCAACTTTCGGTTATCCCAACGAAAAAACTCCTGATGGTTGGGGTTCAGATTACTTGGCCTTGACCAGTGATAAGAACGACGCATGGCAGTTCTGGGCAGGTGTGGCACAGTCTACCGACGAAAACGATCCTTTCTATTATAATAAAGGAACGGAAGGTAAAGAAGTTATGTTCGTATTTACCTGTACTACGGTTCTGACCGGTGATGATGCTGGTGATGGCGCTTACCGTTATTTGTCAAGCTGGGCTTTAGGTCACAACATCATGCAGTATCCGGATACGAACGTATGGAATCTGTGGACAGACATTTCAGAAATCGTAGGAACGGCCAAGTTGACGTTGTTGCTTTCTAAACTGTTGCCTGCCGGTCCGGAAGGTGCATTTACTCCTGGAGAAAATCCTGGTGATGTATCACAGGACGCTTATAATAAGTTGAATGAAGTATACAAAAAATGCCAGGCATTCATTGACGGAGGTGGTTCTTCTGACGATGAGGCAAACGCTCTTTGCGTTGAGTTGCAGGCAGCCTATGACAATTGTAAGAATGCTACCGTAATGGTTGAAGCCGGCAAATATTATTTCATTACCGGTAACAAGGGACGCTCTAACACTACAGGTAAAGCTACAATCTATAGCGATGGTTCAAACTGGAAGTGGGATTATGCCGCTTCTCCTGTAACTGACCTGAAATATGCCGTTATGTTGGAGAAGGGTTCAACTGACTCTACTTTCTACATCAAGAGCCCGATTAATGATACTTATATGGAGGCTATCAATGGTAACTCCAATACCATTAAGGCTGTAGCTAAAGGCAAGGCTGCCGATTATATTATCGGTCATAGTAGCGGCGGTTCTTATTTCTATATGACTAATGCCGGAATTTCTCAGGGCGTGCATGCTCAGGCAAACGGTATGGTATGTGTAGGATGGAACTATACGGCAGATGCTTCTCAGTGGGTATTCCAGACTATTTCTGATGATATGATCGAAAAGATCGATTCTATAGCTAATCAGGTCAAGTTGAATGCTACTTTGAACAGCGTTTATAGCGATGCTTTTACGGCTTACAGCAACAGCCGCGCATATACCAGCGATGCTACTCCTGACAACGATTATACATCACACGGATTGCTGACAGACGCTTCTCAGATCTTCACCAGCAAGTTGGTGGATACTTCAATTGAAGGTTCAGGTCTGGATTGCTTGCTCAATGGTGTTTTGGCTGGTGGATCAGAATACATCCACAGTACTTGGCAGACTGCTGACGCTCCTAACCACTATCACTTCTTCGGAGCCGACTTGAAGAAGGCCGTAAGTGCTGTTACCGTGAAGTACAGCCGCCGTATGTCTGTTGACAGTTGGAAGACCGGTCAGCTTTCATATCCGACCAAGATGAGAGTTTATGCCGCTAACGATACGACTACGGCTACTGGCGACTGGACATGGGTTGGCGATATGACCCCGGCATTTGTTGCTGAAGATTCAACCTTGGCTGGCTCTATTGACTTGGGTGGAAATTATCAGTATGTTCGTTTCGATGTTATTGCTACCGGAAACAACGGTTCTGTAACCAGCAGCACGATTCCGGGTGCTAAGGCATATCCGTTCTTCTACATCAGCGAACTGGGTATCTATGAAGCTACCTACGATGCAGCTAACTCTCCGTTCTCTCAGGTACCTGAGGCTGACGGAAAGGCATTGGAAGATGCCTTGAAGGCTGCCCGTCCTGAAATTCTGGAAGAAAAGGCAACCCAGCCGACTATCGACGCCCTCCAGAGCGCATACGACAAGTTCTGGGAAAGCTATGCAGATCCGCAGCTTGCCCGCGATGCTTATGACAAGGCTCAGACCATGCTCGACAGCGCCGTAGTAGGTACTGAACTGGGTCAGGTAAGCCAGGAGGCTTATGACAACTTGAAGAGCGTTATGGCAACTTGCAAAGACAAGATCCAGAACGTGATGACCATGGAAACTCTGACTGAGGTACTGAACAGTCTGGAAGAGGCTTGCAACAAGTTGGTCGCTTCAGCCGTAATGCCTGCCGCAAACAAGTATTACTATATTCTCAGCACTGGTAACGCACTGAAGAATACGGCTATTGCCGCAGCTAACAATAAGGACGGCCAGCGCCTGACGATGGGTGCCCGCACTGCTGATGGAGCTTTCGATGAGGCTACAGCAATGAACAACTACGAATTTATGTGGTTGCTTGAGCAGGATGAGGATGGCAAGCAGTACTTGCGCAACGTTGGAACCGGTTTCTACATGAATGGTAATACAACAGCCAATCCGAGCACTACCGCAGCCAGAACTCCGGTTCAGATTGTTTACGGTAAGTATGGTCAGTTCAACGTAGTTATTCTGGAGAATGACTCTACTGAAAGTGGTTCAATTTATTTGAACAATAACGCCAGCAATGTGAACAAGTATTTCTTGGACGACAATTGCTACTATGCATTCCAGGAAGTTGACTTCAGCGATGATCCGTGTACTTACGTAAATGTTTCTGAAGGATGGCAGTTCAAGTGCTTGCCGTATGCAGTTGGAGGATGCTCTAACGGTTCAATGTACAAGGTTTTGGGTATCAACAGCAGCAACCAGCTTGTGCTTCAGATTGCTGATGTTGTAGCTCCGGGTGAACCGTTCGCTTATCGTTTGGATGATGATTCTGAAGCAACCGAGGATGACTTCGGTGTTGATCTTTCTCAGGGCTTGGTAAGCGAGGGTAAAGTTGTTAACGGTGTTGAAGGCCTCTTGAGTGGAATTACCCTTTCAGAAGGTGGATATGGCGTTCTTTCAGGTACTGCTGATACGCTTACCGTAACAACCGGTTCTAAGGTTATTGGTAACAATAGCGCAATCGTAACCAAGAGTGTTCCTGTAATCGACGAAGAAGGTGACTACATGCTCGAAATTGACGGTACTATCACCGGTGTTGAAACAGGTATCGAAGGAATCGTGATTGTTCCGAAGGATGGCAAGATTTATGACTTGCAGGGTCGTCGTGTAACGAAACCGGGCAAGGGTGTTTACATCATTGACGGTAAGAAAGTTTTCTTTAAATAAGTAAGTACTTAGGTTTATAAGAAACACTTGAAAATAGGCAAGCCCTCTCCGCTTCACCCGGAGGGGGCTTGTTGTATATTGCGGGCGGCTGGTAACAATATTTTTTTCAGTTTGTGCAAAAGTCCTTATGGAGAGCGGGTTAACGCAAAATAGAGGGGAATTACTGAGGTTGCAACAGTATCAAACAGCGTCACTCACTTTTATCAGGGCGTTAATTTTGCATTGTCAGCGCTGATAAAAGAACAGGAGGCGCTCCGAAACCTCAAGTAAACGGAGCCTAGTTTAACCATTTAAAAAGAAAGAATTATGTTGAAGTACAATGTAGTGGCACGTAAGAATCCTCAAACCAAGGAATTGTTGTATTATGCCCAGCTGGTGCCGGTTACGGCGGTTGGATTATCGGCTTTGGCCGCAGCCATCAGTAATGAGTGTACGGTGACGATACATGATATAAAGGCTGTGTTGTCAGCTTTGGAAGAAAAAGTGATTTCGTATCTGCAGAGTGGCATGTCAGTACGTTTGGGTGATTTGGGCTCTTTTCATCCTACGGTCAATAGTCGTGGTGCAGCAACTCCGGAGGAATTTAGCAGTACCAATCTGCGTGGGGTAAAGGTTGTTTTCAGTAAAAGTAGTGCCATGAGGTATGGCTTTTCGTTGAAAAATCCCAATCTCCAACTGGTGAGAAACGAAAATGGAGTTGAGGAAAGTGAGCAGGCATAAATATTTTGAAGAATACGTACCGTTGAAAAGCAGAAGAAATGACCGAGAAACGTAAGAATATTTGGAATATAGTAGTGCAAGTATTGTTGTCAGCATTAACGGCTCTTTCGGGGTTGCTGGCAGGTTGTCAGTGGATGCAATAGTTTGGGCAGTATAAGAGTTCCGGCATGCTTGTCTTTGAATTTCGGACAGGCATGCCGGCATGTTTCGGTAGGGGCGAAATGACGCGGTCGGACGCCGACTCGATGCTTTTAAGTCTGCTGATTTGCGGTTTGCTCAAGAGCTTTCCGTGCAGGTGTTTGAGATCGAAGGAGTTGATTTGCTGGCGTATGCGGCTGATGTATTTTTCAACGTGTAGTCCGGGGGTAGTCGGAATGGTAAACGCAACAATCACGCCGGCAATGGTGGCATGTACGCCGCTTTGCATGAAAAGATACCATAGCAGCATGCCCAGCCAGAGGTATAGCCAGCGGCGCCGAATGTTACAGAGGTTGGCTATGATGAGCAGAAGCAGTACGCCCCCGCCAGCCAGCAGCCATGACAGGGAAAGATGGGATGAATAGAATATGGCTATTACAAGTATGCCGCCAATGTCGTCAACAACGGCAAAAGCAGTCAGAAATACTTTCAGGCTCAAGGGAACTCTTTTTCCAAAGAGGCTCAGAACACCCAGCGAAAAAGCTATGTCGGTAGCCATGGGGATAGCCAGTCCTGTTGCTCCGGGGGTATGGCGGGTGAGCAGTGCAAAGAGTGTCACCGGAACAATCATTCCGCCGACGGCAGCAATGATAGGCAAGAGGGCTTGTCGCAAGTTGGACAACTCGCCAACCAGTATTTCACGTTTGATTTCCAGTCCTGCACTAAAAAAGAAGATTGCCATTAGCGCATCGTTGATGAAGCCGGTCAGGGTTAGCGGATGCCCGCCGTGACTGAACAGGTTGAATGAACCTATTTGGAGGGCTATAGGCTGTTGGAAAAACTGAAAATATTGGTCAGCCCAGGGCAATTGGCTAAAAGCATGGCCACGACAGCTGTAAAAATAAGTAGGATTCCGCCATTTATGTGATAGCGTGTGGCACTCAAAAAGGAAAAGGCAGTGTGGATGATTCTTTCCATGATAAATAAAGAATATGGTTTATGCCACTATGGCATAAGCGTTTGAAATTCGTTCGCAAAAGTACGAATTTTTAAGAATGTTTCCAAACCTGTTTGGAGAAGTCATACAATAAAATCCGTCTGCGTTTGGATGCAAACGGATTTTATGATGGTATAGGGTTATGCGTGTGGACCGCCGTGAGGGGGAGGTGGTGGCATGGGATTCCAATGCGCATCGTGGCGATGGCGTTTCTTGGGCTTTTTAGGTTTTTTCGGTTTCTTGTGTGGGATGGGTTTGTAGTGTCCCGGTGGTCCGGGAGGCGGTAATGTCTGGCATGAATTCATGCCCAAACAAAGGCTAAGCGAAAGCAATAAAAGAAGAAGTTTGGTTTTCATGATGATTGCGTATGACTGTTATGATTATTGATGTCTATGTAATATTTTGCATTAAAGTTACTACAAAAAAGTGAAATGCGGAAAGATATAGTGATAGAATTGAGTTAC
>ERZ779865.1763-NODE-1763-length-15019-cov-5.704892_pt1 | contig 15019 bp, 7 predicted proteins | sample MGYA00433088_ERZ779865 | MGnify/ENA primary metagenome ERZ779865 (study PRJEB29588, sample SAMEA2151703) | human gut metagenome | biome: human gut; feature: human-associated habitat; material: faeces | place: Denmark | collected 2008/2010 ... | reverse complement strand
CCATGTACCCCGTGGAGGTCAGCCCGCTGGCCAAGCGCAGCCCCGAGCAGCCCGCGCTCACCGAGCGCTATGAGATGTTCATCTGCGGCTGCGAGATGGGCAACGCCTTCTCCGAGCTCAACGACCCCATCGACCAGTATGAGCGCTTTAAGGCACAGGCCGAAAAACGTGCCAACGGTGACGATGAAGCCGACATGATGGATGAAGATTTCGTTCTTGCGTTGGAATACGGCATGCCCCCCACATCGGGCATGGGTATCGGCATGGACCGCCTCGTGATGCTCATGACCGGACAGACCACCATCCAGGAGGTGCTTCTCTTCCCGCAGATGCGTCCTGAAAAAGTGGCGCGCCGCGACAAGGAGGAGGCTTATACCGCCCTTGGCATCGCATCCGAATGGGTCGCTCCCATTCAGAAAGCCGGCATCCTTACAGTCGACGCCCTTGCCGAAGCAACTCCCGGCAAACTCCATCAGGAGCTCTGCGGAATCAACAAGAAATTCAAGCTCGGCCTGAAGAATCCCTCCATCGACGAAGTGACGGCATGGACCGAAGCCGCCAAAGCCTCAGCCAACAACTGAACTGAGGCTGTAGCAAAAAAACTAAATAAGAAAAAATAGCTTTTAAAAAAGTTAGATAAATCTTATTTAGTTTTTCTTTTAGTCAATAATTTTCATTTTTATAATCGGTTTATATCTTTTTTAGTTTGCTTTAGTAAAATTATTATCTTCTATTAAAATGATATTGATTACCTTCAAAATAAGTATAGCCAGCATTAAGAATGGCTTTTTTACTTCTAATATTTTCATCTTTAATACTTGCTACAATAAAGGGAATTGTAGGATACATTTCTAAAAGTTTAATACTTATTTCTTTTTCAAGAGTTTGACCAAGGTGATTGTTTTGATATCTTGAAATAATTCCTAGACAAATTTCAATTTCATCTGGTAGCATCTTGCCATCAATTTCCTCTAATGGGTGAAAATTAGTAAATAGTATACCTTATTGGATTGTTCATATAATAGATGACATAAGTATTTGAAATACCATCATCTTTGTTTCTTATTAAATTATTTGCAATGAAGTCATCTAAATTAGAACATATCTCAGAGGCATCTTTAAATTTTTTTAGAATATCTTTAATGTTTAAATGTTCTGGATTTAAAACATCATAAACTTTAAAGCAAAAATTATCGGTAATTATTTCTTTATTGGTTGACATAGCATACCAGCTTTCTTTCTAATAATACTATAACACACTATGATAGAAAGTGTAAAAAACAATAAGTATAGAAGTAAGACTTACTAAAGTTAATTAAAAAAATTTTAAGTTAGGGATGCATACAGAAATACTATTACTATAAGTATAAGGACAATAGAGTCAAAAAGCATAAAAAAACTAGGCTAAAACCTAGTAATAATCAAATGGTAGCGACGGGGAGATTCGAACTCTCGACCTGCCGGGTATGAACCGGATGCTCTAGCCAGCTGAGCTACATCGCCATTTTTTCCTGACACTTTTTAATTATAGCAAAACTTTTCTTTTTTTGTCAATAAAAACTTGCATTTTTTTTCTAAATAGACTATAATTTAGATATATTTGCCTTATGGGGAAACGGAACGGTGATAAATTTGGAACATTATTTTACAAATAACGAAAACTTAAAAAGTGAATTACGCACAATAAGTTACGAAGTAAATAATGTTCCTTTTTTATTTACTTCAGATAATGGCGTTTTTTCTAAGGATAAAATAGATTTTGGCAGTCTAAATTTAGTTAAAGTTCTTCTTAAGAATTATGATAAAAAGAACGTTAATGCTTTAGATGTTGGATGTGGTTACGGTTTTATTGGAATTAGCCTTTCTAAACTACTTAATAGCAAGTTTGATATGGTCGATGTTAATAACCGAGCAATTCATTTAGCCAACATGAATATTAAGAACAATAAGGTGGATGCAAAAGCCTTTTATAGCGATGCTTTAAGTAACATCGATAAAAATTATGATTTGATTGTGACAAATCCTCCTATAAGGGCAGGGAAAGTAGTAGTGGAAAAGATACTACTTGATTCGTTAAAACATTTAAATGATGACGGCGAATTGTGGTTTGTTATAAGAAAAGATCAAGGAGCCAAGAGTATAATTAATCTGCTAAAACCCAACTATGATGTAAATCTAGTTGAAAAGTGCAAAGGTTTTTACGTAATTAAGGCTAAAAATGTTGACAAGGCTAGATAAATTTTATAAAATCGAAAATTGTTGACGTATTTAAAAGGTACTCAAAAAATATTAGGTATAGGGGTGAATGCAAGTGGCATTTAAGACAAAAAAATTTGGAGATCATGCTGAAAGACGCACGTTCAGCAAAATTAAAAACACCTTAGAATTGACAGATCTACTAGAAATTCAAAAGAAATCTTATCAATGGTTCTTAGACGAAGGTATTAAAGAATCTATTGACGATTTATTTCCTGTAGAAAGCTTCACTGGCAATATTACGGTAGAACTTGGAGATTATTATTTTGATCAACCAAGATATTCAATTAAAGAAGCAAAAGAACGTATGGTAAACTATGCGGCACCATTAAAGGTATTAGCAAGAGTATTCATTCATGAAACAGGTGAAGTTAAGGAACAAGAAATATTCCTAGGCGATATTCCTATGATGACAGATGCTGGTACATTTATTATCAATGGCGCTGAAAGAGTTATCGTATCGCAATTAGTACGTAGTCCATCTATTTACTTTAAAAAAGAAGTAGATAAAAACGGACGTCGTGTTATTACATCAGAATTAATTCCTAATCACGGAACTTGGTTAGAATATGAACTTGATGCAAGAGACATTTTATATGTTCGTATTGACCGTACAAGAAAAGTACCAATTACGACTTTCCTAAGAGCCTTAGGTCTTTCTAGTGATGAAGATATTTTAGGACTTTTCGGTGAAAATCCTTACATTAAGAATTCAATCGAAAAAGATAGTACAAAGAATACCGATGAAGCCTTAATCGAAATTTATGAAAAATTAAGACCAGGTGAACCAGCTACACTAGATAGTGCTAAGAATCAATTAATTACTAGATTCTTCGATAAATTTAGATATGACTTAGCAAAAGTAGGCCGTTATAAATTAAATCGCAAGCTAAATGTTTTAGACCGTTTGATTGGTTGCACATTAGCAGAAGATATCAAAGATGAAAATGGTAATGTAGTTGCTAGCACTGGTACTTTAGTAACTAAAGATGTACTAGAGACTGTTCGTCCAATATTTAGTAATGGTTACAACATAAAAGAAGTAATGATTAATGAAGAATTAGACGAATACAACAAAGTTCAAACTGTTAAAGTTTATAATAAGAAAGATGAAACTAAAGTTATTGAAATTATTGGTAATGACCCAACTATTGATAGTCGTCGTTTAACTATTTCTGATGTTTATGCATCTGTATCTTATTACTTAGATTTACAAGAAGGTATTGGTCGTGATGATGAAATTGATAACTTATCTAACCGTCGTGTAAGACAAGTAGGTGAGTTAGTTCAAAAACAATTCAATGTTGGTATGGCTCGTATGGAACGTGTTATTCGTGAACGTATGACTACCCAAGAAATTGAATCAATTACACCAAAAACATTAATTAATATTAGACCTGTTACAGCAGCTTTAAAAGAATTCTTCGGTTCTTCTCAATTGTCAAAATTCATGGAACAAATTAACCCAATCGCTGAGCTTACTGATAAGAGACGTTTGTCATCTTTAGGGCCAGGTGGACTTGCCAGAGACCGTGCTGGTATGGATGTTCGTGATGTTAACTCAAGTCACTATGGTAGAATTTGTCCAATCGAATCTCCAGAAGGTCAAAATATCGGTTTAATTACATCTTTAGCAAGTTATGCTAAGATTAATGAATATGGATTTCTAATGACTCCATATCGTAGGGTTGTTAATTGTCATGCAACTGATGAAATTGTTTATTTAACTGCTGATGAAGAAGCAGATTATAATATCGCATCTGCTGCCATTAAAATGAGTGATGATGATGAAATCTTAGATGAAAAAGTAATAGCTCGTTTAGATGGTGAGGCTGTTATGGTTAAACGTGAAGACGTTGACTTTATCGATGTTGCACCAAGTCAAATTGTATCTATTACAACAAGTTGCATCCCATTCTTAGAACATGATGATGCCCACAGAGCCTTAATGGGTGCAAACATGCAACGTCAAGCTGTTCCACTATTAACTTGTGAATCTCCTATCGTTGGTACTGGTGTTGAATACATTGCCGCTAGAGATTCTGGTTCAACAATTATCGCTAAAGCTGATGGTGTTGTTGACTATGCTGATGGTAAAAAGATTATCGTTAAAAATGCTAAAGGTACTGATACTTATCACTTAGCAAACTATGAAAGAAGTAACTCTGCTACAACTATTAACCATCATCCAATTGTTAAGAAGGGTGATAGCATTCATCGTGGTGAAGTTATTGCTGATGGTCCATCAACTAAAAATGGTGAACTTGCCCTAGGTAAAAACATGTTAGTAGCCTTTATGACTTGTAATGGTTATAACTATGAAGATGCCGTTGTATTAAATGAAAGATTAGTTAAAGATGATGTTTATACATCACTACATATTGAACACTATGATATTGAATGCCGTGATACTAAGTTAGGACCTGAAGAAATTACTAGAGATATTCCAAATGTTGGTGAAGATGCTCGTAAAAACTTAGATGCTAATGGTATTGTTCGTATTGGTACTGAAGTTAAAGATGGTGATATCTTAGTAGGTAAGGTTACACCAAAAGGTGTTCAAGAATTAACTGCCGAAGAAAAATTACTACATGCAATTTTCGGTGAAAAAACTCGTGAAGTAAGAGATACTTCATTAAAAGTAGAACACGGTGCTGGTGGTATTGTTCATGATATCAAAGTTTATACTAAAGAAAATTCTGATGAACTACCTGCAGGTGTTTCAAAAATAGTTCGTGTTTATATTATTCAAAAACGTAAGATTCAAGTCGGCGATAAGATGTCTGGTCGTCATGGCAATAAAGGTGTTATTTCATTAATTTTGCCAGAAGAAGATATGCCTTACATGCCAGATGGTACTCCAGTAGATATCGTTTTAAACCCACAAGGCGTTCCTTCACGTATGAATATCGGTCAAATTTTAGAATTACACTTAGGTATGGCTGGTAAAAAATTAGGTGTTAAGTATGCAACTCCAGTATTCGATGGTGCAAGCCAAGATGAAATTTATGAACAAATGGCCGAAGCAGGACTTGATCGTGATGGCAAGACTGTATTATATGATGGTCGTACCGGAGATGCCTTTGAAAATCGCGTATCTGTTGGTGTTATGTATATGGTAAAATTACACCACATGGTTGATGATAAGATCCATGCCAGAAGTACAGGACCTTACTCAATGGTTACTCAACAACCATTAGGTGGTAAAGCACAATTTGGTGGTCAAAGATTCGGAGAAATGGAAGTTTGGGCTCTATATGCTTATGGTGCTGCTAACGTCCTACAAGAAATGATGACTATTAAAGCCGATGATGTTATGGGTCGTGTTAAAGTTTATGAATCATTAGTTAAAGGAAAACCAATCGATGAAGCTGGCATTCCAGAATCATTTAGAGTATTAATTAAAGAATTCCAAGCCCTAGGTTTAGATGTTGAAATCTTAGACCAAAATAACAAGCTAGTTGACTTAAAAGAAATGGAATCTGATGATGAACCAGTTGATGCCTTAAAAATTAAGGAATTAACTAACGAGGTTAATGAAAACCATAATAATGAACCAAAACTAGAAAAACCTGATGATGATTATTTAGAAGATGAAGAAGACGAAGATGATGATTTGGATAATTTAGAATTTCCAGAAGACGGAAATATTCTAGAAGAAGAGGAGGATGAAATTATATGATGGATGTAAATAATTTTAGAGGTATTAAGGTATCTATTGCCTCCCCTGAAAAAATCCGTGAATGGTCTTACGGTGAAGTAAAAAAACCAGAAACTATTAACTATCGTACTCAAAAACCTGAAAGAGATGGTTTGTTCTGTGAAAAAATCTTTGGACCAACTAAGGATTATGAATGTGCTTGTGGCAAATATAAACGTTTAAGATATAAAAATGTTATATGTGACCGTTGTGGAGTAGAAGTAACATCAAGTAAAGTACGTCGTGAACGTATGGGACACATTGAACTTGCTGCTCCTTGCTCACACATTTGGTTCTTTAAAGGTGTTCCTTCTAAAATGGGACTTGTTCTTGATATGTCACCAAGGGACTTAGAAGAAGTATTATACTATGTTTCTTATGTTGTTTTAGACCCAGGAAATGTCCCTTTAGAGAAAAAACAAACTTTATCGGATAAAGAATATCGTGCATATTATGAAAAATATGGTAATGCTTTCAAAGTAGGTATGGGTGCTGAGGCTATCCAAACTTTACTAAAAGAAGTAGATTTAGATAAAGAAATTGAAGATTTAAGAAAAGAATTAGACGGTGCTACTGGTCAAAAGAGAATTCGTTTAGTTAAACGTCTTGACTGCTTAGTAGCCTTCAAAGACTCTGGTAATCGTCCTGAATGGATGATTCTAACAGCCCTTCCTGTTATTCCACCAGATTTACGTCCAATGATTCAATTAGATGGTGGGCGTTTTGCTACTAGTGATTTAAATGATTTATATCGTCGTATTATTAACCGTAATAATCGTTTAAAGAAATTACTAGAATTAGGAGCTCCAACTATCATTGTTCAAAATGAAAAACGTATGTTACAAGAAGCTGTTGACTCATTATTTGATAATGGTCGTCATGGTAGAAGTGTAACAGCAGCTGGTAATCGTCCATTAAAGTCATTATCTAGTATGTTAAAAGGTAAACAAGGTCGTTTTCGTCAAAACTTATTAGGTAAACGTGTTGATTACTCTGGTCGTTCTGTTATCGTTGTTGGTCCATCATTAAAGATGTATCAATGTGGTCTTCCAAAAGACATGGCTTTAGAACTATTTAAACCTCATGTTATTCATGGTCTAGTTGAAAGAGGCCTTGCACACAATATTAAAGGTGCTAAAAAATTAATTGATAATAAAGATGAATGTGTATGGGATGTTGTTGAAGACGTAATTACTGAACATCCAGTAATGTTAAACCGTGCTCCAACACTACACCGTTTAGGTATTCAAGCTTTCGAACCAGTATTAGTTGGTGGCAAAGCTATGCGTTTGCATCCACTTGTATGTGCCGCATTTAATGCCGATTTCGATGGTGACCAAATGGCTGTACACGTACCATTATCAGAAGAAGCTAAAGCGGAAGCTAGAATCTTAATGTTAGGTGCTAATAACATCTTAAAACCTTCTGATGGTAAACCAATCGTTACTCCTTCACAGGATATGATTTTAGGTAACTATTATCTATCTATTGAAGAAGCTGGCTTAGAAAATGAAGGTAAAGCTTATAAGAACTGTAATGAAGCTTTAATGGCTTATGAAAGAAAAGATATTTCTCTACATACTAGAATTGCTATTCCAGTTGCAAGCTTTACACATAAATTGTTTACTGATGAACAAAAAGACAAATATTTAGTTACTACTGTTGGTAAGATTAAATTTAATGAAATTTTACCAGATTCTTACCCATATGTTAATGAACCAAGTGATGCTAATATTACAGGCATTACTCCAGATAGATATTTCTTACCAATGGGTACTGATTTAAAAACTGAAATTGCTAAGATGCCTCTTGCTGAACCATTCGTTAAGAAGACATTAAGTAAATTAATTGCTCAAGTCTTTAAACGTTATAAAACTACTGAAACTTCAGTTATGTTGGATAAATTAAAAGATTTAGGTTTCAAATATTCAACTGTTGCTGGTATTTCTATTTCTATGAATGATATTATCGTATCTGATAATAAACAACAAATCATTGATGAAACTCAAAAGAAAGTTAACAAGATTAATAAAGAGTTCACTAGAGGTTTAATTACTGAGGATGAACGTTATAAAAATGTTTGTGCCTTATGGGCTAAAGCAACTAGCGATATTTCTAACGAATTACAAGCTATTGCTAAGAAAAATACCATGAACCCAATCTTCATGATGATGAATTCTGGTGCCCGTGGTTCTGCTAACCAGTTTAACCAACTTGCCGGTATGCGTGGTTTAATTGCTAAACCTACTGGTGAAACTATTGAAATTCCAATTAAGTCTAACTTAATTGAAGGTTGTAATGTAACCGAGTTCTTTATCGGTACCAGAGGTGGTCGTAAAGGTATCGTTGATACAGCCTTAAGAACTGCCGATTCAGGTTACTTAACTCGTCGTTTAGTAGATGTTGCTCAAGATATCGTTGTTAAAGAAGAAGACTGCGGCACTATTAATGGTGTTGAAGTTACTGACTTTATTGATGAAAGATCTAATACAATGATTGAGCCATTAATCGAAAGAATTATTGGCCGTTATACAGCAACTAAAGTAATTAATCCAGAAACTAAGGAAGTTATTATTGATAAAAATCAATATATTACAGAAGCAATTGCTAATAAGATTATTAATGCCGGTATCAAGAGTGTTAAGATTAGAAGTGTTCTAACTTGTAATACTGTTAACGGTGTATGTCAACATTGTTATGGTCGTAACCTTGCAACTGGTAATATGGTTGAAACAGGTGAGGCTGTTGGTATTATGGCAGCTCAATCAATCGGTGAACCAGGTACTCAGTTAACAATGCGTACATTCCACGAAGGTGGTGTTGCCGGTGGCGACATTACTCAAGGTCTTCCAAGAGTAGAAGAACTATTTGAAGCTAGAAATCCAAAAGGTAAAGCAACAATTGCAGAAATTGGTGGTAAGATTGCTAGTATCGAGGAAAATAACTTCAAATTTAAGATTGTTATCGAAAATGATGTTGAAGCTAGAGAACATATCACAAACTACAATACTAAGTTATGTGTTGAATTAGGTCAAACTGTTAAAGCTGGTGACCCATTAACAACTGGTTCTATTGCACCAAAAGAATTACTTGCTGTAACTGATCCAATTACCGCACAACAATATATTGTTAAAGAAGTTCAAAAAGTATATAAATCACAAGGTGTTGATGTTTCTGATAAACATATCGAAGTTATTGTACGTCGTATGATTTCGAAAATGAAAGTATTAGACGGTGGCGATACCAACTTAGTTGCTGGCTTATCAGTAACTCTAAATGAATTTGCTGCTGCTAATAAACCAGTATTACTTACTGGTGGCATTCCTGCAACAGGACTTCCAATTATGCTTGGTATTACTAAAGCATCATTAGAAACTGATTCCTTCTTATCAGCTGCATCCTTCCAAGAAACTACAAGAGTTCTTACTGATGCTGCAATTAGAGGTAAAGTAGACCACTTAAGAGGATTAAAAGAAAATGTTATTATTGGTAAGTTAATCCCTGCTGGTACTGGTGCTAAACAATATTCGGATGTTAAATTTGAGCTTGAAAAAGAATTTATCGAAGATGATGCTAGTGAAGCATTGGAAGATAAACTTATGAGTGATGACACAACTGATGAAGTAAAAAATAGCGATACCAACAATATTGCCTTAGAAGAAAATACTGATACTTCAGCAAATGAAGATATAGATTTAAATATTACTGATGAAGAAGAGACTACTGAAGAATAGTAGTTTCTTTTTTTCGTTACATAAATAACTATAATTTAGTGTAAAATAAAGATAACATATAAAAGATATCAAAATTAAAAAAATAGCTTAAAATCAAACGTAGATTTTCTTATTATTTTAGCCAGAGATGATAATCTAGAACACTTATAAAAAATATAAATCTTAAAAAAAATTTTTAAAAATTAGCACTCATATATTGACAAGTGCTAACATATAATATATAATGAATTTAGCATTTGGAAAGAAAAAGTGCTAAACACATTATATAGCTAATTGAGGTGATGATATGAGTGAACGAGAAAGTTTACTATTAAAAGAAATAGTAGAGAATTATATATCTTATGCTAAACCAGTTGGTAGTAAATCTTTATGTAAAAAATTTAAATGTTCATCAGCCACTATCAGAAATGAAATGGCTTACTTAGAACAATTAGGATACATAGAGAAAAACCATATATCAAGTGGTAGAGTACCTAGTGAGGCTGGCTATAAATATTATGTTGAATATTTAATGAAGCCTAAAGAACTAAGTGGCGAAGATATGTTAAAATTACAAACTATCTTTCAAAATCAAAATTTAGTTGTTTCTGATGCTGTAAATAAATGTGTTGATATAATAAGTGAGATAACTAATTATACTTCGGTAATATTAGGTAGTAGTTCTAAAGATAATGCCCTACAACAAATAAATATTATTCCTCTTGCTGATAGCAAGATAGTAGCATTAGTATGTACTGATAAAGGAATTGTTGAAAATAAGCAATTTGTCTTATCACCAGATACTGATATTAGTGAAATTGTTAAGACTGGCGAGATGATTAATAAAATGTTGGTGGGGACACCAATCGATGAAGTATCACAAAGATTAGAATTTGAAATTAAACCTATTATTGCTAAGAAGATGTTGCAGTACGAACAAGTTTACAATATTTTCTATGATGCTTTTAGCGATTTTGCTAAGAATACAGCCAATATTCACTTTGGTGGTAAAGCAAATCTTTACAATCAACCAGAATATGAAGATGCAAATAATTTAAAGAGGATTGCAAGTAAATTAGAAGATAAAGAATTAGTAGCAAAAAATATGTATTCTGATAAATCAGGCATCAACGTTTACATTGGTGATGAAAATGATTTCGATAAAGATGTAACTATTGTTAAGGCTAAATATCATCGTGACGGGGAAGAAGGTACTATAGCAGTAGTTGGTCCTAAGCGAATGGAATACGATAAAGTTGTTGGTTTACTACAATATATTAGTGAAAATATAAATGATGATGAGGAAAAAAATGACTGAAGAAGAAAAAAATAAAAAAGTAGAACCAGAAGTTACTAAAGAAGAAAAAAAAGCTCCTGAAGAAACTCCAGAACTACCAAAAGATAAAGAAAAAAAGAAGTCCTTCTTTAATAAAGAAAATAAAAATTCTTTAGAATTAGAGAAGTTAAAAAAAGATGTTGCTGCTAGCAACGAAAAAGTTGTTCGCTTGTCAGCTGAAATTCAAAACATGCGTCGTAGATATGAAGATGAATTATCCAAAAGAGCAATGTATGAAGGAGCTGACTTGGTTAAGTCATTGTTACCAATTATTGATAACTTTGAACGAGCAATAGCTATGGATAATAGCGAAAATGATAAGTATTTAGAAGGATATAAAATGATATATACTAATATGCTTACCGTTTTAAAAAATATCGGTGTTACCGAAATAGAATGTTTACATAAACCATTTGATCCTAAGTTTATGGATGCTGTTCTTACTGAAAATATTATTGAAGAAGAACAAGGCATTGTCTTAGATGTTTTACAAAAAGGCTATATGTATAAAGATAAATTATTAAGACCTGCGATGGTTAAAGTTAATGAATAGGAGAGATTAATTATGAGTAAAATTATAGGTATAGATTTAGGTACAACAAATTCTTGTGTTGCTGTACTAGAGGGTGGAGTTCCTCACGTAATTACTAATCCAGAAGGTAATAGAACAACTCCAAGTGTTTTTGCTATTAAAGGTGATGAAGAATTAGTAGGTGAGACTGCTAAACGTCAAGCTGTTACTAATGTTAAAAATACTGTTTCAAGTATCAAGAGAAAAATGGGTACTGATGAAAAAGTTGAAATTAATGGTCGTAAGTATTCACCAGAAGAAATTTCTGCTAAAATCTTAATGAAACTTAAGAGCGATGCTGAATCTTACTTAGGTGAAAAAGTTACAAAAGCTGTTATCACAGTTCCTGCATACTTTAATGATGCTCAAAGACAAGCTACTAAGAATGCCGGTAAGATTGCTGGTTTAGATGTTGAAAGAATTATTAATGAACCAACTGCAGCTGCTCTTGCTTATGGTATTGATAAACAAGAAAAGACTCATACAGTTCTTGTATACGACTTAGGTGGTGGTACATTCGATGTATCAATCCTAGACTTAGGCGATGGTGTTTTCGAAGTTAAATCAACTGCTGGTAATAACCACTTAGGTGGCGATGATTTCGACCAAAGAATTATGGATTACTTAGTATCTGAATTCAAAAAAGAAAATGGTATTGACTTATCTAAAGATAAAATGGCAATGCAACGTATTAAAGATGCTGCTGAAAAAGCTAAGAAAGACTTATCTGGTATGATGAGTGCTGAAATTTCAATTCCATTTATTGCTCAAAGTGATGAAGGTCCATTACATTTAAATGTAACATTAAACCGTGCTAAATTTGAAGATTTAAATAAAGACTTATTTGATTCTACATTAGATGCTGTTAGAAAAGCTCTTAAAGATGCTAAACTTACAGCTAGTGATATTGATAAAGTATTGTTAGTTGGTGGTTCAACAAGAATTCCATATATCCAAGAATTAGTTAAGAGAGAATTAGGTAAAGAACCTTCTAAAGAAGTTAACCCTGATGAAGTTGTTGCTATGGGTGCTGCTATCCAAGGTGGTGTCTTAACTGGTGAAGTTGATGACTTAGTATTATTAGATGTAACACCATTATCACTAGGTATTGAAACTATGGGTGATGTTATGACTGTCTTAATCCCAAGAAATACAACTATCCCAACAAGTAAATCACAAGTATTCTCAACTGCTGTTGATAATCAACCTGCTGTTGATATTCATGTATTACAAGGTGAAAGACCAATGGCCTCAGATAACAAGACTTTAGGGAACTTCCGTTTAGATAGTATTCCTGCTGCACCTCGTGGTATTCCACAAATCGAAGTTAAATTTGATATTGATGCTAACGGTATCGTTCATGTAACTGCTAAAGATTTAGGAACTAATAAAGAACAATCAATTACAATCACATCATCAACTAACCTTAGTGATGAAGAAATTGAAAAGATGAGAAAAGAAGCTGAAGCAAATAAAGAAGCTGACGATAAGAGAAAAGCTTTAGCTGAAGCTAAGAATGAAGCTGATGCTGCTATCTTCCAAACAGAAAAATCATTAAAAGACTTAGAAGGTAAAGTATCTGATGACGATAAGAAGTCAGCTGAAGATAAAATTGCTGAATTAAGAAATGTTATGAATTCTGATAACGTTGATGATATTAAAGCTAAAACTAAAGAATTAAATGATGTTGCTATGAAGTATGCCGAAAAAGTATATCAAGAAGCCGCAAAACAAAATCAAAATGCTAATAGTACTGATACTAATAACTCATCAAATGATTCTAAAGATGATGTAAAAGAAGCTAAATACGAAGAAAAATAATAAATAATAGAGTTTAAAAGTTCTAGGCGACTAGAACTTTTACTACTATTAGATTAAATTAAGATATTAGTACAAATATAAATTGTTATAATTAACTTAATATCATGTAAAATTAGTTATATAGAAATTGAGTTTAGGATATAAGGAGAACAGGAATGGAAAGAAGCCAAATAAACAAAGAAGATACGTGGGATTTAACCAAAATATTTAAAAATAATGCTGAGTATGATAAAGTCTATCAAGAGGTTTTAGCTAAGATAGATGAAATAAAGGCTATGAAAAGTCATATTTTAGATGATGAAAATACACTATATAAGTATTTAAAGACTAATGATGAATTATCTATTTTTCTAGGTAAAATTTATAAATACTCTTATCTATATCATTACCAAGATGCCAATGCCACTGAAGGCAAAAAATATAAGGAGAAAGCTGAAAGCTTACTTACCAAAGTTACGCAAGAATTGGCATTTACTAAAAATGAGTTATTAAGTGCTGATTATGAAACTATAAAAGAGCTTATTAAGAAAAATGCTAAGTTAGAAGAATATGCCTTCGGCTTAGAATGCTTATATCGTTATAAAAAATGTACTTTAAGTGAAAAAGAAGAACAAATAATTGCTAGTTTTGAAACAATTTTAGGCACAGGCGATGATGCATTTGGTAATTTAGATAATGCTGATGTTAAATTTGCTGATGTTGTAAAAGACGGTAAAAAAATGCCTTTAAATCATAGTAACTATTCTAACTTTATGATTGATAAAGATAGAGAAGTCCGCAAAGATGCTTTTAAAAAATATTATACTTTCTATGAAGACCATAAAAATACTTTAGCATCTCTTTATAAAAGCCAAGTTAAGGAAGATAATTTAATTGCTAAAATTAGAAACTTTCCGTCAAGTATGGAGTATAGTCTTTATGAAGATAATATTGATAAAGAAGTTTATCTAAACTTAATAGAAGCTATTCATAAAAACCTAAATTCTTTATATGATTATTTAGATTTTCGCTGCGAGTTTCTAGGCTATGATGAGTTGCACATGTATGATGTTTATGTAGAATTGTGCAATATTAATAGTAAAAAATATACTTTTGATGAAGCTAAAGACACTATTTTAGAAGCTTTAAAACCTCTTGGAAAAACTTATATAGAAGATATTTCTAAGATGTTTAGTAGCCGTTCTATTGATAAATACCCTAATGATGGTAAAAGAAGTGGAGCCTACGAATGGGGTGTTTATGGCATAACTCCTTATGTTTCCGTAAACTTTGAAGGCGATTATACATCCGTTTCTACTGTAATTCATGAATTAGGTCATGCCATGCATTCTTACTATTCAGATAAAAATCAAACCTATACTAATAGTAGTTATCCAATATTTTTAGCAGAAATAGCATCTACTGTAAATGAAGTTTTGCTTAATGAATATATGATTAGAAATGCTACAACTAATGAAGAAAAATTATTCTATATAACTAAATTCTTAGATGAATTTAGAGCAACTGTTTATCGTCAAACTCAATTTGCTGAATTTGAATATTTAGTTCACGAAATGGATAAAGATGAAGTACCATTGACCACTGAAAAATTATATGAAACCTATTATGATTTAAATAAATTA
>ERZ779865.1761-NODE-1761-length-15030-cov-3.352588_pt1 | contig 15030 bp, 11 predicted proteins | sample MGYA00433088_ERZ779865 | MGnify/ENA primary metagenome ERZ779865 (study PRJEB29588, sample SAMEA2151703) | human gut metagenome | biome: human gut; feature: human-associated habitat; material: faeces | place: Denmark | collected 2008/2010 ... | reverse complement strand
ATTGAGGAGGTTCAAAAGAATGTCAGAAATGAGTTTTGAACAAATGCTAGAAGAATCATTAAAAACAATAAGAAATGGGGAGGTAGTCGAAGGTACAGTTATCGATGTGAAACCGGATGAGATCATCCTGAATATTGGTTACAAGTCAGACGGTATTATTACCAGAAACGAGTACACAAATGAACCAAATGTAGATCTGACAACTGTAGTATCCGTGGGCGACACCATGGAAGCCAAAGTCGTAAAAGTAAACGACGGCGAAGGACAGGTACTCCTTTCTTACAAACGCCTTGCAGCAGAAAAAGGCAACAAGAGATTAGAAGAAGCATTTGAGAATCAGGAAGTATTAACAGCAAAAGTAGCACAGGTATTAGATGGTGGTCTTTGCGTGATCGTGGATGAGACAAGAGTATTCATTCCGGCAAGCCTTGTATCTGATACTTACGAGAAAGATTTATCCAAGTACAAAGACCAGGATATTGAATTCGTAATCAGCGAGTTCAATCCAAAACGTAGAAGAATCATCGGTGATAGAAAACAGCTTTTAGTTGCGAAAAAATTAGAGCAGCAGAAAGAACTGTTTGCAAAGATCAAAGTTGGTGATGTTATGGAAGGAACTGTTAAAAATGTAACAGACTTCGGAGCATTTATCGATCTTGGAGGAGCTGATGGTCTGCTTCATATTTCTGAGATGGCATGGGGCAGAGTAGAGAGTCCTAAAAAAGTATTCAATGTTGGTGATCATGTACGTGTATTCATCAAAGACATCAACGAGACAAAGATTGCACTCAGCATGAAATTCCCGGCTGAAAATCCATGGAATGGTGCTGCAGAGAAATATGCAGTTGGCAACGTTGTAAAAGGAAAAGTTGCAAGAATGACAGATTTTGGTGCATTTGTAGAACTTGCTCCGGGTGTAGATGCATTACTGCATGTTTCCCAGATTGCAAAAGAGCATGTTGAGAAACCATCTGATGTATTAAAAGTAGGTCAGGAGATTGAAGCTAAGATCGTTGATTTTAATGAGGATGAGAAGAAAATCAGCCTTTCCATCAAAGCATTACTTGCTCCAGAGACAAATGAGTCAGAAGATACTGATGTTGCAGATGTAGATATTAATGCAGTTGTAGCAGGAGAAAACTAGATTCCATATATAGTAATATGGAACAGAAATAGGCTTTCACGGAATGTGCAAAGCCTATTTTTTCTATAAAGCATGGAACTATAAAGTTTTGATTTTACAGAGAGAACAAAAAAGTAATTTCATGCAAAAGGGAACAGGAGGAAAGTAGAATATGCTGGAAACCGATAATTATGAAAAGTTTAAAAAAGATATTTTACAGCTTGCAGGAATTGATTTGAATTCTTACAAGGAAAAACAGATGCGCCGCCGGATTAATACATTGATCACTAAGAATAATGTTAAGACGTATGATGATTACGTTGCTTTGATCAAGAAAGATAAAGAAAAATTTGAACAGTTTATCAATTTCTTAACAATCAATGTTTCTGAATTTTATCGTAATCCGGATCAGTGGAAGATATTAGAGGGACAGGTGTTCCCGGAACTCATTAAAAAGTTTGGCAAGAATTTAAAGATCTGGAGTGCTGCATGTTCAACAGGCGATGAACCATATTCACTTGTAATGGCTCTTTCAAGACAGGTGCCGCTTGCGAATATTAAAATCATTGCGACGGATATCGATAATCAGGTACTGGATACGGCAAGAATGGGACTGTACAATGAGAAAAGTATCGCATCCGTACCGGATGATCTGAAGAAAAAATATTTTACAAAAGTTGGTACTTCCTATCAGATTTCAGATGAAATTAAAAAAAGAGTGGAATTTAAGAAACATGACCTGCTGAAAGATCCGTATCCAAGCGGTTGTAATCTGATTGTCTGCCGCAACGTGGTTATTTATTTTACGGAAGAAGCAAAAGATGTAATCTATCAGAGATTTCATAAAGCTCTTCAGTCAGGTGGTGTGCTTTTTATTGGAAGCACAGAGCAGATTATGAATTATAGAGAACTTGGATTCGACAGACATACATCATTTTTCTTTGAAAAACAGTAGGGCATAAATTCCCATGAATAAAAAAGTGTGTGGATTTCTGGTATTAAAAATTACCGGATTCACACACTTTTTGTAATCTGTCATAATTTTTTTCTGCAAATAAAATTAAGTACATGCATACAATATTCTTTTTGCATTTCTTTTGATCCAATAAAGTTTTCCGATAGTTCAAAGTAGCTTTTTTTATCCTTGAACATATGACGGAATGCCGGTTTTTGTATTTCCTGGTATTGGGGAATAAAGATGGCATTCTTTTTTTCGTAGCAGGTTCCGGCAGTGGCCTTTTTTTTCCGCTCTTTTGGAATGGATGTGGCGAGGCTTGAAGGAATGGCGAGATCTTCCTCAGGAAGATACCAGTAATTCTTATAATCAGGAAGAAAATATTTGAGTTCTCCTGTATATAAACGGACGCAGAGCTTTGTCTGGTCTGCGTCGGCAACCAGATGAAAGTCTTCATAATGGCAGGAAATATGTTTTGGAACCGGAAAGTTATTTTGCAGGGAAAAGAGCAATTCTCTGCACGGGCTGCCATCATAGGAGATGTATTCATTTGCACAGAGGGATGTCACGGAGAATGCTCCGTCAAATAGCTTCACATAGGACAAAATGGAGAGCAGTTTTGGCATATCAATGACATCCTCATAATTATGCTGCTTTAAAAGAGAAACAAGTGTTTTATCAGGATTTCTCTGGTATGACTGATATACCTCGATCAGTTCACCGCCGTTACATATGTCTTCACGTTTTAAACCAAGAAATTGTTCCACGGTTTTCTGCTTTAAGTTTGGCAGAGCGAAAAGAAAGCGAAAGCCCGAGATCATTTTATAGATATCAACATATTTATAGGAAGGGAATGGCTCTGGTATTTTGTGCTTCTGGCATTTGTTTGTCAGATAAGGGATGTCAAAGCCAATTCCGTTAAATGTGATGATTGTATCAAAATTTTTCAGATAATCAAAAAAAGCATGCAGTACGTCAGATTCTTCAGCCGGTGTTTCTGCAAAAAACTGATCGACAATTAGCTGATCTTCTTTTCGAGCCGCACAGCCGATCAGATAGAGTGAAGTGCGTGCAGCTGAAAATCCGGTCGTTTCAATATCAAAAAAAAGAGAATTTTCGGTAAATATCAGTGCCGTCAGTGAATCAGTTTCGTTAAAAGGCAGTTCTTCATGCCAGTGTTTCATACAATTCCTCCATAATTTTTTATGTCTTTCATCAGATGTGGGATGAGAGATATCGTCTGCGTATCCCTTTTACATAGAAAAACCTTCAGCTTACAGTAATTTTATCATATGCATACGAAAAATGGAATTGCCCTTAATTGATGGAATTATCTCAATAATTGTGAAAATTTTGTCAAAAGGTTCTAAAAAAAATACAAGGAACAGATGTAAAATATATAATTTTGTGGTATAATCAATAGGATAAATGTTCTATGAACTATATCATAGAATAGAATACAATTAAGAGAAAGTGGGGCACGAAAAATGGGTTTAAAGACATTTAAAGGTGGCGTCCATCCTTACGAAGGCAAGGAATTAGCAAAGGATGCGCCGATTGTGGAAGTTTTACCCAAGGGCGATCTTGTGTATCCGTTATCACAGCATATCGGGGCACCTGCTAGTCCGATAGTGACGAAAGGCGACAGAGTATTAAAGGGACAGAAAATCGCAGAAGCGGGCGGTTTTGTATCGTCTCCAATTTATGCATCTGCTTCCGGTACTGTAAAAGCTATTGAACCGCGTCGTGTGGCAGTTGGCGATATGGTCAATTCCATCGTGATTGAAAACGACGGAGCATTCGAAGAGGTTTCTTACACACCGTGTGAAGATGTGACGGCTTTATCCAAAGAAGAGATCATTGGTAAAGTAAAAGAAGCCGGTGTTGTCGGCATGGGTGGTGCAGGTTTCCCGACTCATGTGAAGTTATCACCGAAAGAACCGGACAAAATTGAGTATATCATTGCAAACTGTGCGGAATGTGAACCATATCTGACCGCAGATTACCGGAGAATGTTAGAGAATCCGGAAGAACTGATCGGTGGTATGAAGATTATTCTTCAGTTGTTTGACAAGGCAAAGGGTGTATTTGGTATTGAGAATAATAAACCGGACTGTATTGAAAAATTACAGGAACTGGTAAAAGATGAACCACGTATTGAGGTCTGTCCGTTAGAGACAAAGTACCCACAGGGTGGTGAGCGTCAGCTCATTTATGCAGTAACAGGACGTTCAATCAATTCTAAGATGCTGCCGGCAGATGCAGGATGTATTGTTGACAACGTAGAGACGATCATTGCAATCTACAATGCTGTAAAACTTGGCAGACCGGTAACAAATCGTATTTCAACAATTACAGGTGATGCAATCGAGCATCCGGGCAACTTTTTATACAGCATCGGTACGAGTTATCAGGAACTTGTAGAGGCGGCAGGTGGCTTTAAGGTTCAGCCGGAAAAAATCATTTCCGGTGGTCCAATGATGGGATTTGCCATGTTTGGATTAGATGTCCCGACAACAAAGACATCATCTTCCCTGTTATGTATGTCACAGGATGAGGTTGCTGTGGCAGCAAGTTTGCAGACTGCATGTATCAACTGCGGACGTTGTGTGGAAGCATGTCCGGAGCAGTTGATTCCATCAAGACTTGCAAAGTTCTCAGACAAGGGACTTTCTGAAGAGTTTGAAAAATGGCATGGATTAGAGTGTGTTGAGTGTGGAAGCTGCAGTTTTGCATGCCCGGCTAAGAGACAGCTTGCCCAGTCCATCAAGACCATGAAAAAGCAGGTTCTTGCTGCAAAACGCAAGAAATAATGAAAACATGGTTTCCGAATGCTTTCTGGAAAATATGTTTTCACAATACAAAATACAAATTTTAAAACTGAAGAAAGAGGTGGATTCCTGTGAGTGATTTATATCATGTTTCATCATCACCACATGTGCGTTCCAAAGATACAACGGAAAGAATCATGCTTTATGTAATTATTGCATTACTTCCGACAACTTTATTTGGTATTTATAACTTTGGATACAGAGCACTGATTTTAATTCTAGTAACAATTGCATCCTGTGTAGCATCCGAGTGGATCTTTAATAAGATCGTACATAAAAAGCAGACGATCAATGATCTGAGTGCTGTTGTGACAGGTCTGCTTTTGGCATTAAACCTTCCAGCTACACTTCCATGGTGGGAAGCAGTGCTTGGCGGTGTGTTTGCGATCGTTGTTGTAAAATGTATGTTCGGAGGATTAGGACAGAACTTCATGAACCCGGCTCTTGGTGCAAGATGTTTTCTGCTGATTGCGTTTGCAGCTAACATGACAAACTTTACGATCGATTCTTATACCGGTGCAACACCGCTTGCTGCAATGAGAAACGGTGATGCAGTCAATACGATGGATATGCTGATCGGACGTACTGCCGGAACGATCGGTGAGACTTCTGCAATTGCTATTCTGATCGGTGCAATTTTCCTGATTTTAATGGGAGTGATCGATCTTAGAATCCCTGGAAGTTATATTATAACATTCGTTATTTTTATGCTTCTTTTCAGTGGACATGGTGCTGACTGGACTTACATTACGGCACAGCTTTGCGGTGGTGGTCTGATGCTTGGTGCTTTCTTTATGGCTACGGATTATGTTACTTCACCGATCACGCCAATGGGGCAGATCATATTTGGTATCTGCTGTGGTATCTTTACCGGTTTGTTCCGCTGCTTTGGTGCAAACGCTGAGGGTGTTTCTTTTGCCATCATCTTAAGCAATATCTTAGTTCCGATGATTGAAAAATACACGGTTCCGAGAGCATTTGGCATGGTAAAAGAAGCCAAAAAGCAGGAAGGAGGCAAATAAGATGAATAAGAAGATCGTTCATGATGCGTTAATTTTATTTGCTTTTACAATCATACTTGGACTTTTGCTTGGAGTAGTATACAGTGTCACAAAAGCTCCAATCGACAAAGTAAATGAAGAAAAAACACAGAATGCATACAAACAGGTATTTGAAGATGCAGATCATTTTACAGATTATGCAGATTTTGATGCAGATGCAGCACAGGCTCTGTTAGATGAAAACGGTTATTCCGATGAGATCGAGACAGTCGTTACAGCGCAGGATACATCTGAAAATACACTTGGTTATGTATTTACAGTAACTGCAAAAGACGGAAGCCAGGGATCTATCACATTTTCCGTAGGTATCCAGAATGACGGAACCGTAAATGGTTATTCCATCACATCGATCTCTGAGACACCTGGTCTTGGTATGAAAGCACAGGATGAGGAGTTCTACAGTCAGTTCCAGAATAAAAAAGTAGATTCCTTTACCGTTGTTAAGTCAGCTCCGTCAGCCGACAACGAGATTGAAGCAATTTCAGGTTCAACCATTACATCAAAAGCTATGGCAAATGGTGTAAATGCCTGCCTGACATACTTCCAGAATGTTTTAGCGGGAGGTACAAATTAATGAACAAGAATGTAGAACGTTTATATAACGGTATTATCAAAGAAAACCCTACCTTCGTTCTGATGCTTGGTATGTGTCCGACATTGGCGGTTACTTCCTCAGCAATCAACGGACTTGGTATGGGACTTTCCACAACAGTGGTACTTATTTTATCGAATATGCTGATTTCGGCATTCCGTAAAGTGATTCCGGATGGTGTGCGTATGCCGGCATTCATCGTTATTGTTGCATCACTGGTTACCATGGTTCAGTTTATTATGCAGGCATATACACCAAGCCTTTCCGAATCTTTAGGTGTGTATATTCCTCTTATCGTAGTAAACTGTATTATCCTTGGACGTGCAGAGAGTTATGCTTCGAAAAATCCGGTTATTCCATCTATGTTTGATGGTATTGGTATGGGACTTGGATTTACATTTGGTCTTACCAGCATCGGTCTGATCCGTGAACTTTTAGGAGCAGGTCAGATCTTTGGATTCCAGGTATTGTCTTTGAAATGGTTTACCCCGATCACAATCTTCGTTATGGCTCCGGGTGCATTCTTAGTATTGTCCTGTCTGGTTGCTATTATGAATATTGTCAGGGCGAAGATGGAAGCAAAAGGCAAACCGTTAGCAGAACCTGCTGGATGTTTAAGTGGAGATTGCTCCGGATGCAGCCAGGCTGCACACTGCAGCGGCAAGGCAACTGTAAAAACAGATGTTGCCGGAAAAGAAGAGTAGGAGGATAGGTACAGATGAAAGAATTACTTTTGATTGCAATCGGATCTGCGATTGTAAATAACGTTGTATTAAGTCAGTTCCTCGGTATCTGTCCGTTCTTAGGAGTTTCCAAGAAGACAGAGACAGCAGCCGGAATGGGTGGCGCAGTTGTGTTCGTTATCACGATTTCTTCGTTCGTAACAGCACTGATTTATAAATTTATTCTTGCAAACAGCTATCTGATGAGCAAGGGAATCGATCTTACTTATTTACAGACAATCGTGTTCATCCTTGTTATCGCTGCATTAGTTCAGTTCGTTGAGATGTTCTTAAAGAAATCAATGCCGGCATTGTATCAGAGCTTAGGTGTATACCTTCCGCTCATCACGACAAACTGTGCCGTATTAGGTGTTGCATTAACAAACGTTACAAAGGAATATGGAATCTTAGAGAGCGTTGTAAACGGTTTTGCAACAGCATTTGGATTCTTGATCGCGATTGTACTGATGGCAGGTTTACGTGAAAAAATTGAGTACAATGATATTCCAAAACCATTTCAGGGTACTGCAATCGTTCTGATTACAGCAGCTTTGATGTCTATTGCGTTTATGGGATTCTCAGGAATGATTTAGGAGGAAAAATAAGATGAACGTTACAGCAATTTTAGTTGCAGCCCTTGTTGTGGGCGGCGTAGGTATCTTGATTGGATTTTTCCTTGGTATTTCCGGAGAAAAATTCAAGGTGGAAGTTGATGAGAAGGAAGTTGCTATTTTAGGAGAACTTCCGGGAAATAACTGTGGTGGCTGTGGTTATGCCGGATGTTCCGGACTCGCAGCAGCAATCGCAAAAGGTGAAGCACCAGTAAACCAGTGTCCAGTCGGCGGAGCTCCGGTTGCAGCCAAGATCGGTGCCATCATGGGTGTAGATGCAGGTGCAGGTGAGAAAAAGGTTGCTTTCGTAAAATGTGCAGGAACCTGTGACAAGACACAGAAAGATTACGAGTACACTGGTAATGAGGATTGCGCATCCATGATGTTCGTTCCAAACGGTGGACCAAAGGCATGTAACTATGGATGTTTAGGCTTTGGCTCCTGCGTAAAGGCTTGTCCGTTTGATGCAATCCATATCGTAGATGGTATTGCACAGGTTGATAAAGAAGTATGTAAGGCATGTGGCAAATGTGTGGCTGCCTGCCCGAAACACCTGATCGAACTGGTTCCTTACTCTGCAAAACACATTGTTCAGTGCAGTTCTAAAGATGTCGGAAAGAATGTAATGAAAGCATGTTCCGTTGGATGTATCGGATGTCATCTCTGTGAGAAGAATTGTCCGAAGGATGCTGTACATGTCATTGACAATGTGGCATACATTGATCAGGAAAAATGTGTCGGATGTGGTATCTGTGCACAGAAATGTCCGAAGAAGATTATTTTGTAATATGAATCAGATATGAAAAAACTGAAAAAGAACAGACTGCTCATAAAAATAGTCTGTTCTTTTTTTAGTTTTTGTGCATTTTGTGCATTTTTTGTGTTTTTTCATAAAATAATGAGAAAAAATGCCGATATAATTATTATATGATAAAATATTATCAAGTCATAATATTTTTATGAAAATTATACAAAGTGGGTGGACAAAATGGAGTTAATTTACACAAACGATAATTGTACTGGATGCAACAAATGTGTAAGAGACTGTCCAGTGCTGATTGCCAATGTGGCAACAGATGCAGGAAAGGTGACGGTCGATTCTGAAAAATGTATTGCATGTGGGGCATGTTTTGATGCCTGTGAACACAATGCCAGAGAGTATCAGGATGATACAAAAACATTTTTCACAGCATTAGAAGCCGGAAAAAAGATTTCTGTTATTTTAGCACCAGCGTTTTTGGCGAATTATCCGCATGAGTATAAAAAAGTACTTGGATATCTGAAGGAAAAAGGTGTAAACCATATTTACAGTGTCTCTTTTGGTGCAGATATTACGACATGGGGATATTTAAAATATATTACAGAGCACAAATTTTTAGGAGGCATTTCCCAACCGTGTCCTGCAGTTGTTAATTATGTAGAGAAATATATACCGGAGTTATTACCGAAGATGATGCCGATTCACAGTCCGATGATGTGTATGGCAATCTACATAAAAAAATATTTAAAATGTGATGATGAACTTGCTTTCATCAGTCCATGTATTGCAAAGAAAATTGAGATCACAGATCCAAATTGTTATGATTATGTAAAATATAATGTTACGTTTCAGAAACTTTTTGAGACTATTGGGAATAAATATCAGGGTTGTAAGGAATACGAAGATGAATTGGAATATGGCATGGGTGCACTTTATCCGATGCCGGGTGGTTTAAGAGAGAATGTGGAGCATTTCCTTGGAAAAGAGCAGGTCGTAAGACAGGTGGAGGGTGAAGCAGAAGCATACCGTTATTTGCATGAGTACTTAGAGCGAATTAAAACGAACAAGAGACAGCCGTTTATGGTCGATATTTTAAACTGCTCTAAGGGATGTATTTATGGAACGGCTACTGAATTAGAGCGCAATACGGATGATGTTATGCTCACGCTCAGCGATATGAGAAACAAAATGACAAATGCAGGAACAGACACGAAAAGAGGATTGTTTGGCAAGAAGGCAAAGAATGGTTCACCATGGGACGAATCTGTACCGGAGAAGGATCGTTTGGCAAATCTGATGAAAGCATTTGAAGGTTTAGATATCAATGATTTTGTACGCAAATATACAAACAAAAGTGTTGAAATCAAAGAGCCTGCGGAGCATGAAATTCAGGAGATTTTTGCTTCCATGAATAAGAAGGATGCTGCCAGCCAGAAAATTAACTGTGAGTCCTGTGGTTATTCTTCCTGTCGCAATATGGCAAGGGCAATTTACAATCATGTCAATGTAAAAGAGAACTGCGTACATTATGTCAAGAGTGTTGCGGAGAATGAAAAAGAAAAGATCCAGAACCTGATGGAAGAGGAACAGCAGAAACAGGAAATTCATAATCAGAAACTTGCCGATATTACAGAACAGTTTGTATCTTTGAGTGAAAATATTGATCAGCTGGGTGATGCGAATGAAACTTCGGCAAATGAGGCGACCACGCTTGCACAGCATATTCAGGAGATCTCCAACTTCTGTCAGGAGTTAAACAGTTCATTGGCAACGATGTCTGATTTCATCAATATTTATAAAGCGAGCAATGAGGATATTTCTTCTATCGCAGGGCAGACAAATCTTCTTTCCCTGAATGCTTCCATAGAGGCGGCAAGGGCTGGAGAGGCTGGACGTGGATTTGCAGTAGTTGCAAGTGAGATACGTGAATTGTCCGATTCGACGAAAAATCTGATTGTAGAAAACGATGCAAAAGCGGAAGAAATCATTCCTAAGATTAATGCAAGTATTGATTCTATCAAAGATCTGATTGAAAATATTAATGAAATGAATGAGAAAGTGTCAACAATTGCAGCAACATCGGAGGAGATTTCGTCACAGACATCCTGTGTACAGAGTATGGCAGATGAATTGCGTGATGCGGTAGAAAATATTTAAAGATGATAAAAAAGACATCCGGCAACTGTAAAATGTATGCCGGATGTTTTTTGTCATCTGATCGTGTATTGATTCATGGTCAATAGATTTAAAACTGTTTTTTGGTAAATGTTACAAGCTCCTGCATTTTTGTGGCGATATTGTCAAGAATATCTGTATTCTTATTTTCAGCTTCTAACGTTTCATGTGCATGAGCAGTTAATTCTTCTGAGATGGCAGAGAGTGTCTGAACAGAATCAGCAATTACCTGATTTGCATCTTTCAACTCTGAAGTACTTACTGTCAAGTTCTTGATACCGCTCTGAATAGAAAGTGTATTTTCCTGAATCGAAGAAAAACTGTTTGCTGTATTCTGTGCGCTTTCTTTCTCCTGATTGATTCCGTCGATCATCTGCTGAATTACAGTTACAACCTCATTGATGGCTGAAGTAACATTATTGATCAACTCTGTGATCTTTACGGTAGCATCCTTTGTCTGGGAAGCCATTCCTGTAATTTCCGTTGCAACAACAGAAAATCCTTTTCCGGCATCCCCGGCTCTTGCGGCTTCGATACTTGCATTTAAGGCAAGCAGACTGGTCTGGGAAGTGATACCGCCAATCAACTCAACAATAGAATGCATTTCTTCCATATAATGATTCAGTGTTTCTAATTTTGCGGCAGCTTCCACGCTGTTTTGCACAGAGGTATCCACCTGACTGGCAAGCAGATGCATGGAATCGCTGCCTTCTGTTACAATATCTAAGGTGTGCCGCATATTTTCATCAATCTGCTGCGTTACTTCATTGACGATTACAATCTTATCCTGAATGGATTTTGTCTGGGAACCCTGTTCCATAACAGCATTTGTTGCATCGGCTGTACCACTGGATACCTCCTGCATGGCATGTTGTGTCGTCTGGGCTGCAGAACTTAATTTATCAAGTTCCTGATGGATGCTGTTGATCTCCTGATTGACATGCTCGGACAGTTCGGAGAGGTTGGTCAGTAATTTCTCCGACTGTGTCTGTGACTCCTCCGCGTTCTGTATTTTCTGTGTCATATTAATATTTAAGGTTTGAGAAGTATAATAGGAATAAATACCGATCATAACCATGATGACAACCTGGATTATGGCATTGTCCTGTCCGGAATAACCAAACTTTCCGGTCTGTGCACCTACGATCGCAACAATAAGGCTTTCGATAATGGTTCCGATGTTGACCATGAGAGAATATTTAGCATCATTATAAACGGAAATAATTAAAATCATCGGGATAACGAATAAAAATACAAGACCATTCGTGGCGGTGAAGAGTGCAAAACTGTAAAAAACAGCAAAACCGATTGCGACAAGATGCTTAATGGCGGACGCTTCATGTGATTTATTCCAGAAATAAAATTCTGCAATGACCGGGGCAAAACCTAAAATTGCGATGATAAGGATATATCCCCAGGTCTGCATTCCGGAGAGTGCCTGCATAATACAAAAGAACGTCATGATACCTGAGGAAATCAGATGAGCGTACATACAGGTTTTGTTATTGCGTTCAAGATCGCTGAAAGCGGATTTGTTCATAAGCGTTTTCTCCCTTTATCTATTATCTATAGTTGTTCAATAGGAATAGTAAATGACCGGAACTTTGTGTCCATTGTACTACTTTTAAGAGGAATATACAAGAAACTTATGTGGGACCATTTGAGTCCCTTTCAGCCTCATTTAACACACCCTCCAGATAGGAAAGATATCGTTTGGACAGCTTTATTTTTGTATAGGTTTCTGCGTATTCTTTTGGTGAGAGTGCATCGACGTAATTCTCGGGAAAATCTTTTCTGATCCCGGCTGCTTTTGCAAAATCTACGGCTTTGTTATATGCGACAGCAGCTTTTTCTTCACTGGAATAAGTGCCGACAATATAATTTCCATTGATATGGATTATGGTACGGTATTTTATGATTCCCTTCACTGGATAACGCAAAACACCGTGGAAACGGTTGATCACAAGAATATTGGCATAGCGATAGTCGTAAGAATCTCCATTTGCAAACTGATAATCTCTTCCGGCAACCGCGTATGGACGAATCCCGTAACGTGAAAGAATGGAATACTGCATTCCGTAATCACTGACAAAAAGATGTCCCTGCCGCTTCTGGATCTTATGGCTGGAATAATAAAAAAGATCATCAATATCAAATTTCAATTCCTCATGTTCGGAAAGGAAATAGCTGAAATATCCTTTGCGTAGATAGATTGGATTTTTAAAATAGAGTCCGTTATCACGAAAATTAAGTAAAACAATATTTTTTTCATAAGGAAGCGTGTTCTTACGTGAGTAGACATTATCGATGGTTATGGTGTCATCTGAAAGTGCCCTGAATGCTTCCTGATAAGCCAGATGTGCAGTTCCTTCTGAGGAAAAACTTCCTAAACTGATGTGTTTACCGGAATAATTGATACTGGAACGATAATAGAGAGTTCCATCCTTTTTCGTGGCAGGGAAAACACCTTTTAACATAAAAATCCTCATTTCTTCTGTACATTTATTTGTATGTAAATTTATAGGCATGCAAATCATTAGAATGCATTGTTGAGATGAAATCAGCATAACACGTTTCCAAAAAGGATGCAACTGATTGAGATTTTGGTAAAATAATATTTTCATACGTTAAAGCATTGACATGAAGCAATCGTTTCCTATATAATGTTTAGAAAGTATTGGGTGTAATACGAAAACGTATAAAATGTTAATAGGAAAACGTATGAATGAAATACGAAACGTATTGAAACCTGAAATTTGATTACGATGAATAAAAGGATAAGAGGACGAAGAAAATGGAATTAATGTATGCAAGCACAAGAGACGCAAATGAAAAAGTGACAGCATCACAGGCAATTTTAAAAGGACTGGCAAATGACGGCGGTCTATATGTACCGACTGAGATTCCGTCTTTGGACGTAAGTCTGGAAGCACTTTCTAAGATGACTTATCAGGAGACTGCCTACGAAGTGCTCAAGCTGTTTCTGACAGATTATACAGAGGAAGAACTTAAAAACTGTATTAATGCTGCCTATGACAGCAAATTTGATACAGAAGAAATCGCACCGTTAGTCGATGCGGACGGTGCATATTATCTTGAACTGTTTCATGGTCCGACGATCGCTTTTAAAGATATGGCATTATCAATCCTGCCGCATCTTCTGATCACCGCAGCAAGAAAGAATAATGTCAAAAATGATATTGTAATTCTGACCGCTACATCCGGTGATACCGGAAAAGCAGCACTGGCAGGTTTCGCTGATGTGCCGGGAACCAGCATTATCGTGTTCTATCCGAAAAACGGCGTCAGTCCGATCCAGGAAAAACAGATGCTGACTCAGAAAGGCGAAAATACCAATGTTGTGGGAATTGTAGGAAACTTTGATGATGCCCAGACTGGTGTGAAAAATATGTTTAATTCCAAAGAACTGGCGGAAAAAATGGACAAGAAAGGTTATCAGTTCTCATCTGCCAATTCCATCAATATCGGCCGTCTGGTTCCACAGATTGTTTATTATGTTTATGCTTATGGACAGCTTCTGAAAAAAGGTGACATTACCTGCGGTGAAAAGATCAATGTAGTGGTACCAACCGGAAATTTTGGTAATATTCTGGCTGCATACTATGCTAAGAATATGGGAGTTCCGATTGAGACATTGTTCTGTGCATCCAATGAAAATAAAGTTTTGTATGACTTTTTCCAGACCGGAAAATATGACCGCAAGAGAGAGTTTATCCTGACTTCTTCTCCATCTATGGATATTTTGATCTCCAGCAATCTGGAGCGTCTGATCTACCGTATTGCCGGAGAAGATCCACAGAAGACAAAGCAGATGATGGATGCTCTCAGTGGACAGGGAGAGTATGAGATTACAGAAGAGATGAAGAAAGGCCTGACAGATTTTGTGGGTGGTTTTGCTACGGAAGAAGAGACAGCAGATACTATCCGACAGGTGTATGAAGCTGCGGATTACATTATGGATACTCATACGGCGGTAGCGTCTCATGTATACTATGACAAGGCAAAGGAAACAGGCCGCAAAACAGTAATTGCATCTACAGCCAGCCCTTACAAGTTTACAAGAAGTGTTATGGATGCCATTGACAAAGAAAAGTACGATTCTTTAGGTGATTTTGAACTGGTAGATGAATTGAACAAATTGTCCGGTGTGAAGGTGCCGGCAGCCATTGAAGAAATAAG
>ERZ779865.1755-NODE-1755-length-15102-cov-11.116967_pt1 | contig 15102 bp, 13 predicted proteins | sample MGYA00433088_ERZ779865 | MGnify/ENA primary metagenome ERZ779865 (study PRJEB29588, sample SAMEA2151703) | human gut metagenome | biome: human gut; feature: human-associated habitat; material: faeces | place: Denmark | collected 2008/2010 ... | reverse complement strand
TTACAGGCCTCATCACATATTTATCGGCATAACTAATTACCCGGCATTAAAAATATTAGACCGATGTCGGTCTAACGTGTTCAATGCACATTAACGGGGGTGATACCATGCTGACACTCACGCCCGTCGCGCTTGCAACAGCGAACGCATTTGTCAATGCGCATCACCGGCACCATAAGGCAACTGCTGGGCATAAGTTTTCCATCGGCTGTGCCAAGGATGGAGAGCTTGTCGGTGTTGCAATCGTAGGCCGTCCTGTGAGCCGACATCTGGATGATGGCTGGACATTGGAGGTCAATCGCCTTTGCACCACTGGTGAGAAGAACGCTTGCAGCATCCTCTATGCCGCATCCGCGCGGGCGGCAAAGGCAATGGGATACCGCAAGATCATCACCTATACGCTGGATAGCGAGAGCGGCAGCAGTCTCCGCGCCGCTGGCTGGAGCTGCGCAGGTTTGGCAGGCGGCAAATGCTGGACAGGCAGCCGCAAGCCCGCCTCCGCTTTGTACCCGGCGCAGATGAAACTTCGATATGAAAAGCTCTTATAAAGGGGGATTTCTATGGCCTATGTCAACGTCCCAAAGGACTTAACCAAAGTAAAAACCAAGGTGCTGTTCAACCTCACGAAACGACAGCTCATTTGCTTCGGAAGCGGCGCGCTCATCGGCGTACCGCTTTTCTTCTTGCTCAAGGGCAGCATCGGCACCAGCCCCGCCGCCATGGTGATGATGGTGGTGATGATCCCGGCCATGCTGTTCGCCATGTATGAAAAGAACGGTCAGCCGCTGGAGGTCGTCATCCGCAACATCTACCGCGTGTGCTTCCAGAGGCCAAAGCAGCGCCCGTATAAGACCAACAATTTTTATGCCGTTCTGGAGCGGCAAAACCAGTTAGACCGGGAGGTGTATCAAATTGTCCGAAAAGAAAAAGCTGACCCGCGCCGAACGAAAACAGATCGAAGCCGCCATCGCAAGAGCGAACCGAACGGATAAGAAGGAAGCATCGGCGCAGGACAGCATCCCGTATCAGCGTATGTGGCCGGACGGCATCTGCCGTGTGACCGACACGCGCTACACCAAAACGATCCAGTATCAGGACATCAACTACCAGCTCTCGCAGAATGAGGACAAGACCGCCATCTTTGAGGCGTGGTGCGATTTCCTGAACTACTTTGACAGCTCCGTGCAATTCCAGCTTTCCTTTGTGAACCTCTCGGCTTCGCAGGAAACCTTTGCACGGAGCATTTCCATTCCGCCCTGCGGGGACGAGTTTGACAGCATCCGCGCCGAGTACGCCGGTATGCTGCAAAATCAGCTTGCCCGCGGCAACAACGGCCTCATTAAGACCAAGTATCTCACGTTCGGCGTTGAGGCCGACAACCTCCGCGCTGCCAAGCCCCGTTTGGAGCGCATCGAAACCGACCTCCTGAACAACTTCAAGCGGCTGGGCGTTGTGGCTGCGCCGCTGAACGGCTTCGAGCGCCTGCACGTCATGCACGACATTCTGCGGATGGACGAGCAGGAGCCGTTCCGCTTTTCGTGGGACTGGCTGGCTCCCTCCGGGCTGTCCACCAAGGACTTTATCGCGCCCAGCTCCTTTGAGTTCAAGACCGGCAGGATGTTCCGCATGGGCAAAAAGCTGGGTGCGATCAGCTTCGTGCAGATTCTGGCACCGGAGCTGAATGACCGGATGCTGGCGGACTTTCTGGATATGGAGAGCAGCGTCCTCGTCAATCTCCATGTGCAGTCCGTGGATCAGGTCAATGCCATCAAGACCGTCAAGCGCAAGATCACCGATCTGGACAAATCCAAAATCGAGGAACAGAAAAAAGCTGTCCGCGCCGGGTACGATATGGACATTATCCCGTCCGACCTCGCCACCTACGGCGCAGAGGCTAAAAAGCTGTTGCAGGATTTGCAGTCCCGCAATGAGCGAATGTTCCTGCTGACCTTCCTCATTCTCAACACGGCGGACACACCCCGGCAGCTTGACAACAACATCTTCCAGACCTCCAGTATCGCGCAGAAATATAACTGTGCGCTGACCCGGCTGGACTTTCAGCAGGAGGAAGGACTGATGAGCAGTCTCCCTCTGGGGCTGAATCAGATCGAGATTCAGCGGGGCTTAACCACCTCCAGCGTAGCGATCTTCGTCCCCTTCACCACGCAGGAGCTATTTCAGAACGGTTCGGAGGCGCTGTACTACGGCATCAACGCTCTTTCCAACAACCTTATCATGGTAGACCGGAAGCTGCTGAAAAATCCCAACGGCCTGATTTTAGGCACTCCCGGCAGCGGTAAGTCGTTTTCGGCAAAACGCGAGATCACCAATGCGTTTCTTATCTGCCCCAAGGATGACATCATCATCTGTGACCCGGAGGGCGAATATACACCGCTGGTGGAGCGTCTGCACGGTCAGGTCATTAAGCTGTCGCCCACCGGCAAGGGCTACGACGGTTCGCCCTGCTACATCAATCCGATGGACTTGAATCTGGATTACAGCGACGATGATAACCCGCTGAGCCTGAAATCCGACTTCATTCTGTCGCTGTGCGAGCTGATCGTCGGCGGCAAGGATGGGCTTGCCCCTGTGGAAAAGACCATCATCGACCGCTGCGTTCGCATCGTCTACCGGGACTACCTCAATGACCCGAAACCGGAGAATATGCCGCTGCTGGAGGACTTGTATAACGCCCTCCGTGCGCAGGATGAAAAGGAAGCGCAGTACATCGCCACTGCTTTGGAAATCTACGTCACCGGCTCTCTGAATGTGTTCAACCATCACACGAACGTGGATGTGAATAGTCGCATCGTCTGCTACGACATCAAGGAGCTGGGCAAGCAGCTCAAGAAAATTGGGATGCTGGTGGTGCAGGATCAGGTCTGGAACCGTGTGACCATCAACCGCGCCGCCCATAAAACGACCCGCTATTATCTTGATGAATTCCATCTTCTCTTAAAGGAGGAACAGACGGCCTCGTACAGCGTCGAGATTTGGAAGCGCTATCGCAAATGGGGCGGCATCCCCACCGGGATCACCCAAAATGTCAAAGACCTGTTATCCAGCCGCGAGGTTGAGAACATCTTTGAGAACAGCGACTTCATCTACATGCTCAATCAGGCCGCTGGCGACCGGCAGATTCTCGCAAAGCAGCTCAACATTTCGCCGCATCAGCTTTCTTATGTGACCCACTCCGGCGAGGGCGAGGGGCTGCTGTTCTACGGCAACACGATCCTGCCCTTCATTGACCACTTCCCGAAGGACACCGAGCTGTACCGTGTCATGACCACCAAACCGCAAGAGGTGGCGTCGGCATGAAAAGAGAACCGCGTTTGCAGTTTTCCGACGCCGATCTTGCCGAGCCGAAGCTGGAAAAGCCCATCAAGCGGGTGAAAAAAGCGGAGGCCAAGGCGGATAAGGCGCAGGCGAAAATCCCCAAGAAAACCGTGGCCAAAAAGGAACACGGCTTTGATCCTGCCACCGGCAAGGTCAAAACGCAGCTCCGTTTTGAGGAAGTGGATAAGAAAAAGCCGCCCTCAAAGCTGACCCATGCCGTGCAGGATGCCCCCGCCAACTTTGTTCTCTCTCAGGTTCATCGGGAGGTGCGGCAGAGCGAGGATGACAATGTAGGCGTAGAGGCCGCGCACAAGGTAGAGCAAGCCGTGGAGAGCGGCGGGCGGCTGGTGCAGTCTGCCCACCGCGCCCATCAGCTCAAGCCTTATCGTGCTGCCATCCGTGCAGAGAAAAAGCTGGAACGAGCCAATCTTGACGCGCTCCAGAAGAAAGCAGAGATCGACAGCCCCACCAGCAATCCCGTTTCCAAATGGCAGCAGAAGCAGGCAATTAAGAAGCAGTATGCCGCTGCCAAGCACAATCAGGCGGCGCAGACTACGGCAAAGGCGGCAGAGAATACCGCCAAGGCCGCGAAAAAGGCCGCTGAAAAGGCTGAGAAAGCGGGCAAATATGTGTGGGAACACCGGCGCGGCTTTGCCATTGCCGCCGCAATTCTGCTGATGCTGGCATTTCTGCTCAACGGCCTGTCCTCCTGCTCGGTGATAATGGATGGCGTCGGCTCCGGGATCGCGGCCAGTACCTATCCGTCGCAGGACGCCGATATGCTGGGCGCGGAAGCGCAGTATTGCGAAATGGAGGCAGAGCTTCAGCGCTACCTCGACACCTACGAAAGCACCCATGACTACGATGAGTACCACTTTGATCTGGACACCATCGAGCATGACCCCTATGTACTCATTTCCATGATTACGGCGCTGCATCAAGGGGAATGGACGCTGGATGAGGTGCAGGGTACGCTCCAGATGCTCTTTGACCGCCAGTACATTTTGACCGAGGATGTGGTGGTGGAAACCCGCTACCGCACAGAAACCGACACATGGACGGACGCGGACGGCAACACCCATACGGACACCTATCAGGTGCCGTATGACTACTACATCTGCACGGTCACGCTGGAAAACTTCAATCTCTCCCATGTTCCCGTTTACATTATGAGCGAAGAACAGCTCGGAATGTACGCCACCTATATGGCCACCCTCGGCAACCGTCCCGACCTGTTCCCCGGTTCAGGCTACATCGGCAAGTATGTGGAGGGCAGCTATACCGACTACGACATTCCCCCGGAGGCGCTGGACGATGAGGTATTTGCCGCCATCATCAAGGAAGCGGAAAAATATCTCGGCTACCCCTACGTTTGGGGCGGCAGCAGTCCCTCCACCTCGTTTGACTGTTCGGGCTTCGTCAGTTGGGTCATCAATCATTCCGGTTGGGATGTGGGCAGACTGGGCGCGCAGGGACTTTGCAACATCTGTACGCCTGTATCCTCTGCTAACGTCAAACCGGGCGATCTGGTGTTTTTCACCGGAACCTACGACACCCCCGGTGTCAGCCATGTGGGTATCTACGTCGGCAACAATATGATGATCCACTGTGGCGACCCGATCTCTTATGCGAACTTAAATTCAAGCTATTGGCAGTCCCATTTCTACCGTTATGGGCGCTTGCCGTAAAGGAGAGTGAACGATATGAACCCGAAAATTATGAAGCTCCGTGGAGAGCTGGAGAAGAACAAAGGCAAAATTTCCGATCTGCAAGGCCGCAACCGCGAGCTGGAAAAGCAGATTCGTGAGCTGGAGGACACTGACATCATCGGCATGGTGCGTGAGAACGGCATGACGATGGAGCAGTTTGCCGAGCTGTTCCGCCGTATGCAGGCCGCGCCTGCACCGGCCACTTCGGAAAAGGAGGCGTTGAACCATGACTAAGAACACACCGCGCATTTTTATCAGTCTGCTGCTGATGCTCCTGTGTATCGGGATTCTCCCCGTTTCCGCTTTTGCCAGCAGCGGCGACTATCCCGATGATACGCTGCCTGCCGTCGAAAGCAGCGCCGCAGACACGCAGGAAACAAAACAGATCGGCACGGTCACGACCAACGGCGGCAACCTGAACGTCCGCACCGGCGCGGGACTGGACAACACCGCGTTTACGCAGCTCCCCAACGGCACGGTGGTCGATGTGATTGGCAGGGACGGCGATTGGGTAAAAATCCTGCTACCTGCCCGTGTGGGCTATGTGTACGGCAGCTATCTGACCGTCACCGACGCCGCCGACAGTACCGTGAGCATCGGCGGCATTACGCTTCCGCTTGATGAAAAAGAGCTGACCGACCTCTGGCAGCTCCTTGTTGGCAGCATGACGGGCGGCAGCGACGCGCTGACACCGGACGGCAATCTGACGCTGATCGACGATATTGGCTCCAGCACCAAGGCAGGAAAACAGTTCATTACGTTGGAAAGCAAGAACGGCAATACATTTTACCTGATTATTGACCGTGACGATGAGGGCGAAGAAACCGTCCACTTCTTGAATCAGGTGGATGAGGCCGACCTGATGGCGCTGACTGGCGAGGAAGAAACGCCCGCCACTTGCTCCTGCACCACAAAATGCGTGGCCGGTACGGTCAATACATCCTGCCCCGTCTGCGCGGTCAACATGACCGAGTGCGTGGGCAAGGAGGCAAAGCCCGAAGCCCCCACCGAGCCGACAGAACCCGCCGCCGAGGAACCGGAGAAAAAGAGCGGCGTGGGCGGCATCCTTGTCGTTCTGCTGATCGTCGCGCTGGGCGGCGGTGCAGCGTTCTACATCTTCAAGCAGAAAAAGGCCAAGCCGCAGACCAAGGGCAGCGCCGATCTGGACGATTATGACTACGGCGAGGACGAGGACGAATACGAGTTTGAGCCGTATGAGGGCGAACCGGAACAGGATACTACGGAGGATACGGACGCATGAGATATTTCACCAATAATCCGCTGGAACGCCTGATGATGCAGAAGCCGAAAGCAGCGCGGGAGGACAGCCCTCCCGACGCTGCCAAGGAACACTTCTGCTACGGCTGCAAGCGCTTCGGACAGAGCTGCGTTCGCCCCTGCTACCGTGACGTAAAGAGAATGGAGGCTGCACCATGCGCCTTGTGATTGCCGAAAAACCCTCCGTGGCGCAGAGCATCGCCGCCGTGCTGGGCGCAAAGTCACGGCATGACGGGTATCTGGAGGGCGGCGGGTACATCGTGTCGTGGTGTTTCGGGCATCTGGCAGAGCTGGCCGACGCCGCCGTTTACAATGCCGATGATGCCAAATGGACGCTGGCGGCGCTGCCCATCATTCCTACCTCGTTCCGCTTCATCGTCCGCTCTGAAAAGCAGAAGCAGTTTGACATTCTGCGGGAGCTGATGCGCCGGGAGGATGTGGCAGAGGTGGTCAACGCCTGCGACGCTGGGCGCGAGGGTGAGCTGATCTTCCGCACGGTCTACTGCCTTGCGGGATGCTCCAAGCCTATCCTGCGGCTTTGGATTTCCTCCATGGAGGATGATGCCATCCGCAGCGGCTTCCAACAGCTTAAGTCTGGGCGCGACTATGACGGCCTGCATCAATCTGCCCTGTGCCGCGCCAAGGCTGATTGGCTGGTTGGTATCAACGCCACGCGGTATTTCTCCCTGACGTATGGCCGCACATTGAACATCGGGCGCGTCATGTCGCCCACGCTGGCGCTGCTGGTACAGCGCGAGGCGGAGATCTCCGCATTTGTGGCAGAGCCGTTCTACACCGTTCAGCTCGATTGCGGCTTTCCCGCCACGACAGACAGAATGAAGGACAGAAAGGATGCCGACGCTATCGCCAACGCCTGCAAGGGCAAGGCAGTAACCGTCAAAAGCGTGGAGCGCAAGGAAAAGTCTGAGAAAGCACCCGCACTCTACGATTTGACCTCCCTCCAGCGCGATGCCAACCGCGTTCTCGGCTACACCTCTCAGCAGACCCTCGACTATCTCCAAGCGCTCTATGAAAAGAAGCTCTGTACCTACCCGCGCACCGACAGCCGCTTCCTGACCGACGATATGGAGGGCAGCGTCCCCGGCCTTGTCGCCGCCGCTGCCGCTGTCTGCGGCATGGAGAAGCCGCAGACCATCTGCGCCAAGCAGGTATGCAGCAGTAAAAAAGTCACCGATCACCACGCCATTGTTCCCACCATCAGCGCGGAAAAGGTAGATATGGCCTCTCTGCCGCTGGGCGAACGCGAGGTGCTGAAGCTGGCGGCAAGGGGCTTGCTTCGTGCGGTGGATGAACCACATCGCTACGCAGAAACGGTCATTACGGTGGACTGTGCCGGTCAGAGCTTCACCGCCAAGGGCAAAACCGTCCTTGCTCCCGGCTGGAAGCGCTATGAGCAGGAGCAGACGGAGGCAGCGCCCGCGCTGCCGGTGGTAACGGATAATCAGACGCTTTCCGTATCTGCCGCATCGGTCAAGACCGGAAAAACCACGCCGCCCAAGCATTTCACCGAGGATACGCTGCTGGCCGCGATGGAAAACGCGGGCAAGGAGGATATGCCAGATGATGCCGAGCGCAAGGGCATCGGAACCCCGGCGACCCGCTCCGGTATCATTGAAAAGCTGGTGTCCTCCGGTTTTGTGGAGCGCAGGAAGTCCAAAAAGATCACAAATCTGCTGCCCACCTCCACCGGCACGGCGCTTATCACCGTTCTGCCTGAACAGCTCCAGTCTCCGCAGCTCACCGCTGAATGGGAACACCGCCTGAAAGAGATCGAGCGCGGCGAAATCGCCTCGGCCAGTTTTATGGACGGGATCGCCGCCATGCTGAATGAGCTGGTGCAGACCTACAAACCCATCCCCGGTACGGAAGTCCTGTTCCCCTCCGGGCGTGAGGTAGTCGGCAGGTGTCCCCGCTGCGGAGCCGAGGTGACGGAATCACCGAAAGGCTTTTTCTGCGAGAACCGTGCCTGTTCCTTTGTTCTCTGGAAAAACAGCCGCTTTTTCACCGCCAAGAAAAAGGTGCTGACAAAATCCCTTGCCGCTGCGCTTTTGAAAAATGGCCGCGCCCCGCTGAAAGGCTGCTACTCGGAAAAGACCGGGAAAACCTATGATGCCGTTGCTCTTCTGGAGGATGATGGGCAGCGCACGGGCTATAAGCTGGTGTTCGACAATGGCTGATGCGCCGCGTATGGATCACAAGCAGCTCCGCCGCGCCAAGAAGCTCATTCGGAAGCTCTGCTGTAATTACGATCACGGCAACTGCCTTGCTCTGGATGATGGAGAGCCTTGCGCCTGCGTACAGGGTATTTCCTACTCGCTGCTGTGCAACTGGTTCCGAAACGCGGTGCTTCCCGCCGACCATGAGCTGCTGGCCGACGTGATGCGGGAAAGGCCGGGAAAGCGCTGCGCCGTCTGCGGTAAGCCGGTCTATTCTTCCTCCAACCGCGCCAAGTATTGCCCGGTCTGCGCCAAGCAGGAGCGGAGAAAGCAGGACGCCAAACGGAAGCGTGAACAATACTGGAACCTCCGCAAATAGAGGGCGTAAAAGCCCCGTGCCGCAAGGCTTTTTCCATGCGGAATCACAAGGGGCTGCGTCATTCTATCCGCAAGCTCAAAAACAACGTCTATCTGCGGAGAATCGCCCCTGTGCAGGATGTGTTTTCTTCTGCGCAGGGGCGCTATTTTTTCTGAAAGGAGATCATCATGGCTGAAAAACAAACCAACAAAGACCGGATGCGGGAGATCGTTGACAGCATCGAAAACGGCATCAAGGAGCTGTTCGAGAGCGATAAGTACCGGAAGTACCTTGCCACCATGAGCCGCTTTCACCGCTACTCGGTCAATAATACCATGCTCATCTATATGCAGCGCCCCGACGCCACCCATGTGGCGGGCTTCAACAAGTGGCGCGATCAGTTCGGCAGGAACGTCCTGAAAGGCGAAAAAGGTATCCGCATCATCGCTCCTACTCCCTATAAGAAAAGGGTCGAGGAAATCAAGACCGACCCGGAAACCAATGCGCCGGTGCTGGATGCAGACGGCAAGGCCATCATTGAGGAAAAGGAAATCCGTATCCCTATGTTCAAGGTGGTATCCGTCTTTGACGTGTCGCAGACTTCTGGAAAGCCCTTGCCCCAGCTTGCCGCCGATCTGAGCGGCAATGTGCAGCAGTATGAGGTTTTCATGGAGGCGCTGCGCCGCGCTTCTCCCGTTCCGATGGAGATAAAGCCCATTGCGCATGACACAGACGGCTTTTTCAGCATTAAGGCGCAGAGCATCACCATCCGCGCCGGTATGAGTGAGGTGCAGACGGTATGCGCCGCCGTCCATGAGATTGCCCACGCCAAGCTCCACGACTACGAACACATGACGGAGCTTGCGGACGATGGTGAGACGATCCTTGTCCCCGGAGAAAAGAGTCGCAACACCGAGGAGGTCGAGGCCGAAAGCATCTCCTATGCGGTCTGCCAGTATTACGGCATTGAAACGGGCGAAAACAGCTTCGGCTATATCGCCACATGGTCAAAGGGCAAGGAGTTGAAAGAGCTTCGCGCCAGTCTGGAAACCATCAACAAGACTGCCTCCGAGCTGATTACGGACATTGACCGGCATTTTGCGGAGATTTGCAAGGAGCGCGGCATTTCTGTGGAGAAATCCGAGCAAGCGGAAAGCCAATTAAAAGAGAACAGCAATATGTCTGCGGCTGACTTGGTAAAAAGCATTTCAGAGCTGTATCTCGATGCGAATGGCCTTGCCTTTCTCAGCGAATTTGCAAGTCAGGAAGATTGCCTCCAGCATTTCTACGAAGATCTGTTGACAGGAGCAGATGAGATAAAAGGCTTCCTGTCCGAAACACTTGAGCAGAGCGATGAATACGCGCACAGAGCGAATGAGCTGCTGTTGGAAGTTGAGGCATTTCAGAAAAGTCACACTTCCTTAAAGGAACTCGACGCTAATGAGCGTTGGTATGCGGTTGATGGTGGGAGCAAGCATCTTCGCATAACAGAAGATGGTGCAAAATATGCCTATGAACTTTACGACAAGGACACTCTACACCTTCTGGAAAGCGGAACAGTACATGACGATGATGTAAACTTTCTTTTGGCGGCTGCGATTCGTATCTGCGAAACACATGGCTATGATAAGACCGTGCCGTTTGAAGTTTTGTCAAACAAGTTTGCAGGGATTTTGTACTCACTCGAATTGTCATCGGACGACAATCAGGTTGTTCACGAGGAGGCCGGTTCTCGTGCCGCAGGCACACTTCCAACTTCGCCAGAGCTGGAACAGGCCACCCCGATGCCCGACCCCACGCTGACGGTGGACGATATGCGCAGCTATGGGTATCTGGACGGCGATATGCTCCCGCTTTCCAAAGACCGGGCGCTGGAGCTGCTGGAGCATGACATCACGGTTTATATGCTCCATCCCGACAACGCCGAAGAAATGGTCTTTGAGGCCGAGGACATCATCAAGCACGACGGAATGTTCGGGATCACAAGACCGGATTGGGATGCGGTCAAAGGCCATATCCCGCCCCGCGATGTGGAGCAGCGTTTTTTGAACAGTCCCACCGATTCTATGGCGATCTACCAACTGCGCCGGGATGCGCCGGTGGAGCTGCGTTTTGCCAATCTCGGCAGTCTGGCCGCGCCGCCTGACCCTGCCAACTATGAAGCTGTCTATACCCGTGAGGTGTACCCGGACGATGATACCGGCAGAATCCTTGAAAACTTCTACTACATTTTCAACGACGAGCGCCCCGGCGATTTTGTGGGACACAGCCTCTCCGTCAGCGACATCGTTGCGCTGAAACAGGACGGCAAGGTATCCTATCACTACTGTGACAGCATGGGATTTCAGGAGCTGCCCGCCTTTCAGAAACCGGAGAATTATCTGAAAGCCGCCGAGATGTCGATGGAAGATGATTACGGCATGATCGACGGCATTATCAACAACGGCCCCAAACAGCCCACCGTCGCCGACCTTGAAGCACAGGTCAAGGCCGGTATGTCCATCTCCTTGATGGATTTGGCAGAGGCGGCACACCGGGAAAAGAAGAAATCTGTGCTGGAGCAGCTCAAAAACCAACCGGCCCAAGAACGTCCACACAAAACAGCGCCCAAAAAGAGCGCGGAAAAGGAGCTTTGATATGAACATCACCTTTGAAGAACGCCAGCTTATGAGCCTCTACAACACCGGTACCCGCACGGGCTTGATCGCCGCGCTGGAGGAAATGCGCGGCTACCTCGCTGCGGATGAAACGGAGCTGCGGGAGCTGACGGACAGCGCCATCGCAAAGCTGCGCAGGATGAGCGACGCAGAATATGACGCGCTCGACCTGTTCCCCGATTTTGAAAAGGAGGATATGGATGCCGAGTAAAGTACAGCTCTATGCGCAGATGGCAGACCGCACGGCGGAGCAGATCACGGGAAGCTACCAGAAGTGGACGGCATTTCTGACCACCGCCGCAAGGCTGTATAAGTACCCCTACAATGAACAGCTCATGATTTTCGCCCAGCGCCCGGAAGCCACGGCCTGCGCGGAATACGACCTTTGGAATAAGCAGATGCGCCGCTATGTGCGGCGAGGCAGCAAGGGCATCGCCCTTGTGGATACCAGCAGCGACCAACCCAAACTCCGATATGTATTCGATGTTTCCGATACCAGCGGCGGCGAGAACTCTCGCCGCCCTTATCTTTGGGAATACCGGCAGGAGCATCGTGAGGTGGTATCTGCGGCGCTGGAACAGCGCTTCGACGTTTCCGGTGAAAACGGACTTGCCGATCAGATGGAGCGTGTGGCGGCGCAGCTTGTAGATGAATACTGGCACGACAACTGGCGCGATATTGTCGGCATCGTTGACGGTTCCTTTTTGGAGGACTATGATGAGTTCAACATCGGAGCCGCTTTTCGGAACGCCGCCGTTGTCAGCACCACCTATGCGCTGCTGTCCCGCTGCGGGATGCAGCCGGGAGATTACTTCGAGCATGAGGATTTTCTGAATGTCTTTGATTTCAATACCCCGCAGACCGTCGCCGCTCTTGGAACGGCCATCAGCCAGTCCAGCGAGCTGGTGCTGCGGCAGATCGAAGTCACCATCAAGAATTATGAGCGCGAGAAAATCGCGGAAAGGAGCGAAAGCCATGAGCGAACTGACCTACACCCGCAGCGGGGATTATCTGATTCCCGACCTGAGCCTGACAGAGCAGCCGCAAGCCCCGCTGGGCAAGTACGGCAGGATGCGGAAGGATTACCTGAAGGAGCATCGTCCGGTGCTGTGGAACAGCCTGCTGCTGTCCGAGAAGCTGTACCCCCATCTGCGGGAGATCGACGAGGCGGCGAACAACCGGCTGGAACAGATGATGCCGGAGCTGATGAAGTCGGCGGGCGTGACGGAGGAGCTGAAAGCCCGCGACCAGATGAAATGGGTAGGGCTGATGAACAGCCTGAAAGCGCAGGCGGAGGAGATCATCCTCAGCGAGCTGGTGTACAACTGACCAATGACGCGCCGGAAGCGGAACCGGCGCAGCCTCCGATACCGCAGGCATACCAACTGAGCCTGTTCCCCACGGAGGATGAGCAAATCGCATATATCGCAGAAGCGGAGAGCTACACGCCCTCCGCTTTTTCCATGTCCATCCCGCAGGCGGATATCGACCACATTCTGCGCATGGAGGGCAACGCCGACTATGCCCGCATGAAGATCGCCACGGAGTTCTCCAAGGGCAAGAGCGTGGAAGAAATCGCAGCGTTTCTTCAAAGCAGCTTCCACGGCGGCAACGGCGTCGTCACCGAAAACGGCAGATATTCCACGTGGTACGCCGAGGACGGCATCCATATCGCCAATGGGGACGCAGCGAGATACCTGACCTCTGCAAAGGTCGTAAGCTGGCAGGAGGCGGCGGAGCGCATCGGACAGCTTTTGGAGCAGGGCGAATACGCCGCCAACGTGGAGCTTGCAGAAGCGCCGGGACACGAGCGCACGGAGCTGGCGCAGTCTATCTGGTATCTACGGCAGGATTTAAGCGAAAAGGCACGGGCGCAGGGCTACCTCTCCTGCCTGTCGGATATGCGGGGCGGCGGTTTCCCGGAGGAAACGGCGCGGCTTGCCGAGCGGCTGAGAGACCCTGCGTTCCGTGAAGTCCTCATGGACGATTTAGCACAGCTCCGATCCGACTGCCGGGAGGACAGGAGCCTGCTGCGCTTTCACTACCACAAGCCGGACAAAATCGAGCAGGGTTTGCGGGAGCTGTCCCTGCCCCGCAGGGAGTACCGCACCGAAATGGCAGAAATCCCCGCCGTGCAGCGGTTCATTACGGAGGACGAGATCGCCGCGACCCTGACCCGCGGCAGCAATATTGAAGGGAGCAAGGGGCGTATCTACGCCTATTTCAAAGAGAAACACATCCCCAAAGAGCAGGCGGACTTCCTGAAAGACGAATACGGCATTGGGGGACGCTCCCATGCGGTATCCGGCGCGTCCCACAGCGGTGAGGATCACAGCGGCAAGGGCGTCAGCCTGAAAAAACAGGACTGTCCGGAAATTCAACTGAACTGGGCGAACGTCGCCAAGCGTATCTCTGAGCTGATCCGCAAAGACCGTTTCCTGACCCCGGAGGAAAAGACACAGTACGAGCAGCTTCAGCGGCAGACCGCAGAGCGAAGCGCAGCATGGAATGACTACAACGCCGTAAAGGAAGCCCACCCGGACGACATCGTGCTGTTTCAGGTGGGGGATTTCTTTGAGCTGTACGGCGAGGACGCAAAACAGGCGGCGGAGCTGCTGAATATGAACCTGACCACCCGCAATATCCCCGGCGCTGGCCGTGTGGAGATGTGCGGTGTACCGTCGCACAATTTAGAGATGTATGTGGAGAAATTGCGCGATAAGTACGACGTGACGATTGCCGAAGCGTCAGACTTTAGGGGTGAGCGCCACATTTACACGCTGCGCTCTATTGACCATGAAGCAGAAGCCTCCATCGACGTACAGGAAACGGAGTTTGGCGCTGACGGTTCAAACGTGTTCCATGATCCTGCCGCCGATGTCGCTGCGTCGGCCCGAGCGGCAGTAGATGAGGACGGTCTTGTCGAGATCGGGGCATTCGGGAAGCGTGCGGCCCATGCGGATTTCGCCCAGAGGAACGTTGATGGCGCCGGGCACGTGGCCCGTGGCGAACTCCGAGGGCTCGCGCACGTCGAGGATGACGACGTCACCGTCGTCCATCATGGCTCTGGCTTCCTCGGGAGTGATGGTCGAGAAGCCTTCGGAATTGCGATCGTCCATATCGGACCTCCTGAATGTATTTTTCATAAAGATCAACCTTTCCTGGCCGCGCGTGTGCGGCCTGCTCTGGTGTCCTGTTGGGGCAGAACACAGGGTTTGTCAACGCTAAAATATCACGCCAGCGATAATATGTCAATCTGCTTCGTGAGCTTTTCACAAAAAAGTTTCACTTATGAAATCAAAAGTAGAAAAAATATCCGCTCCCCTGTGCGGAAAGCGGATATTGTAAAACCTCTCAGGCTCTTTGTGCCAGATCCCGTAATAGGGGAGGCAAGCCGCAGGTGACGGAGAGATTACAGCTCAAAATTGGGGTCGTCCTTCAGAACGTGGATCTCGCTCATATAGGGGCTCTGCTCAGGGTCAGTGAAGGGAGCTTCCTTCATATACTTGTTCAGCTGGATGGCGGTGCGTGCGGGGTCGGCAATGGTGCCTGCGCCGCCGATGCAGCCGCCGGGGCAGCCCATGCCT
>ERZ779865.1752-NODE-1752-length-15132-cov-8.724680_pt1 | contig 15132 bp, 9 predicted proteins | sample MGYA00433088_ERZ779865 | MGnify/ENA primary metagenome ERZ779865 (study PRJEB29588, sample SAMEA2151703) | human gut metagenome | biome: human gut; feature: human-associated habitat; material: faeces | place: Denmark | collected 2008/2010 ... | reverse complement strand
TGCCTGAAGATGCGGAACGCAAGGGGCTGGGTACTCCGGCCACCCGTGCCGGGATTCTGGAAAAGCTGGTATCCACCGGGCTTGTGGAACGGGTGAAGAAAGAGAAGAAAACTGTTCTCGTCCCCACCGCTTTGGGCAACTCCCTGATTACCGTCCTGCCGGAACAGCTGCAATCTCCGCTTTTGACTGCCGAATGGGAACAGCAGCTTTCTGGGATTCAGAAGGGCGTGTGCCTCCCGGATGATTTTCTGGACGGCATCTGACGGAGCTGGTACAGACCTACCGCCCTGTGGCCGGTGCGGACATTCTCTTTCCCTCGGATGAAAAGGTCATTGGTAAATGCCCTCGCTGCGGCTCCAAAATCGTGGAGCGCAGCAAGGGCTATTTTTGTACCAACCGGGACTGTAAATTCGTCCTGTGGAGGGACAGCCGCTTCTTCACGCTGAAACAGAAAACCCTGGACCGGAAAACGGCGGTTAAGCTCCTGGAAAAAGGCAAAGCCCCGCTGAAAGGCTGTGTTTCTCCCCGTACCGGGCAGGTCTACGATGCCACGGTACTTTTGGAGGATGACGGCACAAGGCCCAGCTTCAAGCTGGTGTTTGGCAATGGGTAAGCTGCCACGATTTACCGGGCCCCAGCTGCGTCAGGTGCGGTTCCTGATTCGAAAACGGTGCTGCAACTTTGACGGCGGGGCCTGCCTGCTCTTTGACGATCCCTACTGTAATGTCTGCCCCCAATGGCATTCCGGCACTCTGATCTGCAAATGGTTCCGGTATGCGGTGCTGCCCAATGACCCGGCATTGGAAGCATCGCTTCTGAACGGCACTCGCCCCACACGCCGCTGTGCGATATGTGGGGCTGCTTTTGTCCCAGGCTCCAACCGTGCCAAATACTGCCCCCGGTGTGCAGTCAAACGCAGGCAGGAAAAGGAGGCTATCCGGCTCCATAACCGCTACATACAGTCCCGCATTTAAGAGGCAAAAAGGCAGCGGATACCAACAACTTTTTTGCTGCTGATTGAGGTGGAGTGACAAATGATACCAGGAACTTCGAATAAGGTTTTCTAAATGCGGGAATCTCCACATCGGCGTGACAAGTCTTTCACCTGTGTGGGGATTCCTTTTCAAAAAAATCCAGAAAGAAAGGAGCATTTTATGGCTGAAAAGCAATCCAACAAAGAACGTATCAAAGAGATAACCGCCGGGATTGAAAAGGGTATTCAGGAACTCTTTGAATCTGACCGTTACCGGAATTACCTGACCACCATGAGCCGGTTTCATCGCTATTCTCTGAACAATGTTATGCTGATCCACGCCCAGAAGCCGGATGCCACCCTGGTTGCCGGATTCAACAAGTGGAAAAATAGCTTTGGCCGTCATGTCAAGAAGGGGGAAAAAGGGATTCAGATATTGGCACCAACCCCCTATAAGATAAAACAGGAGGAGCAGAAGCTGGACCCGGACACCAAACTGCCGCTGCTGGATGAAAACGGCGACCCTGTTACCGAGGAAAAAGAAGTCACCATTCCCATGTTCAAGGTAGTTTCTGTATTCGACGTATCCCAGACGGACGGAAAGCCGCTGCCGCAAATCAGCTCAACATTGACCGGGGATGTGGCTGAATATGAGGTATTTCTGGAAGCCCTGCGGCGCACCGCCCCGGTGCCGATCTCTTTTCAGTCCATGGAGCCGGGGATGGACGGCTATTTTGCCCCCAAGAAACAGGCTATCTTCCTGCGGGAGGGCATGAGCCAGGTACAGACCATTTGTGCCGCCGTCCATGAAATTGCCCACTCCAAGCTCCACGATTATGAACACATGACAGAGCTTGCGGACGATGGGGAGACGATTCTTGTTCCGGGGGAAAAGAGCCGGAATACCGAAGAAGTGGAAGCGGAAAGCGTTTCCTATGCCGTCTGCCAGTATTTCGGTATTGAAACCGCCGAAAACAGCTTCGGTTATATTGCCACCTGGTCCCAGGGCAAGGAACTGAAAGAGCTGCGGGCCAGCCTGGAAACCATAAACAAGACTTCCTCCGAGCTGATTACCGGGATTGAAAAGCATTACCGGGAAATCTGCAAGGAACGGAGTATCCAGACAGAAACACAGGAGCAGGATACCACAACCGGCCCGGAGGTTTCACCCCCGGAATCCGCACCGGAAGCTGTACCATCTCCGGCACCGCCGAAAGAGCAGAAGCCGGAGTACAGGCTTATCAGCAATTTTCACAGTATGGATGCCAAGGAAACCACCTATGTCCAGAAGTATCTGCCATCTGACGGCGCTTTTGTGCCAGGGGAAATTCTCTATCTCGGCACTTATGAGAAATGTCTGGATATTCAAGAAAAGCTGAAAGATGGAACAATGACAGAACTGGGTGTCAAGGGACTGAATGACACGGAAAAGCTGTGCATCATATCTGATAAGACCTATCTGCACATTCAGCAGTCGGACAATGGCTTTGCCTATACGCTGTACGACAAGGATACATTCCGTCTAATCGACGGCGGCGAAATTGGCTCCCCGGAGCAGCATATCTATTCTGCCTGTTTGGCCATTTGTGACCGACACGGTCTGGACAGTTACGCTGTCAAATATGCCCCCATGGAACTAATTGAAAAGCTCCAAGAAGCGCAGACTGTCAGTTCGGAACAGCTTCCGCTTCCTGATCCGACCATCACCCCTGATATGGCGGAACGCTGCGGCTATACCATCCCAGATATGTACCCGCTTTCCAAAGACCGGGCTATGGAACTGCTGGAAAAGGATGCGGTGGTTTTCACGTTGTACAGGGACAAACCGGCTGAAATGGTATTTGATGCCGAGGATATTGTAAGCCACAATGGCATCTTCGGTATTGCCTGTGAGGATTGGCAGAATATCCATGATACCATTCCTAACCGTAATGTTCACCAGCGTTTCCTGGATGCTCCCGGGGATTCTTATGCCATCATGCAGTTAAAGCAGGATGCGCCTGCGGATTTGCGCTTTATGGGTTTGAAATCTCTGTCCAGCCCCCCGTTGCCGGATAACTATGATACCGTATACACAGGCCCGGTGGACTGTGCCCTGAATCAGGTGGCTACTTTGGAGAACCTGTTTGAATTTTTCAATGTCAACCGTCCCGCGGATTTCACTGGTCACAGCCTGTCTGTAAGTGACATCGTTGCGCTGAAACAGAACGGTGTGGTATCTTACCACTACTGCGACAGCGTTGGTTTCCAGGAGCTTCCCGGTTTCATGTCGGAAAATTACCTGAAAGCGGCTGAAATGTCCACAGAAGATGATTACGGCATGATCGACGGCATCATCAACAACGGGCAAAAGCCTACGGTATCTGATTTGGAGCAGCAGGTAAAAAATGGGCAATCCATTTCCCTTATGGATCTGGCCGGGGCAATCCAGCGGGAGAAGAAGCCCTCTGTCCTGAAAAAGCTCAAAGAACAGCCGCCGCAGTTGGCAAGCGAACGAAAACCACGAAAAAACAAAGAAAAGGAGATTTGACTATGGATTTTACCTTTGAAGAACAGGAGCTTATGGCGATCTACAACCCTGGCACCCGCCTGGGTCTGATTCAGGCGCTCAATGAAATGCGTACCTATCTGGATGAAGATGAGCAGGAGCTTAGAACGCTCACGGATAGCGCTGTCTACAAACTCAGTCGGATCACGGATGACGCCTTTGAGAAGCTGGATTTGATCCCGGAGTTTTCTACCTGATTGAAAATACACAACAGCTTCAAAGTACCTGCGCAGTGTATACCCATTCCGCATGGCCTGTCCAATTGTAAATTTTTCAATATCGTATTGCAAAACGCTATACGTTAGGATATAATAGGCTATGAAAGGTGGTATGAACTATGGCAGCAAAAACCGCAAATGTAATGGCCCGTGTAGAGCCTAGTGTCAAGGAGCAGGCCGAGGAAATTATGGATATGCTCGGCATTCCCGTTTCTGTTGTGATCAACACGCTTTACAAACAAATCATCATGACCCGCAGTATTCCTTTTTCCCTCTCTGTTCCTGTCGCACCTGCTGCACGGGACGAATTGGACGATGCCGCTTTTCACGCCATGATGGAACGTGGACTCAAAGAAGCAAAAGCGGATCAATCCCGTCTCGCCTCTGATGTGTTTGCAGACCTGAAACGGGAGATGCAGTAAATGCCGGAAAAATACACAGTAAAATTAACCCGGCAAGCGGAAGAACAGCTCCGTGAAATCGTTGATTATATCCGCTTTACCCTTCAAGCACCAAACACGGCATCAAAGATGCTGGATACTCTGGCAGAAGAAATTTATTCTCTGAATCAGTTTCCCTATCGTGCGCCATTGACTGAAGAAGAACCTTGGCATAGTCAGGGTGTCCATAGAATTTCGGTCAAAAACTTCCTCGTCTATTTTTGGGTAGATGAGGCCCAAAAGAACGTTCAAGTGACCGGAATTATCTATGGCCGCAGAGATCAGCGCCATCAACTGTCCAATCTTGATATGTTCTGACAAACACGCCCTGGACCACACAATGTCCAGGGCGCATTTCTTTGACCGCAATACTTCCCATTTTAGACGGCCTTTCGGTCGTCTTTTTTTATTTTCTCAGAAAGGAGAACCACAATGACATCCGTATTGCAACAATACCACCAGCTGGCGGACCGCATGGCTACCCAGATAACTGGCAGCTACCAGAGCTGGACAGACTTTCTGACCACTGCCGCCCGCCTATACAAGTACCCCTATCACGAACAGCTTATGATCTACGCCCAGCGCCCGGATGCCACCGCCTGCGCCGACTTTGACATCTGGAACAACCGGATGAACCGCTATGTGCGCCGGGGTGCCAAGGGCATCGCTCTGCTGGACGAATCCAGCGGATTCCCCCGGCTGCACTACGTTTTTGACGTAAGCGACACCGGGGTGCGCCGCAATTCCCGTGACCCGGAGATGTGGCAGTACAATGACGACCTGAAACAGCCGGTTTCGGAAATGTTGAGCAAGACCTACGGCATCAGCGGGGAGCGTGTCAGCCAGCAGCTTGCCGATATTGCCGGGAAACTGGTCGCAGATTATTGGGACAACAACAGCGAAGATATCCGCGCCATCGTTGACGGTTCGTTCCTGATGGACTATGATAGTGCCGGGTTGGAAATGCAGTTCAAGTCCGCTGCCGCGATCAGCGTTACTTACGCGCTGCTGGAGCGGTGCGGATTTGAACCGGATGGCTATTTTGACAAAGACAGTTTTCAGGCTATCTACGATTTTTCCACCCCGGACACCGTTTATGCCCTCGGCGCAGCAGTCAGCGACATCAGCCGCGAAGTCCTGCGCACCGTGGAGCGGGCAGTCAAAACGACCATCCGTCGCCGAAACAATGAAAGGAGCCAGCATGAATATGAGCAGCAATCTGAACTACACGCAGACCGGGGATTATCTTCTCCCGAACCTGACCCTGCATCAGCCGAAGACCCCGCTGGGCAAGTACGGCAGGATGCGCCTGAACTTTCTGAAACAGCAGCACCCGGTGCTGTACAACACGATGCTCCTGAACGGGAGCCTGTACCCGACCCTGACCGAACTGGAGCAGACCGTAGCAGCAATGAAGGAACAGATGATGGCCGATCTGCTGGCGAAGAACCCGGCTCCGGACAAGGAGAAGAACCAGATGGCGTGGGTTCAGCACATGAACAGCCTGCGGGAGCAGGTCGAGGAAGTGATTCAGACGGAGCTGATCTACAGCTAAGTTTTCTGGATGCGAACATCCCCACCGAAGCCCAGCAAATCGAAAAAATCGACCGAGCGGAGAGCGAAAAAACGCCCTCCGCTTTTGTTTTGTCGCAGGCTGAAATTGAGAACGAGCTGCGGCGGCATGGTTCTGGGTTTGCAGGTGGCAAGCAGCGCATTATGGCGCTGTACCAGACCCAGCCTGACCGCAAACTCCGTGCCAAAGCACTGGCAAAGGAGTACGGCATTGGTGGGCATTCGCAGGATTTTCTGGATGGCAGCAGCGGTTTTGTAAATCATGATGGAAAAGGACTTGAATTTGACCACTACCCGGATCATCAAAAGGTTACGTTAAGCTGGACACAGGTCGAGAAATACATCGACCTGATGATTCAGTCTGACCGCTACCTGACCGATAAGGAAAAAGAGCATCGTGCCGCCGTGCAGGAAGCGGAACGACAGCTCCCAATGCTGGATGGTGATGCCGCTGCCGAATACAATGCTCTGAAAGAGCAGTACCCCAATACCCTGATTGGCTTTGAACTGGGCGGATATTTTCTGTTCTATGACAAAGATGCAATCACTGTAAAGGAAGTTTTTCGTTCTAATTTGCTGTCACAGGAAAATGCGCTGGGAAAAGTCAAAGTGACCGGCTTTTTGCGCAGAGAGTGGGTAGCAAAATCGCAGAAGCTGTGGGCCGAGGGCAACAGCATCTATCTAGCCGGACAGGGCGGAGATGGTACCCACCATCAGACAAAATATCTGCGAGAGGAAGATTATCTGCCGATCGGCATCATCATCAAGCTAGATGGCCGGGATTTCCGTGTGGATCACGTCAACTTCATGTTCAAATCCGTCAGCTTGCAGGACATGGACTTGACCAACAGCGGACAGCCCATCTTCCGGGTTGAACGGTTGCCCAATATCCGGGAACTGTATGAACAGCAGCAGGATGAAATTATTGACGTTTCTCCTGAAAAGGCTGTTGATTACAAGGTCGGTGACGAAGTTGTTGTTGACCTTCCCACCCGAACCATCGAAGGCAAAATCGGCTATGTTGGCGAAACCGATGTGCGCATCGACACCAGCGCGCATGGGCAGTCGTGGGATAACGAGGTACTCAACAAGCAGCAATTCGAGGACGGTCTGCGGCGGGATGAACCTACACCTGATGAGGAACTGGACAAGTTGCCTATCTCTGTGGAGGTCAATGGCGAGTGGCAGAACTTTCCGGATGCTGTTGCCGCAGACGAAGCCCTGAACGCTGAACCGATGCCGGAAGCCGCAGGAAATTTTCACATCACGGATGATAATTTGGGTGTCGGAGGCCCCAAGCAGAAATTCGCCCGCAATATTGAAGCCATCCAGACCTTGCGCACTTTGGAGCAGGAGCATCGCGGTGCCACCGCCGAGGAGCAGCAGGTGCTTTCGCAGTATGTAGGCTGGGGCGGTCTTGCAGATGTCTTTGACCCCAACAAGGAAAACTGGTCTGCCGAGTACACCCAACTGAAAGGGTTGCTCACCGAAGAGGAGTATGCCGCCGCCCGCGCTTCCACTCTGAATGCCCACTATACCTCTCCGGTGGTAATTCGCGCCATCTATGATGCTGTGGAAAAGATGGGCTTCCAGTCTGGAAATATCTTGGAGCCTTCCATGGGTATTGGCAACTTTTTCGGTATGCTGCCCTCTGGCATGGCTGACAGCCGTCTGTATGGTGTGGAACTGGATTCCATCACCGGACGCATCGCCCAAAAACTATATCCACAGGCCGACATTACGGTTGCTGGCTTTGAAACCACCGACCGCCGAGATTTTTACGACCTTGCCGTAGGTAATGTCCCTTTCGGTCAGTACAAAGTCAACGACAAGGCGTACAACAAACTGGGTTTTTCTATCCACAACTACTTTTTCGCCAAGACTATCGACCAGATCCGACCGGGCGGCGTGATTGCTTTCGTGACCAGCCGTTTCACGATGGACAGCAAAGACAGCAGTGCCCGCAAGTACATGGCGGAACGTGCTGATTTGCTGGGAGCCATCCGCTTACCCAACAACGCTTTTAAGGCAAATGCAAGCACCGAGGTTGTTTCGGATATCCTCTTTTTGCAGAAGCGTGACCGCCCTGCAGACATCGAACCTGCATGGGTGCAGCTGGGGCAGACCGAAGATGGCTTCAATATCAATCAGTATTTTGTAGACCATCCGGAAATGGTGCTGGGAAATTTGGAACTAGAAAGCACCCAGTACGGCCATGACCTGACCGTTGCACCAATCGAAGATGCAAACCTTGCAGACCAGCTTACCGAAGCGGTGCAGCACATCGAGGGCCAGTATGTTGAAGTCGAGGTGGAAACACCAGATGTTGCGGATGCAGAAGTCGAGCGCAAGACGCTCCCCGCTGACCCGGATGTAAAGAATTTCTCCTATGCCGTGGTGGACGGTGAGGTGTACTACCGAGAAAATTCGATTATGACGCAGGTGGAGTTGTCCGATAATGCCAAAGCCCGTGTCACCGGCATGGTGGAACTGCGGCAGATCGTCAACCAGCTGATTCAGGAGCAGCTGGACGATTACCTGGATGAGGACATTAAGGCAACCCAAGCAAAGCTGAACACAGCTTATGACGCTTTTACCGCAAAATACGGTCTGCTCAACGACCGCAAAAATGGGCGTTTGTTTGAGGATGATTCTTCCTACTATCTGCTCTGCTCTTTGGAAAATCTCGATGAGAATAAACAGCTCAAAAGCAAGGCGGATATGTTCACCAAGCGAACGATTCGCCCAGAGCACACGGTCACCAGCGTGGACACCCCCAGCGAAGCACTGGCAGTGTCCATTGGAGAACATGGCCGTGTTGATCTGCCCTATATGGCGGAACTTCTCGGCTCTCCCGGCGATTATGAGCGTATTACCACAGAGCTGCAAGGCGTGATTTTCAAAGACCCTTCTGCGGATGCAGATGAGCCGGAAGCAGGCTGGCAGACTGCGGACGAGTATCTTTCCGGCAATGTGCGGAATAAACTGCGCATGGCTCAGCTTGCCGCTGAAAGCCACCCGGAGTTCAAGATCAATGTGGAGGCTTTGACCAAAGCGCAGCCGAAGGACCTTGAAGCATCAGAAATCGACATCCGACTGGGTGCCACATGGCTGAATCCCGCCATTGTGCAGCAGTTTATGATGGAGACTTTTCAGCCGCCCTACCGCATCCGCTATAACAACCTGATCCAAGTCCGCTACTCTCCATTTACGTCCGAATGGCGCATCGGCAACAAATCTGCCGCCGGAATGTATGATATCATGTCCACCGAAACCTACGGCACCCACCGGGCCAACGCCTACAAGATTTTGGAGGACACCTTGAATTTGCGGGACTGCCGCATTTATGATACCATTGAGGAGGATGGTAAAGAGCGGCGTGTCCTGAACCAGAAGGAGACGATGCTTGCCCAGCAGAAGCAGCAGGCCATCAAGGATACCTTTGCAGGCTGGGTTTGGCAAGACCCGCAGCGGCGGAATCTGCTGGTGAAGCAGTATAACGAGTTGTTCAATAGTACCCGGCCCCGCGAGTATGACGGAAGCCATATCCATTTTGTCGGTATGAACCCGGAGATCAATCTGCGGGAACATCAGCGCAATGCAGTTGCTCATGTGCTTTATGGTGGGAACACCCTGCTCGCCCACGAGGTGGGTGCCGGCAAAAGTTTTGAGATGGCAGCTTCGGCAATGGAATCTAAGCGTTTGGGCCTGTGTCAGAAAAGCCTGTTCGTGGTACCCAACCATCTGACCGAGCAGTGGGCCAGCGAGTTCCTGCGGCTATACCCCAATGCAAAGCTGCTCGTTACCAGCAAGAAAGACTTTGAACCCGCCAATCGAAAGCGTTTTTGCGCCCGCATCGCAACCGGCGACTACGATGCCGTCATTATCGGCCACTCGCAGTTTGAGAAAATCCCTCTTTCTGCGGAACGGCAGGCACGGATCATCGAAGATCAGATCGAGGAAATCGAAAATGCCATTGCAGAGGCCAAGGAACAGTCCGGTGAGCATTTTACCGTGAAACAGATGGAAAAGACACGGAAAACACTGGAGGTGAAACTGAAAAAGCTACAGTCCACCGACCGCAAGGATGATGTGGTCACATTTGAACAATTAGGCGTAGATAGGTTATTTGTGGACGAGAGCCAGAACTACAAGAACCTATATCTTTACACCAAGATGCGCAATGTTGCTGGCCTTTCTACCTCCGAAGCACAGAAGTCCAGCGATATGTTCGGCAAGTGTCGTTATCTGGATGAAGTGACTGGCGGGCGCGGCGTGATTTTCGCAACGGGAACGCCCATCAGCAACTCCATGACGGAAATGTACACCCTGATGCGCTATTTGCAGTACAGCACTCTCCAGCAGAAACAACTGACCCACTTTGATGCATGGGCTTCTACGTTTGGCGAGACCACCACGGCCATTGAGCTTGCGCCGGAAGGAACCGGCTACCGTGCGCGCACACGTTTTGCCAAGTTCTTTAACCTGCCGGAGCTGATGAATATGTTCAAGGAGGCAGCGGACATCAAGACTTCCGACCAGTTGCATCTGCCTGTTCCGGAAGCCAAGTTTGAAACTGTCGTGGTCAAACCATCGGAGATCCAGCAGGACATGGTGAAATCCCTGAGCGAACGTGCTGCTGAGGTGCATAGCGGTGCGGTTGACCCCTCGGTGGACAATATGCTGAAGATCACCTCGGACGGACGTAAAATCGGCCTTGACCAGCGGCTGATGAATCCGCTCACCCCGGATGACCCGGACAGCAAGCTGAATGCCTGCGTCGACAATGTTCTGCGTATCTGGAACGAAACCAAAGAGGATAATCTGACGCAGCTGATTTTCTGCGATATGTCCACGCCCAAGGGAGACGGCTCGTTCAATGTCTACGATGATATTCGCACAAAGCTGCTTGCCGCCGGGGTGCCGGAATCGGAGGTCGAGTTCATCCACAACGCTGATACTGAAGGTAAGAAAGCGGATTTGTTCTCCAAAGTCCGCAGCGGCAAGGTGCGTGTCCTGCTGGGCAGCACTGCAAAGATGGGCGCAGGCACCAATGTCCAGACCCTGCTGGTGGCCGTGCATCATCTGGATGTAGGCTGGCGACCGTCCGATATGACCCAACGCAACGGCCGAATCATCCGTCAGGGCAACAAAAACAAACAAGTTTACGTCTATAATTACGTCACGGAGGGGACATTCGACGCCTACCTCTGGCAAACGCTGGAAAACAAGCAGAAGTTTATTTCGCAGATCATGACGAGCAAATCTCCGATGCGCTCCTGTGATGATGTGGATGAGCAGGCTCTTTCGTATGCCGAGGTCAAGGCCTTATGCGCAGGCGACCCGCGCATCCGGGAAAAGATGGATCTGGATGTGCAGGTAGCAAAGCTCAAGGTGCTGCGCTCGGATTACCAGAACCAGAAATATCGTCTGGAAGATAAGCTGCTCAAGCATTACCCGGAGGAAATTCAGAAAGCGAAGAACCGTATTGCGGCTCTGAAAAACGATGCCCAAATCGCAGACGCACACCCGCAGGATAAGGAGAACTTCTGCGGCATGACGATCAAGGGCATGGTGTTCGATGAGAAAAAAGCAGCTGGTGAGCGGCTGATGCTCGCCTGCAAGGAGATGCCGAATGCGGATATGATGCTGCTGGGCACCTATCGCGGCTTTGAGCTGAACATTCGCTTTGACAGTTTCAAGAATGAGCATCAAATCGTTCTCCGCGGCGAGCTGAGTTATCCGGTACCGCTGGGCGATGACCCTCGCGGCAACATCGTCCGTCTGGACAATGCCATCGGCAATTTTGCCGACCGCATTGCCGATGCTGAGGCCGCACTGGATTCTCTGGAACAGCAGAAGCAGGCCGCAGAGGTTGAAATCGCCAAGCCGTTTGCGCAGGAGGAAGAACTGCAAACCAAGTCTGCCCGCCTTGCAGAATTGGATGCGCTGTTGAACATGGAGCATCAGTCCAGCCGGACAGAACCCGAAGCGGAAGAAAAGCCGGATGCCCGCCCCTCTGTGCTGGCAGCTCTGGAAGAAAAGGCTGATAAAGTGGAGCCTGTCCGACCATTCAAATCTTACTTGGATAAGGATGGTGATGCCCGGTGAACGACCGTCGCGACCAGCAGCTCCATTTCCGGGTCAGCAAAGTCGAACTGGAACGCATTCGTCAGAAGATGGAAAGTTGCGGTATTTTGAGCATTGGCTCTTATCTGCGAAAAATGGCTCTGGATGGTTACTGCCTGAATCTTGATTTACCACAGCTGCGTCGGATGGCGTACCTTCTTCAGAATTGCAGCAACAACCTGAATCAGGTGGCGAAACGGGCCAATGAAAGCGGGCAGCTCTATGCCGCCGATTTAGAGGACTTGCGTAGTCGGTTGGATGAGCTGATAGCTATTGGCAAGCAACTTCTCGCCAAACTCACCGAACTCTAAAAAATTTCCCGCAGTAGGAGGCTGCGGGTTTACATAACGGTTGACATCCTTGCAAGGCAAGGGGCGATACCTTTATAATAGGGGCGAAAAAGAAAGGCTGGTGTTTGATATGAGGTTTTTATTCAAGATGATGCTTGCCCCGATCTCTCTGTTCGTGGCTTTTCTGGCTCTGATGGCAAAGTGGCTGCTTACTCTGTCCAGCTATGTTGTCGCGCCGTTGATGCTGTATATCTTTGGCTGCGGCATCTACACCGTCTACCGCCAGACTTGGGATCAATTTCTGATTCTGCTGGTTGCCGAATTTCTCTGCTTTGTCCTTTTTGTCGGCGCAACTGCAATGGTGGAGGGCGTTGAGAAATTCAGCGGTTGGCTCCGGGACCTGATTTGATTTTGAATCTTCTTGCCGCCTTCGGGCGGCTTTTTCATTTGGGGGGTGATCTGCTCTGGCTGCTACTCGTCTGATTGCACTGCATCAGCACAAAGGGAAATCTATCGCCGCCTGCCTAAAAGACCGCACTGACTATGCACAGAACCCCGACAAGACTGAAAAGGGCGAGCTTGTCAGTAGTTATCAATGCAGCCCGCTTACCGTGGATGAGGAGTTCATGCTCACAAAGAAGCTATACGAGCAGGCCACCGGGCGCAGCCAAAAAAGCAATGTCATCGCCTATCAGATACGGCAATCCTTCCGGCCCGGTGAAATCACGGCAGAGGAAGCCAACCGCATCGGCTACGAACTGGCCTCCCGATTTCTGAAAGGCAAACACGCCTTTATTGTTGCCACTCATACTGACCGGGAACACATCCACAACCATATCATCTACAATTCCACTGCACTGGACGGCACCCGGAAATTTCGGGATTTTTTCTTTTCCGGTCTGGCAGTGCAGCGATTGAGCGATCTGATCTGTCTGGAACATCAGCTTTCCGTAATCGAAAAGAAGCCTTACCGGGAGCGGCAGAAGCGCATCACTTACCCGCCAAGGGAAAGCAACCGCGACCGGCTGTGCGGTATCATCGATGAAATTTTGCAGCAGGAACCCACCGACTACGAAGAATTTTTGCAAAAGCTGGAACAGCAGGGCTATGAAATCAAACGCGGCAAATACACTTCCGTCAAGGGCGCACGGCAGAAGCGCTTTATCCGTTTCAAGACACTGGGTGCTGGGTACAGTGAGGAAGAAATCAAGGCGGTGTTGGCTGGTAGGGCAAAGCATCATCCCCATCAGAAACAGCCACCAAAGGAACAGACATTTCAGTTGCTGGTGGACATTCAAGCGAAACTTGCCGAGGGCAAGGGCGGTGGATACGAGCGTTGGGCGAAGAAGCACAACCTGAAAGAGATGTCCAAAACGCTGATTTTTCTGCAACAGCAGAAAATCAGCAGCGCAGACGAGCTAAAGGAACGTGCGGATGCTGCACTTTCTCGCTATCACGAACTGGGCGATTCCATCAAAACCTCTGAGAAGCGGCTGGCAGAAATCGCAGTGCTGAAAGCACACATCATCAACTATGCCAAGACTCGACCTGTGTATGATGCCTACCGTAAAGCTGGGTACAGCAAAAAGTTTTTGGAAGAGCACTGCACAGAAATCACGCTGCACAAGGCGGCGAAAGCGGCGTTTGATGAATCCAATTTGAAAACGCTCCCCAAGATTAAGGAGTTGGATGCGGAATATTCCAAACTGCTGACAGAAAAGAAAGCACGCTACCCGGACTACCGCAAGGCGCGCGATGAGATGCAGGAGCTTCTTCGAGCGCAGAAAAATATCGAGCTTTTCTTTGATGAGGAAAAGGATCCAAAGCAAACCGAACATTCCAGATAAACAATACGACCCTGAGAACTTTGCCGCTTATCCGGCAAGGTTCTCGGGGCCTTTTTTGCTTATTACTCAGTCTATACTCAGAGCAGCATTTCCGGCGCTTTCAATTTGTTTGGCAATCATGTTTTCCAGTTCCTGCGTGATCGTTGCACAATTTGCAACTCGGTAATTCCAGAAATAAGAAACACCTTCGCACTCTTCCACGGACAAATCACTGTTGACCAAAAGCAGTCGGTCGGAGGTTACTTTCAGCTTTTCGCATAGAGAAGCGTATTTTCCATAATCAATACTTCGGCTGGACGATTTGGCTTCCACCCAGAAGAATTTTCCGTTGATGGAAAACGCAACATCCAGTTCATGCGTGCTCCCTGCGGATGCCGCTTCTGAAAGAATCACATTGGAGCAAAGCGAAACTTCTGCACCCTGCTCCTCCTGATAGCGATTCAAAATCTGCTGAACCTGATGCTCCACAAAAAGTTCCAGCCACTTCCCGCTCAGGAAATGCCGGACAGTCTCATTTTGCGCAAGCTCATAGACGATATTCTGCGGATAGATCACAATGGATGCAAAAAGTCCCATTTTATCCCACGTCTGAGCGATTTCCGAAAGTGTGGCAAACGAATTCTTGGAAGTACCCTTTGGGATACGGAACGAAAAAGAGCCGTCACTCTGCATATGTGTCCGAATAAACTGCAAGAAATCCACCACTACCGGGTCGCAAAGAGCTTCGCCTGTTTTCCATGCCATCCGCTGAACGGCAATCGGCGGAAGTTTTTTCGGTACGACCTGCTGAACGATTTTATACCCACAGCGTTCCAGATGTTCCAATGCGGTCAAAGGCTTCGGAGGGATTTTTTCTTTAACTTCGGACTTTTCTGCACCGGATGTATTCTCAGTCAGATAGTTAAACTTCCATCCGTATTCCCAAGCAGGCGAACGGGTCAACATACCGACTGCATGAAATCCGCTGTCATGCTCCTCCATCGGAAATGTAATTTTGTTCTTCTGGATATTGATTTGGAGCGTTTTGTTTTTCAGTGCTTTCTGATAAGTGTCAAGAAGGAATTCCTTTCCCTTATACGCCAGCTCACTGGAATTATTTGCAGAAAGACCAGCAT
>ERZ779865.1748-NODE-1748-length-15154-cov-6.402212_pt1 | contig 15154 bp, 13 predicted proteins | sample MGYA00433088_ERZ779865 | MGnify/ENA primary metagenome ERZ779865 (study PRJEB29588, sample SAMEA2151703) | human gut metagenome | biome: human gut; feature: human-associated habitat; material: faeces | place: Denmark | collected 2008/2010 ... | reverse complement strand
CGGCGGTCGGACGCGCAAAGATAGAATCAGCATCCAATTGGAAGTATTCAAACGGGAAAGGTCATCATAAAACATAAGGAAGCATTAGAAAGGAGCAGCGACAATGGAACAGCGGATTACGGTGGACAGCATTCTGGACAAGAAATTCAGCACGGTGGCGAAGGGCTTCAATCAGCAGGAGGTTGATGAATACCTCGACCAGATTTGCGACGAGTTTGACCGCCGCGACGCGGAAATGAACACCCTGCGGCAGGAAATTGCGCAGCTGAAGGCGGCGCAGGCGAACGGCAGCAATACCGTGCCCCAGCAGACCCGCCCGGAAGCGGCGACGGACGACAGCTTCCGCGAGATCCTCGAAATGGCGAAGCGTGTCAAGGATCAGACGATTGCGGATGCGCAGACGAAGGCATCCCAGATTCTGGCGAACGCAGAGAGCGAGGCCCGTCAGCAGCTGAGCGACCTGACGAAGCAGAAGGAAGACTTGACCGCGCAGGTGAACAGCCTGAAAGCGTCGGCAAAGTCCTACTATGAGCAGGCGCAGAATGCCCTGAACGGTCTGAGCAAGCTGCTGTAAGGTTCACGCAAATAAAGACTACTGCAAAAGTGGTAGCCGAAGGGGTGTCGGGGGCGATCGCAGACTTCGTCTGTTTTCATTGCCCCCGACTCGCTCCCGCAGGAGCGAAATCCCTGCGTGGGCAATGCTCGCTATGCGGAAATAGCGCAAATGGCGAAAATAGGACAGTACGAGCGGCAGATGGCGAAGCAGCTGTCTGCCGCTTTTTGTCGGAAAGGAGCGCGCCGTGGAGGAACTTCGCGTCTCGGTTCGGGAACTTGTCGAATTTACCCTGCACGGCGCGGATATCCGCCTTATCTCCGGGCGGATGCAGGACATGCTGGACGGCACGCTGGGTCATCAGGCGCGGCAGAAGCTGCTGGGCGACGGCTGGCAGGCGGAAGTTCCCCTGAATCTGCCGATTTTGGTGGAGGACGAGGAACTGACGCTCGTCCTCGGCGGGCGGATGGACGCCTTCCGTGACGCCCCCGACATCCCGTGCGTGGAGGAAATCAAGCTCTGGCAGGGGGAGCATCCGCCGGAAGCGCCGATTTCCGCACATCGGATGCAAGCGGTCTGCTATGGGCATATGCTCTGCGAAACGCGCGGGCTTCCGGCGGTGGACGTGCGCGTGGTGTATGTGACGCGGCGCGGGAAGGTGCAGGGGGAATTTCCGGAGCGGCTGACGGCGGAAGAATGTCGGGCGGAATTCCAGTCGGTGCTCCTGCCGTATCTGCGGCGGATTCGGGCGGTTCGGCGGCACACGCGGGCGCGGAATGCGTCGCTCGCCGCGCTGAAATTCCCATATGCCAATTACCGACCGGGTCAGCGGGAGATGGCGGTGCAGGTGTACACCGCTATCAAGCGGAAAAAGCGGCTCTTCGCCTGTATGCCCACGGGCACGGGCAAATCCTCCGCGACGCTCTTTCCGGCGCTCAAAGCACTTGGCGAGGGGCTGACGGGGCAGGTTTACTACCTCACCGCGCGCACGACGCAGCGGCAGGGGGCGCTCGACGCGCTGGCACGCCTGCATCAGCAGACGCTGCACCTTTGGGCGCTGGTGATTGACGCGAAGGACAAGCAATGCCCGACACACACGCTGTGCCACCCGGATTACTGCGAGCGGGCGAAGGGGCATTTTCTGCGCGACACGGAAGCCATCGAGGAGATGATGGCTGCGGACGACTGGTCAGCGGAGAACGTGCGGGCGGTGGCGGACAAATACTGCCTGTGCCCGTTTGAATTCGCCATGTCGCTGTGCGAAATCGCGGACGTGGTCATCTGCGACTACAACTACGCGCTTGACCCGGCAGTGCACATCCGGCGGATTTTCGACGCAACACGCGACGTGACGCTGCTCATCGACGAGGCACACCACCTGCCGGAGCGGATTCGCGATATGCTGTCCGGGTCGGTGGACTCCGCCGGGCTGCGGAAACTGCGGACGGTCGTCGGCAAGGCGGCGGGGAAGAAGCATCCGCTGTACAAGGCAATGACAGACGTGATTCGCGCGGTGGACAACCTGCTGCTGCCGGAGGACGGCTCGACGGAAGGGACACTCCCGAAACTGCCGGATGATTTTGACCGCGTGTGCTTGTCACTGGCGGATGCGTTCATGGACGCGCGGCAGGAGCATTTTACGTGGGAGGATGCGGGCGGACGGCTCGGCGACACGCTGATGCCGCTGCTGTCTTTCAACCGCGCCCGTCAGCGGGATTCGTCGGACTACGCGATTCTCTGGGAGGGGCGCAGGCATCCGAAGATTACCGCGTTTGCACTCGACAGCGCAGGGTACTTCCAGCAGGCGACGCAAGGGCTTTCGGGCGTAACGTGCTTTTCCGCGACGCTGCATCCGCTGCCGGAAATGCGGCTTCTTTTGGGCGGCGCGGAGGACGACGCGTGTTTCGCCATGCCGTCGCCGTTTCCGCCGGAGCACCTGCAAATCCGCCAAGTGGACGTGAACACGCGCTATGCGCACCGCTCATCGGCGTGCACGGAGATTGCGCGGCAGATTACAGCGCTGGTGACGCGAAAACCCGGCAAGTACCTTGTGTTTTTCCCCAGTTTTGCATTTCTGCGGATGACGGCGGAGCGGCTGATGCTGCCGTGTCAGGTGCAGGAGAAGCAGATGGACGAGGCGGCGCGCGCGGCGTTTTTGATGGCGTACCGGCAGGAGAGCGGAAATGTGCTGAGCCTGTGTGTCCTTGGCGGCGTGTTCTCGGAGGGGATTGACCTGCCGGGGCGGCAGCTGGACGGCGTGGTGGTCGTCGGGGTCGGGCTGCCGCAGGTGAATCTGTATCAAGAGGTGCTTCGGGCGCACTTCGAGCGGACGCTGGGCGACGGCTTCCTGTATGCGTACATGCTGCCGGGAATGCAAAAGGTGACGCAGGCGGTCGGGCGGGTGATTCGCACGGAGACGGATACAGGGGTCGCGCTGCTGCTGGATGACCGGTACAGCTATCCGGCGTATCGGCGGCTGATGCCGGAGCATTGGCGGGTGACCCGATGAGCGCGGGTTGCGCGCTTGGCGGCGCTCTGTGCCGGATGGTTTTCTTCTAATTATAATGGTCTTATTTGCCGCAGGGGTTTCGCCACTGCGGTGGCGACAAGGGGGCTTTGCGCTCGCCCCCTTGACCCCTTCGCAGTGCACACTCCTGTTACTATATGGTAGTATTTATTGGGAGAACCAAAAGTACACTGACTAAATAACTTTAGATAAAAATCAAGTAACATGGGAGTGCACCGAAGGTTTCCAAAGGGCGATCGGAAAGCCCTTTGGTCGCCTCCGCAGAGGCGATTCCCCCTGCTGCAAGAAAATCCAGCAGCGGATAAACCCAAAGCCACGGCGAATCCCCCACGATCCTATGACCCGCTGGTCATAAAATAAAAGGAGGCAATCTCATGAAACGGTACCTTGCTCTGTTTCTCTCTCTGGTGATGATTCTCTGCGCCCTGCCGCTGGCAATTGCAGAAGACGTCGAAAACCCCTACGAGGATGACGGTATCGTCATCTACCGCGACACGGACGGCAACGTCATCGACCTCGGCGGCATGGAAATCACCGTCTGCGACTGGTGGTCTTCCGACTGGCACGACGACGAACCCACCACGGCGGCGGGCGAAGCGACCTACGACTACCGCACTTGGCTGGAAGAGACCTACAACTTCAAGATTGTGCAGCGCAACGCCACGACTTGGAACGACTCTCCCTCCGACTTCACCAACTTCGCGACCACGGGCGGCGACGAGAACTATGTTTGGATTCTCCGCGCCGGCGCGTACCTCGCGCCTTTCAAGGCGGGTCTGTTCTACGACCTGTCCACGCTGGACTGCCTGAACTTCTCCGACGAGAAGTGGAACGGCACGGTTACCGGTCTGCTGAGCAAGGACGGCGGCATCTACGGTATGCGCCCCGAAAAGGCTGAACCCCGCAAGGGCGTGTTCTTCAACAAGCGTCTGCTCAACGATGCCGGTGTTGACCCCGAAGAGATCTACGACCTTCAGGCAAAGGGCGAATGGACGTGGGAAGCCTTTGAAGCGCTCTGCGAAAAGCTGACCCGCGACACCGACAACGACGGCGTGATTGACCGTTATGCCATGATGTCCTTCTCCTCTCACCTGCTTCCCGCCGCCCTCGTTTCCAACGGCGCTGGCTTCGTTCAGGTGGATGAAAACGGCAAGTACTACAACGCGGCGGAAACCGATGCTTTTCTCGAAGCCATGAACTGGGTCATGGACATGGTGTCCAAGTACGAAATGAAGGCGCCCGAAGGTGCGGAATGGAACTACTTCGAGAGTGCGTTCATCAACGGCGAAGTCGCCCTGCAGGTGCATGAAGACTACTTCGCTGGCTCTCTGGCAAACATGGAAGACGACTATGGCTTCGTGTTCTTCCCCAAGGGCCCGCGCGCCAAGACCTACCTCTACGCGCCTTCTGACAGCATCATGGTCATCCCGGCTTGCTACGACGCGGATCGCGCGTGGAAGATTGCCTTCGCTTACAACCTCTTCACCAACCCCACCCCCGGCTACACCGACAGCGACGACTGGAAGAATGGCTACTATCAGAAGTACCGCGACGAGCGCGCCGTGGACGAGACCATCACCATGATGCGTGAGCCGGAGCATCAGTTCGTCTGGTATTCCGACATGGTGACCGGCTACGACCTCGGCAGCCAGTACATCTGGGACGTGTACGCGCAGGCGACCACCCCCGCTGAAAAGGCGGAATCCATGCGCGGCACTTGGCAGGCGTACATCGACGAAGCCAACGCAAACTAACCCCGCAAAAACGGGTCGAGAGAAGCAATTCTCTCGACCCTCTTCATTTTTTTGGGGGGAGACGCAAGGGAGTTCCTCCCTTGACCCTTTCGCGCGATTGAGTTGGTGACGACTGCATACTGCTTCCGCGTGTTTATTGGGGAAACCCAAGGGGCGCTGCCCCTTGACCCTGCAAAAGGGTCGTTGACCCTCTGGACTCCCTTTCGCGCGATTGAGTTGGCGACACTCTCATAGAACTTTCGCGTGTTTATCCAAGAAACGGACAAAATCAACCGCAAATAACCCCAAAAGTAGCGGCGCCCGAAGGTTTCCAAAGGGCGATCGCAGACTTTGTCTGTTTTCATTGCCCTTTGGTCGCCTCCGCAGAGGCGAAACCCCCATCCCTGCTGAGGAGGAACAGCATGAAAAAGTATGTGCTCAAGCGACTGCTGTCGCTCATCCCGACCATCTTCATTGTGTCGGTGGTCATTTTCCTGCTGGTGCATCTCACCCCCGGCGACCCGGCGGCCGCTATGCTGGGCGAGGACGCAACGGCGGCGGAAATTGCGGCGCTCCATACGCAGCTGGGTCTGGATGACCCGCTCGTTGTGCAGTATTTCCGCTGGGTGGGCAATTGTCTGCGGCTCGACTTCGGCACGTCAACCGCCGTCGTCAATAAGCCTGTCAGCGAAATGATTGCCAGCCACTTCCAGCCGACCATCCTGCTTGCCATCTATTCGCAGCTCATCACCATTCTGATTGCGATTCCGTGCGGGATGCTGGCGGCGAAGAAGCGCGGCACGATTGCCGACTATTTCGTGTCGGTGCTGTCGATGCTGGGCATTTCGCTGCCGAGCTTCCTGATGGGTCTGGGCATGGTGCTGCTCTTTGCGGTGAATCTTCGCGTGCTGCCCGCGGCGGGCTATAAGAACCCGTTCACGGACGGATTTTTGCCCTTCCTGCGCTATATGACGCTGCCGGCGGTGTCACTGGGCTTCATCCACGCGGGGTACATGATGCGCATGACGAAGGCATCCATGCTGGAGGTCTTGGGCAGCGATTACATCAAGATGGCGCGCTCCAAGGGCGTCCGCGAATGGAAGATTGTTACGAAGCACACCTTCCGCAACGCGCTGCTGACCGTCATCACCGTCGTCGGGCAGGGCTTCATCAGTGCGCTGGCGGGCGCGGCGGTTGTCGAGCGCCTGTTCAACATTCCCGGCATGGGCTCGCTGATGGTGGATTCCATCGAGAAGCGCGACTATCAGGTGATTCAGGCAATTACGCTGCTGATTGCCATGCTCAACGTGTTCATCAACCTGATTATCGACCTGATTTACGGCTTGGCTGACCCGCGCATCCGGCTGGACTGACGAAAGGAGCGAACTGCATGATGAAAACCGAATCCATCTCCGCGCAGAATCGCGAATCCCTGCGCCAGCTTCGCCGCCGCCTCGTCCGTGAGCAGCGCGCTGTTTCCATCCGCAAATTTTTCCGCAACAAACTCTCCGTCGTCGGCATGGTGCTGGTGCTGCTGATGCTGATTTGTGCTGTCTTCGCCCCGCTGATTACGGGCTTGCTGGGCGTTGACCCGTACACCGCGACGATGCAGGAACGTTTTCAGGCGCCGTCTGCCGCGCACCTCTTCGGCACGGACAATCTGGGGCGCGATATCTTCGCCCGTGTCCTTTACGGCGCACAGATTTCCATGACGGTCGGCTTTACCGTCGGGCTTCTGTCCGCGCTGATTGGCACGGCACTGGGGCTGTACGCCTCCGTCAACAAGGTGCTGGACAACGTGCTGATGCGCCTGTGCGACGGCTTGAAGGCGATTCCGAACATTCTGCTGGCGATTACGCTGATGGCGGTCTTGGGCGCGAACATGAAGAATGTCATCATTTCCTTGACCATCGTTAGTATTCCCGGCGTGGCGCGCATTGCCCGTTCACAGGCGCTGCTGGCGCGCGAGCAGACGTATGCCGAGGCGATGACGGCGGTGGGCGCAAGCCGCACGCGCATCCTCTGGCGGCACATTCTGCCCAACATCCTTTCGCCCATCATCGTGCAGATGACGTTCACCTTCGCTACGGCGATTATTTCTGAAGCGTCCCTGAGCTTCCTTGGCGCGGGTATTCCGTCACCCTATCCGAGCTGGGGCGGGATGCTTAACGAGGCACGCGGCTATGTCTACATGGGCTGGTGGATGATTGTATTTCCGGCGATTTTTACGGCGCTGTCCGTGCTGGGCTTCAACCTGTTCGGTGACGGTCTGCGCGACCTGATTGACCCGCTGAGCGGTCGCTAAGGAGGACACAGGAATGAGCGAAAAGATTCTGGAAGTCCGTCAGCTGGCGACCAGCTTCCACACCGAGCGCGGCTGGCAGCAGGCGATTGATGGCGTTTCTTTTGACGTGTATCAGGGCGAAATCCTGGGCATCGTGGGCGAAAGCGGCTGCGGCAAGAGCGTCACGAGCCAGTCCATCATGCGCCTGTATGACGAACGGCGGCTGGTACGGTACAGCGGCACGGTCAAGCTGGAAGGGCAGTCGCTGCTGGACATTCCGTTCCACAAGATGCAGGACATCCGCGGTTCGCGTGTGTCGATGATTTTTCAGGACGCATTAAGTTCCCTGAACCCTGTGCTGACGATTTGCGACCAAATCAGTGAGCCGCTGCGCATTCATCAGCATTTGTCCAAGAAGGCGGCGCGTGAGAAGGCGCTGGAGATGCTGCGTCTGGTGGGGATTCCCGCGCCGGAAAAGCGCCTCGACCAGTACCCGCACGAGCTGTCCGGCGGTATGCGGCAGCGCGTGATGATTGCCATTGCGCTGGCGTGCCGTCCGCACCTGCTGATTGCCGATGAACCTACGACCGCGCTGGATGTGACGATTCAGGCGCAGATTATGGAGCTGATTGTCCGCCTTAATGAGCAGCTGAACATGGGCGTGATGCTGATTACGCACGACCTCGCCGTCGTCGCGCAGACGTGCAGCCGCGTCATCGTCATGTATCTGGGGCAAATCGTTGAGGAAGCGGATGTGCTGACGCTGTTCGACCATCCGTGCCACCCCTACACCGAGGGGCTGATGCGTTCCATCCCCCGCATGGAAGGCGACCGCACGAAACCACTGTACATGATTCCCGGCACGGTGCCGCTGCTCAGCCAGATTCCGACGGGCTGCCGGTTCGCGCCGCGCTGCGCGTACGCGACGGAGCGCTGCCGTCAGGAAACGCCGCAATTGACGCCCGTCAGCGACAAGCAGAGCGTCCGCTGCTTCCGGGCAGCGGAATTGGCGCAGAAGGAGGCGACCGCGCAGTGAGCGAGGAGAAAATCATCCTGAAAGCGGAGGACGTTCGCACCTACTTCCCGGTCAAAGGGGCGCTGGGGCAGACGGTCAAGGAAGTCAAGGCGGTAGACGGCGTGAGCCTTGCGCTGCGGCAGGGCGAAACGTACGGCCTGGTGGGTGAAAGCGGCTGCGGCAAAAGCACACTGGGGCGCACGCTCATCCGCCTGCTGGAGCCGACGAGCGGGAAAATCACGCTATTCGATCAGGACATCACCCACCTGAGCAAGAAGGAAATGCTGCCGTTCCGCCGGGATGTGCAGATTGTGTTCCAAGACCCGTACACGTCGCTGAACCCGCGGCAGCGCGTTGGCGACATGCTGATGGAAGTGCTGGCGATTCATCATATCGGCGACAAGAACGAGCGGATGGCGCGGGCGCTGGACATCATGGCGCAGGTCGGCTTGCGGCCGGAGCATTTCTACCGTTATCCGCACGAGTTTTCCGGCGGTCAGCGGCAGCGCATCGGCTTGGCGCGCGCGCTGATTCTTGATCCGAAGATTGTCGTGTGCGACGAGCCGGTGTCGGCACTGGATGTGTCGATTCAGTCGCAGATTATCAACCTGCTGAAGGAGTTGCAGCGCAAGCGCGGGCTGACGTACCTGTTTGTGGCGCACGACATGAGCGTCATTCGGTACATTTCCGACCGCGTGGGCGTGATGTATCTGGGTCACTTGGTGGAAGAAGGCGACACGGACGAGGTGTTCGACCATCCGCAGCACCCGTATACGCGGACGCTGATGTCTGCTGTGCCGTCGATTGACCCGCGTGACAATCGCCAGCGCATTCTGCTGGAAGGCGATTTGCCCTCGCCGATTGACCCGCCGAGCGGGTGCGTATTCCACACGCGTTGTCCGTGGGCGACGGAGGCGTGCAAAACGGCGAGCTGCGAATTGCGCGAGGTGCGCGCGGGGCACTATGCGGCGTGTTCGAGAGGGAAGCAGGAATAAAAGGATTCCTGCTGAACTCCTTCTACGGCTTCTGTGTTGCTTGATTTTTCTTGTTGCAGGGGCGAAACCTTTGCAACAAAACAGCCTATTCCATTAGAAAATCAAAAAATCGCAAACAAAAATCACCGACCAGTACACGCGGTTCTGGTCGGTGATTTTGTTTTTTAGGTGCGATGATGCTTGCACTTGGGGGCTTTTTCCGCCAGCAGGGCAAGCAGATGCTCCTTTTCGCTTTCGGTCAGCTGACTCGTGAATACCGGAATCAGGGCGTTCGCGCGGGTCAGCAGCGCCATTGAGTCCTCGCCCTCAATCACGTCGGTCAGGTTGTCGTAGGGGAGAACGGTCAGATCACCCGTGGTCTGGTTCAGCTGATGAAGACCGTCGCTGCCAAAGGCGATGGACATTTCCGCCATGCCTTCGGGGTACTGCTCTTCCAGCGCGCGGCTGAGGGCGTTCAGCATCCGCGTGCGGTTGCGCATCATCATCATGTATAGCACGGCGATGAACACAACGCCCGCGGGGATGACGTACCAGCTGCGGGAGAAGATGGAAATCAGCGCGACGGCAATCGCCATGACGAGCATCGCGACGTAGAGGTTGAGGTCTTGGGTGCGATAGAGCAGCCATTTCTTGTAGGTGGCATAAAACGTGGTATCCAGCACACCGCTGGTCATGAATTGTAAAGAAGGGTCTGTGGCCTGCAAATCAGTATCCATGATGAATTACCTGTCTTCGTTTCCTTTCCCATTGTCGGTCTGCGCGTCGTTATCGTCGCGGCTGCGCAGGCGGTCAAGCAGCGTTTCCGGGTGGTCGTCGGCGTGGTCGTCCTCGGTCGCCAGCTTCGTGACGAGCGCGGTCTCCACGCGGTGATCCTCCAGCTTCTCCACATGAATGTGCAGACCGAAGCAGTCCAAATCGGGGGTGCTGCCGTCCTGCGGGATGGTGGTGAACTGGCTGAAAATCAAGCCGCCCAGCGTATCGTAATCCTCGTCTTCGGGGAGCGAGAGGTCGAGCGCGTCGTTGACATCTTTGAGCGGCGTGCTGCCGCTGATGCGCCAAGTGTTGTCGCCCGCACGGACGATTTCCGCTTCGGTCTGCTTGTCAAACTCGTCGTAGATATTGCCGACGATTTCTTCCAGCAAGTCCTCCATCGTGACGATGCCGCTCATGCCACCGTACTCATCCACGACAATTGCCATGTGGATTTTTTTCACCTGCATGTTGCGGAAGAGCTGATCAGCCTGGACTGTTTCCGGCACGAAGTATGCCTCGCGCAGCAGCGCGCGCAGGGATTTCGGGTTGTCGGACTGGGCGTTGAGCAGGAAGTCGCGTGTGTTGAGGATGCCGATGATGTCGTCCATGTTTTCGTTGTAGACGGGGAAGCGGCTCAGACCGGAATCGCAGATGGTGCGGAGAATTTCGTCCTCCGTATCATCCACCCAGATGCTGGTAACGTCGGTGCGGTGGGTCATGACCTCTTCGGCAGTGGAATTGTTGAACTCGAAGATGTTTTCGATCATTTCCTTTTCCGCTTCCTCAATCGCGCCGTTTTCGCCGCCGATGTCCACCATCATGCGGATGTCGTCCTCGGTCACTTCGTCCTCGGCAGCGTTGGGGTCAATGCCGCAAAGGCGGAGGATGCCGTGCGTGGCGGCGTTCAGCAGCATCACGAACGGGCGGAAAATCACCGCGCTGACATCCAGCAGGAGCAGCGAACGGCGCGCAATCGCTTCGGGATTCTTCATCGCGAGGCGCTTGGGCACGAGTGTTCCCAGACAGAGCGTCAGGTAGGAAAGAAGGAGCGTAATCAGGATGACGCAGAGGACGTTCAGCACGTCCGCGTCGATGCCAGCCCCGGCAGAAAGAATCGCTCCAGCCAGTCGCGGTGCAAACTGCATCGCCGCCAGCGCTGATCCCAGAAAACCAAACAGCGTTATGCACACCTGAATGGTGGAGAGAGTGCGCGCAGGGGCATCCGTGATGCGGAGCAGCTTGGCGGCTGTGGGGTCGCCTTCCTCCGCGTCGTGGTGCAGTTTTGTCGAGTTGAGCGAGAGCAGCGCCACCTCAGCGGCGGCATAGCAGGCGCTCAGAAAAATCAGGACCAGCTGAAGCAGCAAAGGGCCAGCCCATGGGTCACCGGACACAAAAAAACCTCCTCATTTTCGGAACAAGTTCCGTCCGCATATCAGGCAGTCGCCGCGTATTCTGCCGGACGGCACAGGATACGCATCATGCAACATACCATCATACAGTATACCATACATTCCCTGAGAATGCAAGGAACAAGCGATTTTGCACGCAAAAAATCGGCTGTCAGCCCCGGAAAATTCGGGGGACAGCCGGTCTTGTCAGCCTTTCAGCTTCTTCTGCAATTCCGCCACAACATCCCGCAGGCGCAGTCCGTCGCAGTCCTGCACAATGTCGGCGTACTGCTCATACAGCGGGCAGCGCTCGTTGTACAAATCCCGGAGCGTCCAGCCGGGCTTAATCGTCACGCCGCGGGCATGAAGGTCGCCCAGCCGCTCGGTGATGTTCTCGCACGTCAGACGGAGGTAGACGACCGTGCCGATGCTTCTGAGGTGCGCCATGGCTTCCGCACCATAGACGACGCTGCCGCCCGTGGCGATGATGCTGTTCTGCACGTCGATGCTGGCGTTGACGCGGTTCTCGATGTCGCGGAAGCCATCGTCGCCGTGCTGCTCAATGAGCTGGGCGAGGGTTGCGCCCATGGTGGACTGGATGACAAGGTCAGAATCGACGAAATCCATGCCGAGGGACTTGGCGAGAACGACCCCGACGGTGGATTTGCCGCAGCCGGGCATCCCGATGAGGACGATGTTGCGCATGAGAAACTCCTTCCTACATCAGCCTTACAAAAGAAGCGACCATCAGGCGCAATGGTCGCTTGGTGAGAATTACTTTATTTTTTCATCAATTGAGTATTCCGCGTACCGAACTGGCTCAATAAACGTGCCTCCCATTTGCACTGTTGAAGCGGGAAAAGTCCGGGTAGCAGTACAAGTCCATGTACCAATATCACCGTAATAGGCAACATAGAAAGAACGTGAATTATACTCGGAATCCTCTGAAGGCCCCTTGAAGGTGCGTTCAGTTGAAATAGTACAGCTTACAGAGGCTGAAAGATTCAACCCTAAAGTATACGCTGAAGGAACAGGCGCACTTTTATCGTCACCAGAGGTGACACTGCCAGAGGCGGAAGTAGATACAGAAGCAGAGTAGGTTGACGAAAGTTTAGTTTCCGCGCCACGTGCAACGGAAATGATGAAATCTGTTCGCCAGCGACCGTTAAACACACGATAATTTTTCGCTATATTACTATATCTATAAACAGAAAGACCTGAACAGGTTGAATCGCATCAAGTGGCGTGGCCGTTTCGACTTTATTGATGTGAATAACGCCCGCGTTTGGATGCTCGGTAATAATGTCGTCGATGATATAATTAGGAACATTTTTTACAGATGGGTCAACAATTACTTCAGGAGTATTTTCAGCAAGGGCGGGTACGAAACAAACCAACAAGAGAATAAGCATGATGATGATTTTTTTCATATTTTAATCCTCCTTTTTATCTTAAATAATCGAGACAGCCATAGAAGAAAGGTACTTCGCTGCCTGAATGATGGCAGATTTCGCAATACAGGCAATGATGATGAACGTGATGCAGAGTATAACAACGCAAATAAGCTTCTCATACTTTTTTATCATGAAACCATCGCTCCTATCTTTATGTATTTATTCAAAAAGCGACGCAGAGGCGCCTCTCTGCGCCGCTTTTTGTCGGTGCGAATGCGTGATTAGAATCCGTAGTTTTCGCGAATGTCGATATCCTTGTAGCGGTGCATCCCCGTACCGGCGGGAATCATCTTGCCCAGAATGACGTTCTCCTTGAGGCCAATCAGCGGGTCGATCTTGCCCTTGATGGCGGCTTCGGTCAGCACGCGGTTCGTCTCCTGGAAGGACGCGGCGGACAGGAAGGAGTCGGTCGCCAGAGAAGCGCGGGTGATGCCCAGCAGAACGCGCTTGACGCTCGCGGGCTTGAGGTCGCGGGCAATCGCGGGAGAGCCGCCGGAAACGCGGATGCGCTGGTTGATTTCCTCCAGTTCGTCTGCCTCGACAAGGCTGCCAATCGCCAGCCCCGTGTCGCCGCCGTCTTCCACGCGCAGCTTGGTGGATTCCAGCACCTTCATGTTGGCTTCCTCCAAGTGGCTGCGGTCAACCAGCGAGCCGGGCAGCAGCTCGGTGTCGCCGTTGTCCTCGACGCGCACCTTGCGCAGCATCTGGCGGACGATGATTTCGATGTGCTTGTCCGCCACGGCTACGCCCTGCAAACGGTAGACGGACAGAACTTCCTTCAGCAGATAGTCCTGCACCGCGCTCTGCCCCAGAATGCGCAGCAGGTCGTGCGGGTTGATGGAGCCTTCGATGAGGATGTCGCCCGCTTCCACATGGTCGCCCTCCTGCACGCGCAGGCGGCTGCCGTAGGTGACGGGGTAGGTCTTCTGCTCGAACTCCGCAACGCTGGAGGTGACTTCGACCTCGACGACGCCCACGCCCTTGGTGTTAATCATCGTGACCGTGCCCGCCAGCGTGGACTTGATGTCCGTGGTCTTGGTGGACTTGGTGCCGTCCTTGGCGACCTTCGCCTTCGTCGCGCCGGAAATCAGCACATCGCCCTGACGCACCACCTGACCGACCTGCACGGCAACCGTGCCGGAAGCAGCCTTGTGGGTGTGACGCGCGTAGTTGCCCGCGTCGGCGGTGATGACCAGCTCGTTCTTGTTGCGGTTGGTCTGGTGGATGGACACCGTGCCGCTGATGTCGGACAGAACCGCTTCACGCTTGGGCTTGCGCGCCTCGAAAAGCTCTTCGACGCACTTTCGGGCGGACTCACCCGCGAAATTCAGCACGCCATGCAGCGCTTCGACCGGGCTCAAACCCTCATGCCCGATATGGATCTGAGGCTCGCGAATGCCGAAAGGGCAGTGAGCCTTATGGCGGAACGCTTCAAGTCGGCGGACTTCGTGCTTCGCACGCATTCGGAGCGCGTGGAGCGGGCCGCGGCCTTTCTCGCCGATCCGGAGCGCGTCCTCTCGGCGCCGGAACGGGTGCTCGAGGACCGGGCGGAGCAGTTCCTTGCCATGGCGGACCTCCAGGAAAAGAGGCGCGGAGAACGCCTCGGATGGCCTGGAGAGCGGCTCAACGACGCAATTGAGAGAAAGCTCGGCGACGCCGAGAGGGAATACCGCCGGGCGCATCAGCAGAAGCCCGATCCGATGCGGACCGTGACTCAGCTAGGTCTGCGCCTTGCTCAGGCGGAGACGGCCCTGAAGCTTGCCGACCCTGATCGACCTTTGCGCGCGGGTTATGCCCGGATCTCTTCGGGTGGCCGCGTTGTCGGCGCGGCACGGGATCTTTCGAAGGGGAACGCGATTGAGGTTCGGTTCTTCGACGGCGAGGCGAGAGCGGTTGTTGAGCGTGTGAGCATTCGCTCCGAAAAGATGTGACCAGAAGCTTTGCGGCAAAGGTCTTTTCTATCACCAGGGTAGATAAATCATATCTGTCGGATTTCGCAACAAATTTATTTCCAATGCCGGAGAAGAATCCGGGCAGAGGGAAAACCCGAATGATATGATGCAGGGCACCAAGACTTTCCTTATCCAGGAGACAAAAAAATGACCGAATTCACGCTTCCCGAGCTCCCCTTTGCTCACGATGCGCTCGCTCCCGCGATGAGCGCCGAGACGATTGAATATCACTGGGGCAAGCATCATCGCTCCTATGTGACGAACCTCAACAACCTCGTGAAGGGCACCGAATGGGAAGGCCGCGCGCTCGAAGACATCATCCGCGGCTCCGCGGGCGGTCTCTTCAACAATGCCGCGCAGCACTTCAACCACTCCTTCTTCTGGAAGTGCCTCACCCCCAACGGCGGCGGCGCTCCGACCGGTGAGCTTCTTGAAGCCATCGAAAAGAAGTGGGGCACCTTCGACGGCTTCCGCGAGGCGTTCACCGCGGCTGCAGTCGG
>ERZ779865.1745-NODE-1745-length-15178-cov-3.198439_pt1 | contig 15178 bp, 12 predicted proteins | sample MGYA00433088_ERZ779865 | MGnify/ENA primary metagenome ERZ779865 (study PRJEB29588, sample SAMEA2151703) | human gut metagenome | biome: human gut; feature: human-associated habitat; material: faeces | place: Denmark | collected 2008/2010 ... | reverse complement strand
AAGTCAATGAATTACGGCGATTTCTGCCATTCTTAATGTTCAATTCGCTCCCATTCTAAGGAAGCCTTCAATCGTAATCTTCCTCAAAAAAACTTTTAAAAAATGCCGCACAACAACCGTGCGGCAATAAATAACCTATCTTAAATAGTTTATGACAATATAAATTATACCATTTTCCGCTTTTGACTTCAAGCCCATTCCCGATAGATAAACAAAGCCGCTACACGCCCAGCACATTTCTGTACCGTCTGGTATGTAGCGGTTGCTTGAGTTATGGTTTATCGGATTTGTTCATAGAAATCCTGAAGTGCGATTTCCTCCGCACACGCTTTGCAGTTGTTCATTTCCTGCACTCAGCGGAGGGGATCGGCGGTTTTCAGGTGCTCACCAATTTCTCGTGCAGTAGCGAGTTCCTCTGTGATCTTCAAAACCGTCTCCCTTGCCTCAATATCGACCTGATGCAAATGCTCATTCAGTCGATTTTCTGTCAGGAGCGTTGTGTATGTACCCTGCCGATGTTTCTTGAGATAGTCAAGATATAACCGATCATATTTGCCGATGGAATAGGTTGTGCCTGTCGGCAAAGTCAGCTTGGGATAATAGATGCCGTTTTTGTTTTCTTTATAAGTAATTTTCATAATCTGTTTCCTTTCAAATTTCTTTTTTTCACTTATATCACAGGCAAAACCGGCACGAAAGGAATATGTCCGACCGCCTTTTTGTAAGTCTGTTATGAGCACTCGTACCAAAAAACGGAGATCGTACGATCTCCGTTTTTCTTTGATTTCCGCCGTTTTTCTCTCGTTTTCTCACTTTTTTGAAGCAGATCCGCTCTGAATTTCGGGGCGAATCTTTTCTGTGTTTTTCTGCACCAAATACAGTTTCATTTTTTCAATATTTTCAGGTGCGGCATTTTCACCAACATATATCGTTTTGATTTTTGGAGACTTGATTTTTTCATTAGCATGATACACATAAACCGGACTGTCCAATAAAATCACATCCGCAGAAAGAAGCGCGACAGCAAGCGGTTGCAGTTTTTCAAAATGCGGGCAGTGTGTCAGGTCCGTTCTGAAGCAGGTTGTACATCCAAGGCATGGCTGTGCAAAATCGCGCGGCAGGAAAAATTCCGTAATCTCCCCGCCCAGCTTTTCAGCCAGCTCCCTTGCCACAGTATAAGTGCTCCCCTTATGATTCTGCCCATGTATGATGGTAATCTTCATACAGTCTCTCTCCTCCACCTTCCGATAAACCATGTCACAAAACGTTCTGTCAGCGCCAGCGTTTCTTCCTTTTTCACGGGCTCCCGGTCACACAGGTGAATCAGAACCCCTATTGGTGTAACATACTCAAAAGCAAGCAGAGAAGCATCCGCCTCCCGCAACAGCCCCCGTTCTGTCATACCGGAAAATACAACGGTATACAGGCGCTCCGGCCCTGCATGAAAATATTCCTCCGCAAGGGCGGCGATGCGTGCATCCCAGAACTGGCTGAGCGTAAAAAACCGCCTGACCCGCACAATCCGTGTGTCCTCCACTGTAAAACGAATCTGCGCCATACTCATCCGGTACAGCTCCTCAGTGGAGGCGGGAATCCGCAAACGCTCCGTCGTGGCTCCAAGCCCCGCTTCATGGTACGCCTTCAGTTCCGCAATCAGCGCATCCAGCAATGCGTCCTTGCCCGCAAAATGACAGTAAAGTGCCGCTTTGGTCAGCCCCAGGCGCTCTGCAATATCCTGCATGGAGGTACCGTCAAAGCCTTTTTCGGAAAACAGCTTCAGCGCGGTATCCAGAATTTTTCCTTTTGTGTTTTCCACGGTATCCTCCTTGCTAACAATCGGTAACATCATTATAGCTAACGTTCGGTAACTTGTTAAGAGAAACCGAAAAAATCCCGGGAGAAATTTCTCCCGGGATTTTTTCAGTCACGTTTGCAGTGCAGGGACACCGGCAAAGTGATATGCTGTATCGCAATATCAGGCTGGCTCAGGCGTCGGTGCACCACGCCGTAAATCTCCAACGCAAACTCGGCATAGTCAATTTTCACCGTAGTGATCTGTTTCATCCCGCGCACGAATTCACACAACCCGTCAAAACCGATGATGTGCAGATCCGGATACAGCCGCTGCGCATCCACAAACTGTGCGTTCAGCATATCCAGCAGTTCATACACTAAGGTGTCGTTGAAACAGAAGATGCTGCGGCATCCGCTTGCAATCAGAGAACTGAGCACGCGGATATTTTCTTCATCCGAGTTGTAAATAATAATCTCCACATTCGGGTCCAGTTTCCGCAGTTCCGAGCAGAACAGTTCCTGGCGGTTCAGGTTGCATTCATAATCCGGTCCCGCATAAATATATCGGTTCCCTTTATGGAAGCTGTAAAGATAGCGTGCGACAAGCCTGCACCCGCCCCCGTCATCCACGCAGATATGATCATACTCCTCTTTCGGCGGATGAATACTGCCAGTCAGCACAATACGGATATTGTTGAGCTTGGCAAATTCGGCACACTTTTCGTCCGGCAGTTCGGAGGCAATCAGGAGATCCACCGGTTGCAGAATACATTGCTTAATCAGCTCAATTCCGAGTTCCTGGGCAAAAAGAAACAACAGCGTATAACGCCCCTTCTCGGCAAAAACCCTTGACAGCTCGGTACTCAACGAGTTGAAATAGAGATTGGTAAAGGAGGAAACATGCACTCCGACCACCTGGCGCTCCTCGGTTTTCATCATCTGCGCCACGTGATTCGGCATATATCCCATTTCCACCGCCGTTTTCCGCACCAGGCTTTTCGTTGCCTCCGAGATATCGTTCATATCCCGCAACGCATGAGAAACGGTATTGACCGATACTCCGAGACGGGAGGCAATTGCCTTTAGGCTGACATTCCGGCTCATCGGATGACATCACCCGTAACGGGATCAAAAATCTGCATATTTTCCGGAGCAAAATATACTGTAATCTCGTCTTTCGGGGTAATTTTATCCTTGGCATCAAATCTGCCCACCATATCTTTTCCGCAGAAATCAAAGTGCACATTGTACTCCCCGCCGAGCAGCTCGCAAACCGTAGGATGCACATGGACGGCACCGGGATGGGTGGATTCTGCCGCTTTTTCGATTTTCATGCGTTCGGAGCGCACGCCCACAGTCAGCGGATGGTCTCCGTTCAGGTATTCCTTCAGCTCTGCCAGCTTCGCCTCGCAGATTCCCTTTTCAAAGGAGTATGTCTCTGCCGGGACCTCCTCTTTGCGGAATTTCCCACGGACACCGGCAAAAAATGATTTCTTTTTCTTTCCCTTTCCGTCGCCGGGCTTACCGGATCTGGTAGCGGAAAGAATTTTCAGGATCTTCTCCCGCGCAGCAAGGTCAAAGTTGCGGAGCATCGCCTCAAACTCTGCGATTTTGCGGCGATAGAAAGCATCATGCTTTGCAAGAAAATCTTTCTCCACCGTATACTCAAGACCGCCGAAAGTGAGTTTACCCCCCTCACGTGTAAAGTTTCCTTCAAAAATATTCATGGAAGGGGAACCGATAAAGCGCGCCACAAAAATGTTGTCCGGCTGATTATAAACCTCTTCCGGTGTACCAATCTGCTGAACAAACCCACGGGACATGACCACGATTCTCGTTGCCATGGTCATGGCTTCGGTCTGGTCATGTGTCACATAGATGGTAGTGGCATTGATGCGGTTGTGCAGTTTTACAATCTCACTGCGCATGGTCAGGCGCAATTTGGCATCCAGGTTGGACAGCGGTTCATCCATCATGAAAATCGGAACGTCCTTGATAATGGCACGGCCCAGTGCCACGCGCTGCATCTGCCCGCCCGAGAGCTCCTTGGGCAGTTTATCCAGATACGGCACAAGGTCCAGCTTCTGCGCGACGTCAAACACTTTATTCCGGATTTCATAAGGGTGAAATTTTCTGGTTTCCTGAAGCACTTCCCCCTTCTCGTTCAGCAGGCAGAATTCCGCGTTCAGTTTTTCGCCGTTTGCCTCGGCAAGTTTCTTTTTCTCTGCGATTTCCGCATCGATTTCCGCAGTCCACGCTGAGAGGTCCGCCTCCCTGCCGCTTCTGACAGTTGCCGTATACAGAGAGAAAAGCCGCCCTGCCGCCTCGGAAGAAATGCGCATTACCGCTGCCAGTTCCTCACGCTTTTTGGATTCGCTCCCCTTTGCAGAGGAAATCTCCGCCAGCGTCCGGACAATCCGGTCAAAAGGCTGTTGCGCAAGCAACCGTTGAATCTCCCCCAACGGATAGAGCTGTTTGCTTTTTGCCGGGACGGAATACTCATTGATGGTCAGCGGGAACGCGATATTTTCAAACACGTTCATCTGAGGATAGAGTGCATAACTCTGAAACACGATTGCCATTTTACGGTCCTTGCTCGGTTTGTAATTGAGCAACTCATCCTCCAGATAAATATCACCGGAAGTAATGTCCTCCAGCCCTGCAATCATGCGGAGCGTGGTGGATTTTCCGCACCCGGAAGGACCGACGATTACGATAAACTCGTTTTTCTCCACGTTCAGGTTGAAATCATATACCGCCTTTTCCCCGTTCGGATAGACCTTTTCCACATGCTGCAAAGACAGAAACGGTTTGTTACTCATTATCCTTTCACCCCCGTGGACGCAAGTCCGTCAATCATCTTGTTCTGTGTGATGATGAAAATAATCACAATCGGAATCAACGCAAACACACTGGTTGCCATGGCAACTCCCGTCGCGTTCCACCCGGATCCGCCGGTATATCCGGTCAATGCTACGGTAATGGTATTCCAATAGGAAATTTCACCCGACAGAAGAAGCTGAGGCCAGACAAGGCTGTTCCAGCTCCCCGTAAAGGTGAACAGTACAATCAGCATCACAGTGGATTTTGCCAGCGGGCACACAATCCGCCGGAAAATCGTCATGTTTCCTGCGCCGTCACTTCTTGCGCTGTCAATAATATCCCGAGGGATAGACAGGAAGAAATTGCGCATGAGCAGCATGTTGAAAATCCCGGTAATACCGGGCACAATCAACCACATGTAAATATACGCATAGGTCGCCACGCTTCCGCTGATGTTCAGCGAGTGACGAAGCGCGGAGTAAATGGCAAAGGAAGGTGCCGTGCCAATCACACCGGGCACCGCCATCCAGATCAGCAGGAATTTCATCAGCGTGTTTTTGCCTTTGAAATTCAGGAATACCACGGCGTAAGCCGTCAGCAAATCCACAAGGACAGTCAGTGCCACCGTCGCAAGTGTGGACCACAGTGAGTTCAGCATCCACACGGGCATGTTGTCAATTTTCCCTTCCCGCACGATAAAGCCGGTATAATGGTCGAGTGTCCATTCGCTTGCAGAGGAAGGGAAAATCAGTTCCGGATGCATCTGAAGGTCCGCATCGGATTTGAAGGAGGTGCCGAGCATATACAACAACGGAATAATCCAGATGACAGACACAATCAGAAGAATCACGAAGGATACGGTTTTTTCCCGCCGCCGTGTTTTTTCGGATTTGGTTTTTCTGCGCGGCTTTCTTTCGCTCCTGTCAGTCATCACGTTCCTCCTTTCCGGTCCCGGCAACCTCAGCGGATCCGTAAAACTCATTCTGCCGAGCAAGGTATTCCCGGCAGGTTTCGGCATATACCGCCTTTTTACGGTGCGGTGCGGTGATTTTCCGCTCCGCCACGCTGAATGCAATCACAATCAGCCCGAAAACGATTGCCGCAGCGCACAGGTATCCTGTTTGCTTGGCATAGGTCATTCCGCCCATCAGGTATTTCTGAATAAACATCATCGGAGAGACGAAAATATCCTCATTTTCGTAGGTATTCAGCACATACGGCTGTGCGTACAGGTTCAGGTAGCCAATCAGCGTGTTGAACAGGCATATGGTAATCGCCGGGCGGATATTCGGCAGTGTCACATGCAGAATGCGCTTCCATCTGCCGGCGCCATCCATTTCGCACGCTTCGTACAGCGATTTCGGCACATCGCGCAATGCACCGGAGAAAATGACAAAGTTTGTGCCGGTCTGCCACCAGATACTGGCAATCAGCATTACCACCCAACGGAGCGTATCTCCCTGCCACGGCTTGCCGGAAAGCCACTTGATATTGGTGCCGAACAAGGCGTTAATCAGCCCTGAGCTGTCCCCCTTGAACATATTGCCGAAAATAATACCGACAATCGTAATGGAAACAATACTGGGCAGATAAATGATTGCGCGGAAAATCTTATACCCAGGCGGGTTCATATTGATGAAGTACGCCAGCGCCAACGGAATGATGATAAGCAGCGGTACCGCCACTGCGTCAAACACGAACATGGTGCGGAAGGATTCCCAGAAGGTTTTGGACACCGGATGACTGAAATCAAACAGTGTCGCATAGTTCTGAAAACCGATAAATTCATTCTGCTCCGGGAAATACGGATTATACTTCATGAAGCTGAACGCAAACCCCATGATAAACGGAATCAGCGTAAAAAGAATGAATACGATAAGAAACGGGCTCATCAGAAGGAGCGCAAGGAGAGCTTCCTTCCTTTTGCGCGCCTTCTGCTGTTGCGTTTTCAATGAAAGATCCGTCATAAGCCCCTCCCCCGGCATCAGCCGAAGAAGTTGATGCTGTTATTGACCGCGTCCTGTTTTTGCTTGATTACGGAGTTATCCCGCTCTTCGGTATGGCCGCCGTTGTTGTCCACCGTGTCGGAGAAAATTGCCTTCAGGTTGGAAATAATCGCCTCATAGTGCGGGGTGTTGCCGATACAACGGAAATTGTTGATATCCGGGTAGAATTTCGAGATGAAGTTGGAAACGTAGGTATCGTTCTGATAGGTCTCGTTCCCGGAAATGGTCTTGGAAGCACTGATGTGCCCTGCTTTTGCCCATTCGGCACCGACGGATGCCTCACTCGTAAACCATCTGATGAACTCCAGGATTGCGGCTTTCTTGTTGATATCTGTCACATTTTTCGTCATGGCGAAGAAATGGGAGTCACCGAAGATGTAGTCTTTGGTGGCGGTATCGCTCATGGCAAACCAGCCGGCATACGTGGTGCCGCCAAGGGTGGTTTCAATCAGGGTATCCTCACTTACGCCCTCGCGTTCCGCATACTGGGAAACAAGGTCACTCATCGACCACGGATCGGTGAAGTAAAACAGGCGGTTGCCTCCGATGAACTCGGTCAGCGCGGAGGAAGAGGACTCTGCAAATTTCGCATAGCCCTTGGAGAACATTTCACGGAAGGATTCGCTTGCATTGCGGATAGCGGTGCGGTTGGTTTCGTTATCATACCAGGAAGCAAGATAGGTATTTTCATCATACAGAGTTCCGCCGTTCTGCAGGATGGCACTGATGTACACGTAGTTGGAGAAATAGTCGGCGCTGGTGTTCCAGGCAATCGGCACATTACCGGTTGCCTTCTTGTAAGCCTCGCAGACCTCAAACAGCTCCGCACGGTTGGTGGGGACCGATTTTCCGATCGCCTCCAGTGCCTTCTTGTTGAAAAATACAGCCATGCTCTGCCCGTCTACCGGAACACTGAAAGTATACCCGGTGTAACCGAGCGAAGTGTACTGTGCCAAACCCGTGGCATAGTTGTTCATATCCAGAATAATACCGGAAAGCTCCATTGCCTCGTTGAGGGGCTGAATCAGCTTATTGTCGGCAAAATTCTTATGGGACTTCTGGTGAGACATAATCAAATCCGGCGCATTGTTGTTATTGGTGATTTTGGAAGCAACGGTGCTCTCGTAAGCACCGGCGCCGGTATTGGTCACATTCACGCGGATTTTTCCCGCATACAGGCGGTTGAATTTATCCACCAGCATGTTGAAGGCATCCTTGTCATCCCCGGCAACAACGGTTTCCAGGCGGATGCTCACGTTGTTGAACACAACGTTCCCGTTCTCGTCCTTGCTCAGTTCTCCCTCTGTGGTCCACCATTTGTCACTGATCTGCCCGCCGTTGTTATTTCCGCCGTTCGGGTTTTTCTTGCAGGAAGCAAGCGGAAATACCATCAAAACGCAAAGCAGCACGGCAAGAACGCCGCAAAATATTTTTTTCTTGTTTTTCATGAGATTCCACTCCTTTTCGGAAAATCAGGATTTTTTCTGCAGGCGGATTACCGCGCCGCCCTTCGCCAGAAGGTCAAAAGTTCTGCTGTCATTCTTCGTCACGGTTACGGTTTCTTTTACCACGCTTCTGCCGTCCTCGGCATCGGTGTAAATCTCCGCAGTATACTCCCCATCGTCCAGGAACGAGAAGTCAATCGTGGCTTTGTCCTCAAACATGGCATTGACAATACCGACAAACCAGTAGTCCCCCGCTTTGACCGCCGCGCTGTAATAATAGTCCGGCTGACCGCCAAGGAATACGGTTTTTTCCCTCAGAGAGGGAATGGATTTGTAGAAGGAATAAATCAATGCATTGCGGTAAGCGCTCGCATAGTCCGCCATGGAAGGAGCGCCGGACTCATACAGAACCGAAAGCGCCATCTGATGTGCCGCCGTCAGGTTGGTACTCAGCGGGTTGACCACAGGCGTAAAGTCCGTGGGGCCGATTACGTTCCGCACGAACAGCTCATTGACCGTAACCGAAGCGGAAACCCGTTTGAATTCGTTTCCGTAAACGCCCTCGCGGTTAATCACATTGGGATACTGCCGGCGCTCACCCGTCGGCTTATTGGAACCGTGGCAGTTCACCACCATTTTCAGCTTCGCGGTCTCCTGATAAATGGTTTCATACCACTTGATGGTGTCCACATCCTCCCCCTGATGCTTGGGGTCGGTTGCATTTTGCCCGTCAAAGAAGTCGATTTTGATACCTGCCACGCCAAAGCTTGCCCATTTCTGGAGCTTGGCACGCAGAATCTCGGCGTTTCCGTTGCCGAAATCCGACAGCGCATTGCACCATACCAAAACCTTGACACCGGCTTTGTCCGCCGCGTCCATGAACGAAGCAAAGGTTGCGTCATCCAGCCCGGAGTTCCAGCCGCCATCCAGCAGCACATACTTCCAGCCCATCTCCTTTGCCAGAGCCAGGTACTCTCTGTGAAGGGAGAAATCGTTCTGCCCGCGCTTGCCGTTGTAAATCAGCCAGCTCCACGCGCAGACACCGGGTTCTACCCAATCATAATTGTAAATTGCCTTTTCTTCCTCGGAAAGCTCGTCATAATTCTCGGGCTTCCAGTATTCCACATCATCATAAACCTTTTCAACCAACTCGGACTCGTTGACCGTTGCCATATCACCGGTAATGCCAACGCGCCACGGAGACTCAAAGGGGTATTCCACCTTGTTGTCGTCAATCTTGATGCCTGCGGGCGTGTGCTCCGTGCGAAGCACACCTGTGCCCTGTCCGCCCTCCTGCACCTTGAGGAAGGAACCATAGAACCCGCTGCCGATCAGCCCGGACTCGGTTACCAAAGAATAGTATTCCGTGCCGGGGATGTTATAAAGCAGGGGCATTGCAATATATTGCGCATCGTTGAGCTCACTGATCAGGTGCCCCTGATATGCGGTTTCGTAAGAGAAGCAGTTTTTGCCCGCCGTATTGGTAACATACTCCTGTGCCCACATGGTGGCATCCGTGGGGAAGGCAAACTGTGTTTTTTCGTTGATTACCGTCATGGTGCCGGAGGTTCCGTCAATGCGGCGGATTCCGTAACGGAAGGCATATCCGTCATCATATGCACGCATGGTAATATCCAGATAAAACTCCCATGCTTTGAGCGTAACCGTGGTTTCATTGCAGGAATAATTCACCTGATCGGTCTTGCCGGAAAGATTGGCATAGGAACCGGTCACTTTCCGAGAGCTTTCCTTATGAACGGTGGTCAGATTGAAGTCATCCTCCTCAATGTCAAAGCCCATCTCGGATTTGCCGACCACGGTCTTGCCGTTTTTCTGCACGGAATAGGTCATTTTTCCGTTTCCGTCCAACGTCATCACAGCAGAAATACTGCCGTCCGGCGAGGTTACGGTCCATGTGCCTTTGTCCTTCAGTTCCGCATCGGTATCATCGTCATCGTTCTGCTTTTTGCAGGAAGACAGCCAGAACGCCGAACTCAGGCACATCAGCATGGCAAGGAACAGCGACAGAATTCTTTTTTTCATAGCATTCTCCTTAAGACACCTGACCCGCTACCTGCGAGTACAGTTCCTTGGTTTTTGCGGGAACGTCCGCTCTCGTGGCGTTCACGTCGGTCAGGTACGGGATAATCACGCCTTCGGCGGCGGTGGTATTGACAATGGCTTTCAGATTGGCACTGCCGGGAAGCGTATAGAAGTTTTCGGGATTATTGACCGTCCGGATCAGTTGTACCACTGCGTTTTCGGATTTCGTATATGCTTCATTGGATGCCGCTTCCTTGCTCAGCGGAGCATAACCGCTTTCGGCAAAGACGTAGGCATGCTGGGACACGTAGTAGGCAAATTCCGCTGCCGCGCAGGTTTTGAGCGGGTCAGCAAGCACGTTTGTGGCACCGTTATAGAAGCCGATACCGACTGTATGCACAGGAATCCGGTTCTTTTCGGTACCGGTCCCGTCCGTGAGGAGCCCCGCCAGGGAAATTACGCCGAGGTTGGAGTCAGCTGCGATGGCAGATTCATTGCCAAGCCACGAAATCAGCCCCATCAGTGCATTGCCGGACGCCACCGCAGACCGGACTGCCGACATATCGCCGTTCAGTGTGCCTCCACCGTTGAGACCGTTCACACCGAAAAGATCGTAAGTAATCCGCATTGCCTCTGTTGCCTTTGCCATCACGGCATCGTCATACCAGAGATTCTGATAAATGCCGTCGGCATAGGTATAATAATCCGCACCGTTCTGCACAAAGGCGGCAAGGCTCGGTGCTTCCTTATACATCCACTGTGTGGTGGTCAGGATAGATTTGAAATTACTGTTGGTAGCACGCTCCCCCGCAGCCACTTTCTGAAGCAGAGCGCTCAGCTCGCTGTAAGTGGTGGGCAAAGGATTGTCACCGTTATATTTCTGCATCAGCGTTTTATTGTACACCAGATACGGCGCTACCGCCGCAACCGGTGTCTGCAGCATGACGCCCCGGCTGGTGCATTCGTTCAGTGCACCTGCAAAATAATCCGAATTGGTCACATTAATCCCCGCAAAAGAGAAAATGTCGGCAATCGGATAATAGGTCGTATAGCAACGCATCTGTTCCGGTGTCTGCTGAATCCGCAGGAACACGTCTGCCTGATTGAGCAGCTGGCTGCCTGCCGTTACGATGATTTTCCCTTCATGTGCGGCATTGAATTCATCCACCAGCTTCTGCAGCTTATCGCTGGGCAGCTTGTTTCCGTCCGGGTTCCAGATATACACCGTGGTATTGTCATATTTGATGCTTCCGTCCTCATTGCGCGGAATATTTACGGTATACTCGTACTTGGCATGAAGAACGGTTTCGCCCTGTACGGTATCGGTATTGAAATTCCACTCGGTGGTCAGCTCCGCATCGCGGTACCAACCAACCAGCTTCATCCCGAACCGCTCGTTTTCGGGCTTATATTTCTCGTTGATCAGACTTTCCTTGCTGATTTCAATAACCTTGTTTGCGGCACCGGCATAGCCGAAATCAAACGTAACGGTCGTCACGCCCGGTTTTTCACGCCAGATTGCATACAGGGTAAGGTCGGATTTCACCTTTTTGGAAAAGTCATACTTTTCCGTTCCCTCTTTGTCGGTATACCAACCGACAAGCAGATAGCCCGCGCGGGTGGCTTTCCAGTCCACTGCCTTCGCGTCGGACTGTACCGGGTACACCCGGGAGGTGGACCCTTCGTAGTTCAGCTCATATGTAATATCGTAGTCACTCTTTGCCGTATCGTTTGCACCGCATGCGGCGAAAAGAGTAAGGGGGGCGAGCACCATCACACAACATATGAGGATGGACAGCACGCGTTTGTAGCTTTTTTTCATATGTTCCTCCCTGAAAAAATCTGCGGCGCCAACCGCCGGGCGCCGCCTCGCCGTATCAGCGGTATCTGACACGCACCGCGCTCTGCGGTGCTTGAAAAAAACGGCAGTTACCGTTCCCCGCCGAAGCGGGGAACGGCGATGCCGTAAAAGAAATTACTTTGTGGTACGGCTCCAGGCAATATTGGAATATTCACCTGCGCAATTTACATTGTGCCACAGGAAAATCTGCGGTTTATCCCAATCGGAATAGGAAAGGATGCCGTTTGCCTCATCGGCGGTTGCGCCGTATTTCAGCGTAACACTGTGGGTCTGCGTGGCGTTTGCTTTGGAGGTCGCTGTCAGGGTATACTCCACATACGTCTCATGCCTGGTTGCCGTTACGGTAAAGTGGATACCCTCACTTGCGTCAAAGCCGTTATAAGCCACACCATCCTGATTGGCACCGGCAATCAGCTGAATGCCGTCATCCCCGAACTTCGCGCCAAGGCAAAGCTTTTCTCCGCCATAACGCCAGTTACGCATTTCCATCCAGATCTGACCGTTTCCGGAGGTCTTCTTGTAATCAAAGCTGTAGGTATAATTGCCGGTCAGGTAAACATACTGGCTGAACAAACCGCCGTTCCAGTGCGTATTCGCATTGGTGAAGGAGAAGTTGACGCCGCCCGCCTCTGTCGTGTCGCGGAGCGTGAAGTTCCGGTTACCGGTGTTCAGGGAGTCGACTGCCCAGCTGTCCGGCACATAGGAAAGGATGGTATCCTTGCCGTTGTGCGTCAGGGAGTCCACCTTGGAAAGGACTGCCTGCGCATCATCATAATATTCAATATTGTGGATAAAGCCGCTGTCGGAACCGAAGAATACGGTAAACAGCCCGGGGACCGTGTCGCCCTCGGCATACCAGTCAAGAGAAGTCGCGCAGACATACTGATCGTTCCAGAAGGTATAGAATTTATCCCCGATACGGGCAATGGCAATCTTATGAATGGAGGTATCCGCATTTGCCTTGAGCCCTCTGTACTCGGTCAGGCGGTAAGCATGTGCCACGACAAGACCGTAGTCATTCCATTCATTCAGATCCCAGTTGCCGTTATTGGCGCCGTTGTTGAAGATGCTGGTGTCAAAGTCTACGGTCTTGTAGTCAAACTGACCCCAGTTGTTGACAATGTTGCCCAGCCATCTGGAGTGGTCGGTACCCTTGAAATGGGCAAGCCCGAGAACCCCGCCGTTCGCATCATAAGTGACCTCTGCATAATAGATGGTGCCGGGGGTCTGGTTGAAGGTTGCTAACTGGTAGCCGCCCTTGCTGTTGGTCACCTTCTGCTCTGCGTCATCTACGTACGGGTTTTCGATGTTCCAGGTGTTGTCGGTCCAGGAGAACAGGGTTCTGTACACACCGACCGTAATGGTTTTGGTGGTTACTTTGCTCTCATCTACCGGGTCCGCAACCGTATAGGTAACGGTATATTTGCCCTTCGGAGCGAGGAATCTGCCGCTTGCCGCGTCAAACTTCGCGTTCGCATCGGTCATTTCAATCTGAATGGAAAGGGTCAGGTCCCGCTTGTCACAGGAGGTTGCGGTTACCGTCGGCAGGGTGAACGCGGTGTTTTCCAGGCCGCTCATCTTGCCTCCCTCTTCGCTTGCCTCAAAATTCGGCACATCCGCAATTTCCATTGTCGGGGCTGCGCGCTCCACAGTTACCGTGAAGGAATCGCTCTTGCCTTTCACCGTGACAGTGACCGTAACGGTGCCGGTTGCTTTCGCGGTCAGCACATTGCCTTTCGCGGTCAGCACGCCGTCTACGGAGAACGTAATGTCTACCGTGGTGTTTTCGGAGGTGTAGTATTCCGCGGGGGCAAATTCCATCTCGATGGTGCGGTCAACCGACCAGTCGGTCCAGCTTTCGCTCAACGCGTCCTTGTTAGTAATCGTAACGCTGTCCAGCGCCGGGCGGACCGAGAGCTCCACGCTGTCGGAATAATCGCCCGCCGTTACCGTAATGGTTGCGGTACCGATTGCTTTCGCCGTCAGCGTGACCTTGTCCGCGCCGACTGCAATCACATCGGGATTGCTCGATGTAACGGTGAATTCCGGCTTTGCCCCATTATAGTAATCGGGGTTGAACACGATGTTCAGGGTTCTGCCCGCTTCGCCGAGCACCCAGACATTTTTCAGGTCTTTCTTGTTCCCGATACCGACACCCTTGAACGCCGGAATCACGGTAATCTCCACCTTGTCGGTGGCATCGCCCGACTTCACGGTGATGGTGGCAGTGCCGCCGCCCAACGCGGCAAGGGTCTTGTTGTCGTCTGCAACCGCAACAACGCCGCTGTCAGAAGAGCTGACAGAGTAGGTCTTGCCGGTTACAACAGTACCGCCCTGCGTAAACTCAACCTTGAGTTCACGTGTGGCATCGCCTTCGGTCCAGGTTGCCGTCAGCGCGTCTTTGTTGGTGATGCTCACCTTCAGTGTGTTGTCCGATTCCTTTTGCAGGCGGACAGCACGAACAGCGAAGCAAGCGCCAGAAGAACCGACAGCACGGTCAATAGCTTCTTGTTTCTCATTTGGAGCCTCCTAAAAATTTATATTTGCTCTCCCACACGGGAGACAGAGCCTTGAAAATACCACGCCGTTTTGAGCCCGGCGCAGGGCGCAAATGAAAATCATCGGAGTGAAAACGGTCCGCCGGGAGGAAAGCGGTCCGCATGGATACAACTTTCTTCCCCGGGCGCAGACAGGTGATAACGGAAGCTCCCGTGTTCTCACGTCACTTCCGTTCCCGTTCAATTTCATTATATAAGGGGAGATGAGCAATGTCAAACATTACGTTTAATGTGAATTTTGCTTCACATTGCTTCAAAGTTGCAAATGGCATGTCATAATAACCAAATTTGAGCGGCTAAATGTTTGCAAATGTAACAAATTGAGCAAATTTCTTTATAATCCCGATCAAATTCCGGCTGTTAATTTCTTGCAATATGCACAAACATTTTCTGTGACAAACAGGTGAAAACACATTTCCGGAGGTTGGGGGAAGCACTTTTTTGATATTTTTCAGAAAGTTACATTATTTTTAATTTCCGGCTATGGTCTCTTTGCAAAAATGCCGAAGCCCTTCTCAAAGGGCTTCGGCATTTTTTTATTCTGCATAGGCAGTGGGCTCTTTCACACGCTCCGCATTATTTTCCCGGATGCGGTCCGTCAGGCTGACAGGAACCTCTCTTCTCCGGAAATTTTCCCGGAATCTGCGG
>ERZ779865.1743-NODE-1743-length-15179-cov-5.761902_pt1 | contig 15179 bp, 8 predicted proteins | sample MGYA00433088_ERZ779865 | MGnify/ENA primary metagenome ERZ779865 (study PRJEB29588, sample SAMEA2151703) | human gut metagenome | biome: human gut; feature: human-associated habitat; material: faeces | place: Denmark | collected 2008/2010 ... | reverse complement strand
CGCGAAGGGTCTTCGACCCTCTCGACACCCTTTTCGCGATTGAGTTGGTGACACTGGCATAGTGTGCCCGCGTGTTTATCCGCGCAAAAAAATTGCTTCAAGGATGCGTCAACACGCATTTTTGATACAGACAGTCTACGAAAAGCAAGGCTGTCACAGAATATTAAGGGAGGTTTTTTCATGAAGAAGCTGACTGCTCTCCTGCTCGCCATCGCAATGATGGTGACCTGCACCCTGTGCGCTGTCGCCGAAGACGGCAAGACGTACATGGCTGTCTGCATCGCGTCCGAGCCTGATACGCTTGACCCGGCGCTGAACTCCGCTGTGGACGGCGCGACGATGGTCGCCCATCTCTTCGCAGGCCTGTCCACTTGGGCGCAGACCGACGACGGCAAGCTGGAAATCCTGCCGGACTGCGCGGTGGAACTGCCGGATCCGGTGGTCAATGACGACGGCACGGTGACGTACACCTACACGCTCGTTGATGGCCTGAAGTGGTCCGACGGCAAGGAGCTGACCGCGAAGGACTTCGAGTTCGCGTGGAAGCGCGCTGCTTCCTCCGAGCTGGGCGCGGACTATGGCTACATGTTTGAAGTCATCAAGGGCTACACTACGGATGGCTCCGACCCCAAGGCGGAAAACCTCGCTGTGATCGCCGTGGACGCCAAGACCCTGACCGTTACCCTGAACAACCCCGTTGCCTACTGGAACGAGCTGCTCGCCTTCCCGGCGTACATGCCCGTGCGTGAGGACGTCGTCGCCAACGAAGCGTGGGCGACCGATCCTTCCACCTACATCGGCAATGGCCCGTACACCATGACCGCGTGGGAACACAACAGCAAGATCACCCTGACCAAGAACCCCTACTATCATGCGGTGGACAAGGTCACGATGGACGAGCTGGACTTCTACCTCTCCGACGACGCGAACAACATGCTGGCGAACTTCCAGAAGGGCGACTGGCAGCTGATCGACGACGTTCCCACCTCTGAAATCGCTTCCCTGAAGGAACAGTATCCGACGGAATTCGTTATTGCCGGCCAGATTGGTACCTACTATGTCTGCTGGAACATCAACGAAGAAATCCTGCCCGCTGACGTGCTCGCGAACATGACCCCCGAAGAAGCGGAAGCGGCGCGCGCAGAAGTCCGTCGGGCGATTGGCCTGCTGTTCGACCGCAACTACATCGTTGAAGAAATCGGTCAGGCGGGTCAGGTGCCTGCGTCCAGCTTCGTTCCTATGGGCATGACCGATGCGGACGGCTCTGAGTTCTACAAGAACGCGGGCCATGTGGAAGGCATCACCGGCTACTACGACGTGACCGACGACGAAGACGTCTACATGGCGAACTTCGACAAGGCGGTTGAGACCCTGAAGAAGTACTACACCTACGACGAGGAGAACGGCGTCTTCACCAACTTCCCGTCCCTGACCTACCTCTACAACACCTCCGAAGCCCACAAGGCGATTGGCGAATACCTCCAGAGCGCGGTTTCTGCGGTCGGCATCACCATGAACCTGACCAACCAGGAATGGAACACCTTCCTGAACACCCGTAAGTCCGGCGACTACTCCATTGCCCGCAATGGCTGGATTGCCGACTACAACGACCCGATCTGCTTCCTCGACATGTGGGTGACCGGCTCCGGCAACAACGACGTGCAGTTCGGCAAGGGCGCGAATGCGGATCTGAAGATCTACAACCTCGACCTGACCCCCTACGGCTACGACGTGAAGGTGGAGAACGGCACTTGGGCGGAAACCTATGACGTGCTGATTTCTGCTATCAAGAGCTGCACCGACAGCGCGAACCGTTATGCCATGATGCACATCGCGGAAGATATGCTGATGAATACCGGCTGCATCGTGCCGCTGTACTACTACACCGACATCTACATGATCGACGACTCCGTGCAGGGCTTCTTCTCCAACCCGCTGGGCTACAAGTACTTCATGCACTGCACCATCGCCAAGTAATTCCATCCAAGTTTGGACAAATCCACGGGCGAATCGGCTTCAAAACCGGTTCGCCTTTTTTTCGCATGTTGGAAAGATGTACTTTGCCATCTTTGGCAACCGATATTTCCTGCCTTGGAAAGGTGCATCCGGCGGAAAACATGCGCGAATTGACGGGAAATCTGCGTGAATGCAGGAATTTTCAGCAGGAAAAGGGCAGGGAAACGTCCAATTAATCCATTGAATGGCGGTGGCGAACAGCGCTTGCCAATGGTATACTGAAACCAGAAGGGCGATTTCTATGGGAAAAAAGCCCGCGGAAGCTATCAGCAAGGAGGAAGAAGCATGAAGCGAATCGCACGATGGAGCACCATTTTCCTGCTCTTATGCAGCATCATTTGGGCGGGTACAGCATCGGCGGCCATGATTGTGGAAAACAACATGAGTGCGCTGAACACACTGAACACCATCAACAAGAACCAGACACCACAGGGCAAGGACTCGGCGCTGGAGCGGCTGGCGAAAGAAATCGGCGCTGGCATATGGGACAATACGGACTGGGATGACCCGGCGTTTCAGGAGAACATCAAGCAGTTTGGCATCACCGTGTTGAATAAGGACACGCAGCCGCCGGAGTCCTTCATCGGCGACGCGATTTTTGACCATCTGGGCGACACGGAGTTCAATGCGCCGGAAATGAACGGCAATCTGCTGATTCTCGGCGGGCTGAACGCCAATCTGCCGTCCGGCAAAATCGACCGCCTGTATGTGCTGTCGGACGAGGACGTGCGGCTGAACATCGGCGCGGCGGCAGATGTTCAGGAGCTGATTCTGGGCGCGTCGGGGAATGTGTCGCTGAACGGCGAGGGCAATGTCCGCTCCACCATCGTGGTGGACAAGCCGATGAATCTCGATATCGGGATTGCGACGAACCTCGTGAACCTGACGGATGACCCGCTGCCGACGGGCGATATTGTGCTGAATCCGGGCAAGAACGCGCTTCTGCCGGGGCAGCAGCTGCATATGGGCAGCGAGCTGAAGGTGGAGAAGAAAATCAGCCTGACCGTGCGCTTCCGCCTTGTTGACCAGAGCGCCAAGGACATGCAGCTGGAAACGGCGGATTGGGACGGCGCGCTGCTGACCGAAACGACGGTGCAGTACACGGGCGACAGCTGCCCGATGGGCGCGGTCAACATGATGGACAGCATCGAGGCGGCGTTTGCGGAGAAGTATCCGGATTTGCAGGAGCAGTATGTGCTGCTGCCGGAAATGCGCAGCGCAGACCCGTGGAGCAAGGTCTACCGCCTGAATGGCGGCGAATCCTGCTTTGCCGTGGCGGAAAATTATGTCTATCTCTCCCGCGAGGGCGATGTTGTGTTCCCGCTGACGGATGACAGCACGCTGGTAGCGGAATTCCCGGTGTACGTCTACCGCTATGGCGAGCAGGACGGGCGCATCACCTACCGCGTTCGCATCAGCGGCGCGCGCCCGGATTACTTCACGCCGAGTCTGACCCTGCGCAGCGGCGCCGTGGCGAGCTTCACCTTCGATAAGGAGCGCGGCGAGTGGGTGACGCAGCTCAAGCGCAGCGACTTCGGCGCGGACGAGCGCGACATCATTCACCTGACGGGACTGCGCGGCGAAAAAACCAACGCATTCCTGCCCGTAACGGGGCGCGAAGAAAAGCGCATCGTTACGCTGACGTGGACGGCGGACACGCAGCGCGTGACCATCGACGCGCAGAACGTCCTCTGGGGCAGCGATATGCCGGCGGAGGGCAACGACCTGCTGTGCCGCGCGGGTGAGCAGGTGACGGTGCAAATCGCGCCCGCAGCGGGCTATCGCGGCATCCACGTTTTCCTGAGCGACCCGGCTGTTTCCCTGAGTATCAGCGAGGGGAACGACGCGGTTTCCTTCCTCATGCCCTACGCGCCGCTGACCTTGACGCTGACGGCGGACAAGCTTTATACCGTCACGATGGACACGGCAGGCGGCGATCCGATCCGTCCCATCCAGTACACGGTGGAATCGGAAGCGTTCCAGCTGCCGACCCCGGTTCGCACGGGCTACATCTTCCTCGGCTGGACGGGCGAGGGCATCACCGAACCGCAGAAAACCATTGAAATCCCGCAGGGAAGCACGGGCGACCGCACTTACACCGCGAACTGGCAGGTGATTGAATACACCATCATTACGCTGCTGGAAGGGGGCAATGCGGGCTCGTCGCAAGTGTATTTCTACACGGTGGAGCAAACCGTAACGCTGCCGACCCCGACCCGCACGGGCTACACGTTCCTTGGCTGGACAGGCGAGGGCATCACGACGCCGCAGCCGAACGTGACCATCCCGAAGGGTTCGACGGGCGACAAGACGTATATCGAGAACTGGGAACTGACAGAATACAACATCACCATGGATTTGAACGGCGGCAGCGGTCAAGAAAAGGTGGTTTACACCATGACGGATGAGGATTTCGAGCTGCCGACCCCGACCCGCAACGGCTACGAGTTTGTCGGCTGGACGGGCGAGGGCATCACGACGCCGCAGACAAGCGTCAAAATTCCGAAGGGCTCGACGGGGAACAAGGCGTATACCGCAAACTGGCAGGTGATTGAATACACCATCACACTGGACACGAACGGCGGCCCAGTCGTGTCTCCGATAAAATACACCGTGGAGGATCTCTTCACCCTGCCTTACATTCTCCGTCCGGGCTACGAATTTGCCGGCTGGACCCTCGATGGCAGCGGTATGCTCCCTTTCACGCCGCTCATTATTTACCCTGGCACAACCGGCGACCTCCATTACAAGGCGGAGTGGCGTTTGGCGGAGTACACCATCACCATGGATTTGGACGGCGGCAGCGGTCAAGAAAAGGTGGTTTACACCATAACGGATGAGGATTTCGAGCTGCCAACCCCGACCCGCAACGGCTACGAGTTTGTCGGCTGGACGGGCGAGCGCATCACGACGCCGCAGACAAGGGTCAAAATTCCGAAGGGTTCGACGGGAAACAAGGCGTATACCGCAAACTGGAAGGTGATCAGATACACCATCACACTGGTCACGAACGGCGGCGCAGTCATAGCTTCGATACGCTACACCGTGGAGGATTCCGTCACCCTGCCCATCCCTCCCGACCGTCCGGGCTACGAATTTTCCGGCTGGGTCCTCGATGGCAGCGGTCAGTTCCCTTCAACGCCGATGATTATCCCCAAAGGCTCAACCGGCGACCGCATTTACAAGGCGGAGTGGCGTGTGGCGAGCTACACCATTACCTATGTGAGCCACGGCAAAGCATATAATTGGGTTCAATACACCATCAACAACCAAGTTTATTTCGGGACACCGGAAGAAGACCCGTCCTACTACCTCCCGGGCTATACCTTTGTAGGCTGGAAAATCGACGGCGTAGAAGGAACGCCGCGCTCCTACATGCTGCCCAAGGGCTCGTATGGCAATCGAACGGCGACCATGCTTTGGGAGCCAATTCCGTAAGCGTAAACAAGGAGAACAAGGAGGGGCTGCGCATTGGACTACCTCAGCGTAAAGGAAATAGCGGAGCTGTGGGGCGTTTCCATCCGCATGGTGAATTACTACCTGAATACCGGGCGGATTCAGGGGGCAATCCGGAAATCGGGCGGGTGGCTGATTCCGGCGAATACGCCGCATCCGGCGGATTTGCGCAAGAGCGGGCAGCGCGGGCAGGAAAAAATCCCCCCGCGGATGGCAAAGTGCTATATGCCGCTGATTTCCCGCCCGTGCGACAACGGCTTCCAGAATCTCCTGCTGACCATGAACGACGAGGAGGAACGCGACATCGCCCGCGCCCTGCACCACTATTTCCGCGATGAGCACGAGGAAGCCCGCGAAATCAGCGAGAAATACCTGACGAGCAAGTGCCCCGAAATCCGCCTGTCCGCGCTGATTACCAACACGATGGCGATGCTGCAGACGGGGGATGCCGCCAAGTGCCGCCGGAATCTCGAAATGATTCAGCGGGACGGGCAGCGCGCAAACGATGATTCGTGGCGGCTGTACAGCAGCATTACCGACGCGCTCATCAGCGTGTTCTTCCACTCCGAGAAGCTCGACTTGACCCCTATCCGCCCCGCTATCGGTATTCTTCCGCCCGGAATGCAGTATTTTGCCATGTACGCCATCGCCCACGCGCTCTACATCCGGCGCGAATACGAACACGCGATGGGCATTGCCGAATCCGCCCTGCTGATGGCGGGCACGCGCTACCCCATTGACAGCATCTACCTCAACATCGTCCTGTGCATGATTTGCATGAGCCTGAAGCAGGATGAACGCGCGGAGCAGAAGTTCGATGCCGCGTGGAGCATCGCCAGCCGCGAGGGGTACATCCACCCGTTTGTGGAGCATCACGGCATTTTGCAGGGGCAGGTGGAGCGCGCGCTGCGCAAGCAGGAGCCGGAAACGTACAACAAGATTGTGCAGTCGGTCTACCGCTTCAGCCGCGGGTGGATGAAAATTCACAACCCCGTGTCGACGCTGCAGGTGACCGACGCGCTCACACCCTACGAGTTTTCGATTGCCATGCTTGCCGCGAAGGGACGCAGCAACAAGGAAATCGCCGCGCTGATGGGCGTTTCCGTCAACACGGTGAAGTCGTACATGGAGAGCATCTTTGAGAAGCTGCAAATCTCCAGCCGAAACGAAATCGACGCGTATGTGAATCGGTAATATCAACAAAAGCACGCACTCCGAATGTGGAATGCGTGTTTTTGTATTCGGATTTTTCATTGCAGAAAAAATATGTGAAAATTGAGGAAAATGCTTGATAAATAGAGAAAAAACGGATACGATACACACAAGGAGGTTGAGAAACATGGGTTTTGTGATTGCTTTGGTTGCAATTGCAATCAACGTTGCATTTGCAATGTATGCGGGCGGCATTGCTGAGCAGAAAGGGTACAGCAAAGGGAACTGGATTGCCGTGTGCATTATCTTCGGCATCATCGGCTACATCCTCATTGCTGCCCTGCCTGATTTGGAACTGCGTGCAACATTGGAAAATATAGAGAAAAAACTTGCAAAAGATAAAAACGACAACTATCTGCCGCGAAGTAGCAGTAGCGATAGCAATAGAAATAGCAATAGCAGTAACAGTAACAGCACAATCAAATCGCTTTCGAAAATGACGCCGTTAGCACCACTTTCAGATAGTATGGACTACTGGACATGCAAGTATTGCGGCTTAGACAACCCGAAGGAAGCGCGCTACTGCCAGCACTGCGGTGGATACAGGTGAATAAAAATCAGCCGCGACGAGCATATTCACTCGTCGCGGCTGTGTTTATCTATGCGCTTCCTTATTCTGATACATCCGCGCGTCCGCCCGCGCCAAGGACTCCGCCAAATCATCCGTCGACGGATTAAAATGCGAACAGCCCACCGATACCATCGGCAGAACCGGATTCTCCACCCGCGCCGCATCCATCAGGTGCTGGAAAATCTCCGTCATGGTGTTGTATTGTGCGTTCCGCCGCGTCAGTATTACGCAGAACTCGTCGCCGCCGATGCGAAAGCACGTCCCGTAATTCCCGTACGCGCGGCGGATGCAGCCGGCAATCGTCCGCAGGCAGGCGTCGCCCATCAAGTGCCCATGGTAGTCGTTGACGTCCTTGAAGCGGTCAACGTCGAACATCAGGATGGTGGCAGGAATGTGCAGGCGCGCCAGATAATGCTCGTAGCCCAAACGGTTGACCAGCTGCGTCAGCCCGTCGGTTTGCAGTACCATGTCGCTGGAGAATTTCGACATCATCAGCGCACCGCAGCTGATGGTAATCCAGTCGATTTTGACCGTCGGCAGGAACAGCTGCACCATCAGCCCTAACAGCACGAACAGCGTCGCGAGCAGCAGCTGTGTGCCGCCGGTGTACTGGTAGGCGCGGCAGGCGAACCAAATCTGCACGAGGAAGAACACCGTGCTGCCCCCGTAGGCGAGCATGTAGAGCGCGTAGAGCGCCCCGTGGTGGTAGAAATTCTGCCCATCGACATAGAATATCAGCCCCGTGAACGCCGAGAGCAGCACCAGCAGCGCGTGGAAGCCCGCAAGGCACAGCAGCCTGTGTACCACTTTCCGCGGGCAGGGATGGATGACGCAGCCCGCGAACAGCCCGATTAGCGGCGCAAGCGAAAGTTCGATGGTCTTGACGGCGATATGCAGCGGAATCAGCGCGGGCGGCGTGCCATCCATCTGCACGCCCGACCACTCACACAGCGCGCAAATGGCGATGGTGGCGTACAGGCCGCCGCAGAGCAGGTTTCGGATCTTGGATTGGCTGATGTCGCCGCGCAGGGAGAAGAGCATAATCGCCATGGCGAAGACGCTGAGAGCAATATTTGCCGTGTATAATTCATTCATGCTGATTGTGGAGGCGGTTGACAAGCAATCGCGGCAGATAAGTTTGAAAAGGGCAAATTCCCCCTTCTTATAATAATGATACCACGAAAAAAAGTGGATGAAAAGTGGGTTACATAGGGCAAATTGCAAATGTGGCAGATTTCAACAAATGCGGGGAAATGGTTACATGGCAGGCTCCCATCTCCCCACAAGAAAAGGGACTGACCGAAGTCAGTCCCTTTGATGATTATTCGTATTCGCAAACGCTTGCCCAGCGGATGAGCAGGTCGCGCTCTTCGGGCTTGCCCTTGAGGGACTGGCTCGCGGCGACGATTGGAATCCACTGCTGGACGTACTGCTTGGCGGTGTCGCTCTTCTTGCAGAAGAGGGAGAGGTACTTCTCCGCCAGCGCTTCCTTGCCTTCCAGGACGAAGAGCAGGTAGGTGCGGGCAACATCAGCGGACGCGTTGCCCTGCGTGGCATGCGACCAGTCGAGGATGTACCACTGTCCGTCGGGCTTCAAGATAATGTTGGACGGGTTGAAGTCGCCGTGGCAGACCTTCTTGTGGACGTGCATACTCGCCAAGCGGGTGTGCAGCTCGTAGCGGGTGGTCGCGTCGAGGTCGGTGGCAGAAATCTTGCGCTGCATCTTCTCGGTCAGGCTGTTGAGCATCGGGCAGGTGCAGGCGTGAACCTTCATCTGAATGTCCACAAACAGGTTCAGGTACTCGTCTTCCTTTTCCGGATGCGCCGCCATCAGCGCCGCCAGCGTGTCGCCTTCAACGAACTCCGTCGTAATCGCCCATTGACCGTTCACCGTGTCAACAGCAAGGAGCTTCGGAATCGGCAGGCCCGTCTCTTCCACGCGCGCCGTGTTCAGCGCTTCGTTCAGAATGTCCGCCTTGCTGTACCCTTCGGCAAACACCTTGATGGCCTTGGCGCCGTCGCGGTAAATCTTCTTATTTTCCCGCTCGGCAATCACATGCGTCAAATCCATAGGGAAACCTCCTTCTATATGGTTCATGTTTATTGGGGGGGAGAGGCGCAAGGGCGCTGCCCTTGACCTGCCAAAGGGTCTGTGACCCTCTGGACTCCCTTTTCGCGATTGAGTTGAGCACGTTATCATGCTTGCCCGAGCGCTGATTGGGGCGCCCCGCAAAGTCCGATATTTGTCCTGAATATCTATTCGCCGCCCAAATACGACATTCCTGCAAGCGGACAAAATTTTTTGTGCTCAAAAATGCCCGGCCCAGCAGAAGCATTCCTGCCAAGCCGGGGAGAATGGCGCATTACTCGCCGTAGTACGCCTTCAGATACATTTCCTTGATTTCGCTGATGAGCGGGTAGCGCGGGTTCGCGCCGGTGCACTGGTCGTCGAACGCCTGCTCGGACATTTCGTCCAGCGTCGCGAGGAACTTCTCTTCGTCCACACCGTAGTCGCGAATCGTGTTCTTGATGCCGACGCGCTCCTTCAGGGCATGGATGTTGCGAATCAGGTTCTCCACCGTCTCGTCGTCATTCGCACCCTTGAAGCCGAGGAATTCGCCGAATTCAGCGTAGCGGCGCTTCGTGTGCGGATAGGCGTACTGCGGGAAGGTGCCCATCTTCGTGGGAACTTCGGCGCTGTTGTAGCGGATGACCAGCTCAATCAGCAGCGCGTTGGCGATGCCGTGCGGCAGGTGATGGAACGCGCCCAGCTTGTGCGCCATGGAGTGGCAGACGCCGAGGAACGCGTTCGCGAACGCCATGCCAGCCATCGTGGCTGCGTTGCCCATCTTTTCGCGGGCAACCGGCTCGTTCTGACCGTTGTCGTAGCACGCGGGCAGATACTCGAAAATCAGCTGAGCCGCCTGCTTCGCCAGACCGTCGGTGAAGTCCGTCGCCAGCATGGAGGCGTAGGCTTCCAGCGCGTGGGTCAGCGCATCGATACCGGAGGCGGAGGTCAAGCCCTTCGGCGCGGACATCATCATGTCAGCATCCACAATCGCCATCTTCGGCAGCAGCTCGTAGTCCGCCAGCGGGTACTTCACGCCGGTGTCCTGATCGGTAATGACGGCGAACGGGGTGACTTCGGAGCCAGTGCCAGCGGAGGTCGGGATGGCGATGAAGTACGCCTTTTCACCCATCTTCGGGAAGGTGTACACGCGCTTGCGGATATCCATGAAACGCATTGCCATGTCGAGGAAGTCCACTTCCGGATGCTCGTACATGACCCACATAATCTTGCCGGCGTCCATTGCGGAACCGCCGCCGATGGCGATAATGCAGTCCGGCTGGAAGGAGGTCATCGCCTTGGCGCCTTCCTTCGCGCAGGCGAGGGAAGGGTCGGGCGCAACATCGTAGAACGTGGTGTGGACGATGCCCAGCTCATCCAGCTTGTCGGTAATCGCCTTGGTGAAGCCGGATTTGAACAGGAACGCGTCGGTGACGATGAAGCAGCGCTTCTTGCCCATAACTGCCTTGAGTTCATTCAGGGCGACGGGCAGGCAGCCCTTCTTGAGGTAGACCTTTTCAGGCGCACGGAACCACAGCATATTCTCCCTCCGGATGGCAACGGTTTTGATGTTCAGCAGGTGCTTGACTCCCACATTCTCCGACACGGAGTTGCCGCCCCAGCTGCCGCAGCCCAGGGTCAGGGAGGGGGCCAGCTTGAAGTTGTACAGGTCGCCGATGCCGCCCTGGGAGGAGGGGGTGTTCACCAGAATCCGACAGGCCTTCATGGTGTGGGCAAAGGCATCCAGCTTCTCCGGGCAGTTCACCTCGTCCAGGTAGATGGAAGCGGTGTGGCCGAAGCCGCCGTCCCGCACCAGGGTCTCCGCCTTTTCCAGGGCATCGGCAAAATCGGAAGCCCGGTACATGGCCAGCACGGGAGAGAGCTTCTCGTGGGCGAAGGCTTCGCTCAGGTCGGTGGATTCCACTTCGCCGATGAGGATCTTGGTCTTCTCCGGCACCTGGACACCGGCCATTTCGGCAATTTTAGCAGCCGGCTGACCCACAATTTTTGCGTTCAGACTGCCGCCGGGAAGGATGGTATCCCGAACCTTCTGCGCCTCATCCGCATTCAGAATATAGCAGCCCCGGCGGACGAATTCGGCCTTAACGGCCTCATAAACCCCGTCCAGCACCACCACGCTCTGCTCGGAGGCGCAGATCATGCCGTTGTCGAAGGTCTTGGAGTGGATGACGGAGGAAACCGCCAGCAGAATGTCCGCGGTGTCGTCGATGACGGCAGGGGTGTTGCCGGGGCCAACGCCCAGGGCGGGCTTTCCGGAGGAATAGGCGGCCTTCACCATACCGGGGCCGCCGGTGGCGAGAATCAGGTCGGCCTGCCCCATCAGCTGATTGGTCAGTTCCAGACTGGGCTGGTCAATCCAGCCGATGATGTCCTCGGGAGCGCCCGCTGCCACGGCAGCCTCCAGGACGGCCTTTGCCGCCGCAATGGTGCAGCCCTTGGCTCTGGGGTGGGGACTGATGATGATACCGTTTCGGGTTTTCAGACAGATCAAAGCCTTGAAAATGGCGGTAGAGGTGGGATTGGTGGTGGGAATCACCGCGGCAATGACACCGATGGGCTCGGCAATCCGGCGGATACCATAGGCGGTGTCCTCTTCGATGATGCCGCAGGTCTTGGTGTCCCGGTAGGCATTATAAATGTACTCGGAGGCAAAGTGGTTCTTAATGACCTTGTCCTCCACCACGCCCATGCCGGTTTCCTCCACGGCAAGCTTTGCCAGGGGAACCCGCAGCTGATTGGCGGCAGTGGCAGCGGCCAGAAAAATCTTATCCACCTGCTCCTGGGTGTACTCGGCATACTTCTTCTGGGCGGCACGGCACCGGGAAAGGGCATCTGTCAGTTCCTGAGGGTTGGTGACGGGAGCGTATTGTTTTTCCATAGTTAACCATCCTTTTCCTTTTTAATCAGTAGTTGTATACCGATATCTGTTTATCGATACTATACATCACGAATACACAATTGTCAAGGGGCAACTATGGTAGGCAGCGGAAATTCACAGCAATTCATGAAGCTTCTCGACGATTTTTCTTTCCTCGCCACTGCCGTCTGTGCGCAGGCGTAGGATGGGCACGCCGCATTTTTCCAAAATGCTGTCCTTTCTGGCATCCCGCTCTGCCTGTCGGCTGCCTGCCATATGATATTTCGTTCCGTCCACCTCAATAACCAGAACCGGGGACTTATCTATCCTGTTGAACAGAAGAAAGTCCAGATGGGTCAGCGGATTGGCAGCATACTGCCGTTCCTTCTCGGTAAGCGCATCGCTGGCCTTCACCAGGGTTGCCAGTGAAGAGTGGACAACACAATCCAGCTCTGAAAAGTCCGGCACGGCAAGCACCTTCTCAATGACCGAATACATCAGGTTTTCCGAATCGTATTCCGACACGCGCTTATGGGCCTTCAGATATCGTCTGCGCTGGGCATCGTAGCATTTGTAGAGCATGTCAAATACGGAGTACACCTTACTGTCAACAATCTGGCAGTTTTGATACTCCATATATCTTGCCAGGTCTCCATAGTTGGTTTTCCGATTCTCCTCGCTGTCCGAAATAACGACCGTCAGCGACTTCACCGCCCGAGAAACCGCCACATTCAGCAGATTGGGATCGTCCGTGAAATCTCCGATCACATTGTCCACCGAGGTAAGCACAATGGCTTCCTTTTCCCGACCCTGGAATTTATGAACCGTCGCCACCTCCCAGTTGTCTCCCAGCTGCTTTCGGATGGCCGCCGCCTGATCCCGATAAGGCGTAATCATGCCGATATCCGTAAACCCCTGCCGAGTCAATGCCGGGAGCACTTCCTCCCGGATGATATCGATCTGGCGCTGATTCAGATGCCCCCTGGCATGATTTCCCGGCGGCGTGCGGTACATGGACAGCACATTCTTCTCGCCGTGATCCTCCGTCAGGACGATCAATTCTCCATTGTAAAACTTCTGATTGAAAAATTCGGCGATTTTCGGATGGCATCGGTAGTGCTCCCGCAGCAGTACGGAAGGTGCGTCCTGCCAGATTCCGGCAGCAGAGGCCAGCATACTGTGGGTAGCAAAGTGATAGCGTTCATCAAAACGGTGACGGTTCCAGATCTCGTCTGCAATCCGGATATCCTCCTGCGTCAGCACATTTGGCAGCTGCTTCTGATCTCCGACAATCACAATATTTCTGGCACAGGAGAATGCCAACACACCGGTGGCCAGATCCACCTGAGAAGCCTCGTCCACGATTAGATAGTCATAGAAAAAGTCTGTGGAAAGGGTTCCTTTGATCGCATAAGTGGTGCTGAGAATCACCGGGTATTCCGCCGAAAAGGCCTCGGAAGCCCCCCGGAAATCCTTTTGCTCAAAAGTCTGCCTGGGAGAGCGCCAAGGATAACGTTCCGCCAGCTCCGCTTTGAATAGCTTCATGGATTCTTCCCGCAGCTCTCCTATTTTGGCGTCAAAGCGGTACGCCCGCAGCTTCTGCTCCAGCCTCTCTTTCTCCGCCCGCAATTCCCGAAGTCTTGCTTGGTAGAACTGCTTTTGCAGGAAGGGAATGGCCGCCTCCGGTGTCTGATCGAATAAGGACAGTGCTCCCCGGCCGAATCGAAGCGCAAGCAGAATTCTTCGGAAAAAGCCTGGCTTTTTCTGTCCCTTCGCCTCATATTCCAGCCAAAGGGACATGAGCTTTTCGGATGACAGCCTGGGAAAAGTTTCGGTATTGAAGCCACTGCTGCCCTTTGCCTCATAATATTTTCCGAAGTAGAACAGCTCCGGTTTCAGCTCCAGCAATTCCCGATCGACCTGCGCCGCTCGATTTCTGGCCTCCAGCATTGCTGTTAATTCCTCAGACAGGCTCCGCACCTGACGCAGCAGTGTTTCCTGAACACTTTTTTCCAGAATCCAGCTGCCCATATCTGGATAACTTCCGGTCTGGCCCGTCAAGAATCGCTCCTTGTTGGCAAGACTTCCCAGGAAGGCCGTCAGGAATCCAAGATCGTATTTTGCCAGCTTTTCTGCCACATTCTGGGTGGCAGAATTGTTGTTAGACACGATCGCCACTGTTTTTCCCATTCGGACGGCGTTGGCAAGAATGTTCAGAATTGTCTGAGTTTTGCCGGTACCGGGCGGGCCTTGAATCATACTGATCGGCGCAGAAAAGGCGTTTTCCACTGCCTGCTTCTGGCTCTGGTTCAGTCCGAAGGGGTAGATCAAGGCGGCTGGCTTCTCCGCAGGGCGCACCGAAAGCTTTGGATTCAGATATTTTGCAAGGATAGTACTCTCCGGAACCGCTGAAATCCGGTCATATTGGAGCTGCAAAATATTGGCACCGCCATCGGTTTTCAGGCTGAGCGCACTGGCCGTCTCCTTAAAATAGTCAAAAAGAGCCCGCGCATTCCCATCATAAAGACAGTTCGCTTCCAGGATGACCTCTGATTTGGGAATCGTCCGCACAGCTCCATTGGAGCGAGTGACTCTATAGCATTCTCCGAAATACTGAATTCTTTCAATGTCAGAGATGACCCGTCCGTTTACCCGGAAGATCACGGAACGAGGGTCAATGATTCCAATCTGTTGCAGCAGTCGGACGTTGCTGCTGTTGTAGCAGAACACCTTGGGACTGCCCCGGTATCGGATGTCGCATTGATTTCCCCGAAAGGTATAGGATTCGATAGAATCGGTCTTGTCTTTGCCTTTTACAATAACCAGGCAGTTATCCGGAATCGGCATACAATTCCCCCGCTGACATTTGTGATACTATTTCCTGATTAAAATCTTTGATTTTAGGGTCTATCTGAAAACCGGAAATATGACCAACAGCGAGGGATTTTCCGCCTGATGAAGCCATTTTTTTGCAGGAA
>ERZ779865.1735-NODE-1735-length-15253-cov-2.818792_pt1 | contig 15253 bp, 6 predicted proteins | sample MGYA00433088_ERZ779865 | MGnify/ENA primary metagenome ERZ779865 (study PRJEB29588, sample SAMEA2151703) | human gut metagenome | biome: human gut; feature: human-associated habitat; material: faeces | place: Denmark | collected 2008/2010 ... | reverse complement strand
CTTGACCCATGCTACCGTAAGGATAATTACAAATATATGCTTACGGGCTTTTGCGCACGCAAAGCAAGAAATACATCATCAGAGCAGCCAGCAGTGTCAGATGGATATGATACGGACGGCACGGGAACGTCACAGGCTTCATCCGTATCAGCTGCTTCACAGGCAGTTTCGGCGAATGACCAGGCATCAGTGGAATATTTTAACTATGTCATATTCTACAGGGAATTCGGCGATAATGACATAAGAAATCTGCCGCTTTCAAAGAATGGCAAAAAGGTAACATATCAGGAACTTAAAGATTACCTGAGAGACCTTGAGAAGAAGGATTTCGGAGTATCGGTAAAGATATTTGACCGCAAGGGAGATTATCAGAACTTTATAAGCGGATATGGAATCTATGAAAGTGAATGGGAAATCGTAAGAGGAATCAATAAGACGGAAGGTCATGTAAGAACATATTTTGAGACGAATTACAGGACAAGCCGCAAGGTTGTTGAGGATCTGCTTATAGAGGAGATTATCCAGAAATCCTTCCACAACATAACAGGCAACGGTAATGATGATGACCGCATGGCAAGGACGCTTCTTGACATAAAGGATAAGCTTGTTGAACTTTCAAGAAAGCATGCCATTATGGATGAGTATGACATGCAGATACAGGCCATAGATGAGTTCGCACAGGGACTGTCAGATTTTGAAAGTATATACCGCAATAAAAATGAGAACAGTGCCAGACTTGTAAGGATGCTCGCGGCAGCAAGGAAAAAGAGTGATGAAACAGCTGCTGAGGAGCAGTCTGCAGCAGAGGCGATTGAGAGAATACAGATTGAGACCGACAGAGAACATCGGCTTATAGACACTGCGGAGATTATCGAACAGAAGAATTCAATGAAGGAAGTCGGGGAGCTTCTCAGGCAATCTGAGCAGGAGAGGTCGTCTGCTGTGCAGGCTTCGGAAAGTCTGCGGCTTGAACTTACTCTTAAGGAGGGCATTGCAGATTACAGGGAATATCTTGAATATAAGAGGCAGTTTGATGAGATAACCCAGATTATAGATAACAGACTCCGTGACCATGAAGACATAGCTGCGGAACTGAGAAATCTTGCATCATATAAAAAATCAGCTGATGATATCAGAAGACATGAATTATTGTCGGGTATGACAGAGGCAAAAGCACTTCTTGCCAATGAGGAGAACGTATCCAATACAGCAGCAGATGCACTTAAGGCAGCAGAATCAGGAATATCCAAGGCACTTGGACGTTCTGAATATCTCAAGAATGAGATAACTTCCGACGAGAATGCCATATCGGGAATGCTTGGTGCCGATACGGTACTTGTCGCTGAGAATGCGTCTGATGAGCTGGCAGGAGTGAATGATGAGGCAGCAGCATGCAGAATGCATATGCGGGAACTTGAGGAAAAACTGGCGTCAGTAAAGACACAGATTGATATGTGCCGTACTAAGCTTGACAGAACAGATACTCTTATAGAGGTGAACGGACAGCAGGCAGAGAAGCTTGAACAGGAACTTGCGGCAGGGAAGCATGCCGATGAGCTTTTTGACAAGCTGTGCAATGTGTATTCACAGAAGACGCCGGAGGGGCTGGCAAGAGCGGTATCGGCGGCACTTAAGGAGACTGAATCACAGTTTGACAAAAGTATGCGCAGAAGATCTGACCTTGAAGTATATGCTGAGTCACTTAAGAACGGCGTGTATGTGTGCCGCGATGAACAGTATGACAAAGTGTGGAATTATCTTCAGAAGCAGTATGGCGAAGATGCCATGCAGGGCTCACGCTGGTATGCGGGCCTTAAGCAGGGACAGAAACGGGATGTCATAAAGCGCGTTCCATTCATTCATAACGGCTTTATAATAAAAAATGATTTTGAAAGAGTCAGGGCGGATACAGTGCTTGGAAGCTTTAACGGTGCATATGCGGTACCGGTTATCAGTGAAAATGTGCTGTATGATATGAAGCTTGAAGTGAACAATGAACTTGTGACATTTGCATCGAGGGATATGTCATTTCTTACAGAACCGTCAGGCATTGACAATGAGATTAAAAAATGCAGCGAAGAGATAGCTGAGCTTGATGATGTGATAGCGCGTCTTTCAGACAGAAGAGATGTGATAAGGGAGGACTATGATTTTGCAGTAAGAGAAGCGGTAAAGAGGTCTGATTATAATGACAGTCCGGCAGTCCGGCTTGAAAAGCTTAAAGCTGAAGCAGTGCAGCTTGCAGAGACCAGAACGGAGCTTATCGGCAGACTTGAGAACCTTAACACATCAAAGGCTTCACTCACAAGAGAGTACGATGACGAATCGCAGAGAGAGGCACATGATCTTAAGAGGGCAGAGCTTCTTCAAAAGATTACAGAGCTGTTCGACAGGGCTGTGGGACACAGAGCCGAAGTGAAGCAGCTTGACGGGATGATTCAGGAGTACTCTTCAAGGAAACAGAAAGCGGGGGCAGATCTCAGCACATCACAGGAAAGAGCCGGCGCATACAGGTCGAAGATTGCATCGGTACAGAGTACGCTTGAAAGAATGGATGTCCAGTGGACTGCATTTGCACCATATTATAGTGAAGATTACGAAGCAGGTTCCGATAACACGGTTAATGCACAACAATTCAGTGAACAGGATCTCGAGAGCAGGTTTGCAGCACTCAGAAGCATTATTGAGCAGGATACATCTGACATAACGGATAAGGAGAAGCTTAAGAACCATCTTGCTGCGTCTATGGACAAATGCTGCCGTATGATAGAGTACAGGCGAATGTCGGTTGATGATGTCAGGAAAGCGCTTGATGACGACTCAATGGCGGACAGCAGTAATGATGCGCTTATGTCGATACGTGACAGACTGGCTGAGTATGATGGGCAGATTGCTTCAATAACACAGACAATAGAATCGCAGAGCGCACTTTATAACAGACTTGACGGAAGTATAGCACATGGAATCTATCAGATAGAGGAAAAATACGGAAGTTATGAGGAATTTGAATGTGCCAATACAGCGGCATTCAAGGAGCAGCATACGGCGCTTGTTGCAAAGATGAGAGAAAACAAAGCCAGGCTGTCTGACAGACAGAAAGAGACTGTTAAGCAGCACACAAAGCTTGAGGTCATGATTAAGGATATGGAGAGGATTATCCGTGCTGCCGGAATAGATGAGGCGGATGCGGATGTGACCGGAGCAGATGAGAATGTGGCTTTGGAGAATTACATGGATTACGAGAATGTCCAGAAAGAACTCGAGAGGATTCTTGTAAGGCTTGAAAAGCGCAAGGATACATTTGCAAAGCAGAAAGCAGAGCTTACTGACAGACTGCGCAGACTTGAGGCAGCAGATCTTGCGGATGAATTTACAAGAAGCCTGGATGCACCGGCTGATGCAAAACAGTGTGAAGAGCTTGCCGGACAGCTAAAGGAGACCAATGAGTATATAGCGCTTGAGAGAGATAATGTTGCAAAGAGCACGGAAGACATGGAACGTATAAAGGAAAGCTTTGAGAACAGATGTCTTCAGACCTGCAGCAATATAAAGACGGAGCTTGACAGGCTTCCACAGCTTTCGACAATAACGCTGGACGGAAAGCTTATATCGATAATTGACCTGCAGATACCATATGTAAAAGAGGAGTCATACAAGGAGCGCATGTCTGCCTACATAGACGAGACAGTGACAGCGGCTGAGAGCTTCAGGGATGCGGCACAGAGACTTCAGTATATACGCAACAGACTGACATGGAAAAGACTTTTTTCTGTCATTGTTACGGATATGGATGCAATAAGGGTGAATCTGTACAAACGTGAGAGAATCGGCGATCAGAGCAGGTTCCTTAAGTATGAGGAGGCTGTGGGAAGTACGGGACAGTCACAGGGCATATATATTCAGTTCCTGATTGCGGTTATCAATTATATCTCCAATATAAATGCGGCAACTCATGGGGCAGCGGTGACGGGCAAGGTAATATTTATCGATAATCCGTTTGGCGCGGCTAAGGATATATACATATGGGAGCCTATATTCAAACTGCTGAAGACAAACCATGTGCAGCTTATTGTTCCTGCAAGAGGTGCAACACCTGCTATTACGGGAAGGTTTGATGTTAATTATATTCTTGGGCAGAAGATGGCCGGCAGAATACAGCAGACTGTTGTTGTGGATTATCAAAGCAACATTGAGCGTGAGAATCTTGAGTATACAAGGATTGAATATGAGCAGCAGACGCTTGACCTGCTGTAATGCATCCGCGATATATGACAACACGCAGTTTACACAGATATGCCATGTATTGGAAAGCGGCAGAGCTGTAAACTTTTTTGACAAGCATTATATGCTGTGATAAACTTAATTATGTATGTTTAACTTTCTTTTGAAAAGGTGGCGTTATCGTGGATAAATACGAATTCAATATAAAATTAGAACAGATTAAGAAACTCGCAGCCAGAAAAGATTACAAGGCGGCAGCAGCTATCGCTAATTCCATGGATTGGCGCAAGATGAAGGATTGGGCTACACTTGCAACAATAATCAATGTTCAGGAAGCAGCAGGATACATAGAGGAAGCAAGAGATACTGCCATACTCGCATATAACAGGAACCAGGGCGGAAGAAGGCTTGTATATAAGCTTACAGAGCTTTTTATCAGACTTGGACAGTTCGAGGATGCGGAAGATCTGTATGAGGAATATGTTCATATGGCATCACATGATGTGAACAGATTTATTCTTGAGTATAAGCTCCGCAAGGCAGAGAATGCGCCGGTAGATACTCTTATCGAGATACTTGAGGAGTACAAGAGCCAGGAGATAGACGAGAAGTACATGTATGAGCTTGCACAGCTTTACAGCTATGCCGGCATGTCTGATAAGTGTGTTCATATATGTGATGAGATTATATTGTGGTTCTCTGACGGTGAATATGTTGACAGTGCAATAAGGCTTAAGCAGAAGTATGCTGACATAACGGCTACACAGCAGAAGATATTTGAAGAGGCTGTCAGAAAAAAGGATGCACCGGATGCGGATCAGACAAAAGAGCTGATATTTGCAAAAGAGCATGAGAAGATCCGATACAGTGATGAGATGGAAAATGAGCTCGAGGAAGAGTACTCACAGGATGAGTATGAAGATGCTGAATATGAAGATGACGAGGAAGACGGATACGACGGTGCCGGATATGAAGATGATGAGGAAGACGACGGCCCGGCGATGGATCTTATCCAGAATAAGGCTGACGAGAATGCCAAGAATTTTTTCCGCGCGTTAATTAATAAGGCTGCCATGAGTGCAAAGGGCGGCAGTCCTGATGATGAAGACGGGGAAGAAGAGGATGAGGAGGATGAGGAGACTCCTGCTGATACACAGGCAGACAATCCGGAATATCAGGACTCTTCATACGTGGATGATGCAGAGGATGCGGATTCATCAGGCACGGACGACAGTGCTTCATCATCCGGCAATGAAGGAATAGAAAAAGCAAAGCAGTCACTTAATGAGCTTATTGCAAAGGCAAGACAGAATCTTGAAGACAGTTATGAAGATGTACGTCAGGAAGATGCGGAAGAGCGGATTGCCAAGACAGCAGAGCAGATTGAGGTTCCGGTAAGGGAATACAGCATATATGACACGCGCAATCTTCAGGCAGAGCTTGCCAAGAATCTTGATGAGATTATGAATTCAGATACTGCACCTATTACACCTGTAAGCCCAATGCCGTCATTTATGAATAATGACTTTGGCAGTGTCCAGGATGAGGCTGACAAAGACAGTAAGAATGATAGTGACGACAGTGATAATGCTGCTGATGAGCAGATAGACGGCCAGATGAGCATTGCTGACTGGGTGGAGGCCGTACAGGAAGAAAAATACGGCAGCCGGGAGACAAGGGAATTCTCCAAAGAAGAACTTGAGAGAGAGCTTGCAGCAAGAGAGTCCAAAGAAGAAGCATATGACAGGCTTATGGCAAAGCAGAAGGCGGAAGCGGCGAAGACAGGAGTACCTTTTGATGAGGCGAAGGCCAGAGACAATGCCAATCAGGAGCTTATGCTGCAGTCGGTGAAGACAGACCTTGCAATCAGAACAGGTAAGGCAGCAGCGCATATCGAGACGGATGCTGTAAAGCAGAAGGAAGACGGAAGAATATGGCTGTATGCATACAAGAGCAAGCTTGCAAAAGACAGGGAAGAAGCGGCGGCAGAAGAGCAGCGCAGGGTACTGGAGCAGAGGTTCTCTGATGAGGAACATCAGAGGCAGGCACAGAAGGCCATGGCAGATGAACTTGCCAGAGAGGTAAGGGAAGCTATGGATAACAGTGCCGTATCACAGGAGCAGGACTCACAGAAACCGATTCCTGATGCGGAAGATGAAGAATACGGCGAAGAATACGATGACAGTTATGATGACGAATATTCAGAAGATGACTATGACGATGAGTATGCGGAAGATGAGTATTCGGAAGACGATGAGTACGATGAAGATGGGGAGTACGAAGAGGACGAGGAGTATGATGTAGAGCCGATTGAGGAAGAAGAGCCATCAGGCGTAAGGGCATTATTCCATTTTGGCAGAAAGAAAAAGTCAAAGCAGGTTGAGGAGGAGCCGGAAGAGGACGAATATGAGGAAGAATATGAAGGCAGTCCTGATGAAGAAGAGCCTGAATATGACGAATCAGAATATGATGATGGAGAAGAGGCGTTTGAATTGGAAATTCCAAAGGAAGTACGTAAGTTTTTCAACAAATATAATGATATGGATGGCGTAACCGAACAGCTGGCAGAGTATTTTGACACTGTCGGTGATGAGATTGGCCGGAATACATCGGAGAGAGGTAATATAATTATCAGCGGCAACAGGAGTGCTGATAAGACAAGTCTTGCCAAGAATATTGCGAGGGCACTTAACCAGCTGTATCCGGAATATCCTAAGAAGATTGCCAAGACTACCGGTGAGAGTATTAACCAGCGTGGAATCGCTAAGTCACTTCCAAGACTTATAGGAACGGTCCTTATTGTAGAAGACGCGGGTTCAATTGTTCCGAAGAGAATCACGGAGCTTCTTGAGGTTATGAAGCAGGATACAGGCGGAATGATTGTAATACTGATAGATTCAGATACAGAGATTAATGTGCTTCTCAGTGTTAATCCTGATCTGGCAGAGAACTTTAACCACAGAATAGTTATCAAGCAGTATGCGGTTGCAGAGCTTGTTGATTATGCAAGAAAATATGCGGGCAAGCGCCAGCATGTTGTAAATGATGATGCACTTACACTTCTCTATATGAAGATTAATAAATTAAGCAAAGAAAAAGAGTATGTAAGGACGGATGAAGTTAAGGAGATTATAGACAAGGCTATTGTCAAGGCAGAACGACGTGCTTCCAGAAGATTATTCGGAAGGCATGTAAGACGTGGCGGAGAATATTTTGTGCTTACCGAGTCTGATTTTAAAGATTGATATAAACCTGTATAACAAGGAGGATTTACAATGAACAACAGTGCGATTGACAATTTGTCAGTTAACGCAATACGTGTATTATCAGCAGATGCAATCCAGAAGGCCAATTCAGGACATCCGGGACTTCCACTCGGTGCAGCACCTATGGCATATGAGCTCTGGACAAAGCATATGAATCACAATCCTAAGGATCCGGAATGGAAGAACAGGGACAGATTTATTCTTTCGGGCGGACATGGTTCAATGCTTCTGTATTCACTGCTTCATCTGTTTGGATATGGTAATCTGTCAGCTAAGGATCTCTCAGAATTCCGTCAGCTTAATTCACTGACACCGGGACATCCTGAATACCGCCACACAGTAGGCGTGGAGGCAACAACAGGCCCTCTTGGCGCCGGAATGGGTATGGCAGTAGGTATGGCTATTGCAGAATCCCATCTTGCGGCTGTATTTAATAAAGACGGATATGATGTGGTTGACCATTACACATATGTTCTCGGTGGAGACGGCTGTATGATGGAAGGTATCTCATCTGAGGCATTTTCACTTGCGGGTACGCTTAAGCTCGGCAAGCTCATAGTATTCTATGATTCCAATAATATTTCAATTGAAGGAAGCACTGATATAGCATTTACAGAGAATGTGCAGAAGAGATTTGAGGCATTCGGCTTCCAGACAATAGATGTTGCGGATGGCAATGATCTTGAGGCAATCGGCAAGGCTATTGAGGAGGCAAAGGCTGACCAGACACGTCCTTCACTTATTACGGTTCATACACAGATTGGCTATGGCTGTCCGGCTAAGCAGGGTAAGGCAAGCGCACATGGTGAGCCTCTCGGCGTTGAGAATGTTGCGGCACTCAGAGAGAATCTTAAGTGGCCGTTAGAAGAGAGCTTTGCAGTACCTGAAGAGGTATATGCTAATTATGCACAGTACGCAGCTAAGGGAGCAGATAAGGAGGAAGAGTGGAATAAGCTCTTTGAAGAGTATTCTGCAAAGTATCCTGACATGCGTAAGCTGTGGGATGAATATTACGGAGACAATGCAGAGCTTGATAAACTTTTTGCATCAGATGAATACTGGGCACGTGGTGAGAAGCCGGAAGCTACAAGAGGTATCTCAGGCCGTGTGCTTAACGAGATTAAGAAGGTAATGCCTAATCTTATCGGTGGTTCAGCAGACCTTGCACCATCTAACAAGACTAACATGGCAGGCATGGGTGATTATTCAGCACAGGACAGAAGCGGCTGCAATATGCACTTTGGTGTGAGAGAGATTGCAATGGCGGCTATCGGCAACGGAATGATGCTTCACGGAGGACTGCGTGCATTTGTGGCAACATTCTTTGTATTCAGTGATTATGTTAAGCCTATGGCAAGACTTTCAGCTATTATGGGAGTGCCGCTTACATTTGTACTCTCACACGACAGCATAGGAGTAGGAGAGGACGGACCTACACATGAGCCTATCGAGCAGCTTGCAATGCTTCGTTCACTGCCTAACTTTAACGTATTCAGACCATGTGATGCAATTGAGACAGAAGCTGCATGGTACGCAGCAATCAAGTCTGACAGGACACCTACCGCACTTGTACTTTCAAGACAGAATCTTGCTCCGATGCCGGGAAGCAGCAGGGATGCACTTAAGGGCGGTTATGTAATTGATGATTCAGCTAAGGAAGTCCCTGATGTAATTCTTATGGCATCAGGCTCGGAAGTAGAGCTGGCAGTGGAGGCTAAGAAGCTTCTTGCCGGTGATGGAATTGATGCGAGAGTTGTAAGCATGCCATGTATGGATATTTTTGAAACGCAGAGCGATGAGTACAAGGAGTCGGTGCTTCCTAAGGCATGCCGTAAGAGAGTTGCGGTAGAAGCTCTCTCAGACTTTGGCTGGGGAAGATATGTGGGACTTGACGGAGCGTATGTCACAATGAAGGGCTTCGGAGCATCAGGTCCGGCTAAGCAGCTTTTTGAATATTTTGGATTTACAGCAGAGAATGTTGCAAATGTTGCAAAGAGTCTCTAATTAATTGGTTGAGAAATCAGGTCATATATGCTAAAATATCAGTATATTAACAGTATCAGCATACACTCATACACTGACCCGATGGACGGCCAATGGGTCAGAGATGGGTATACAATTATTAGGAGGGCTACATAATGGTAGGTAATGTTATTGTTGGACAGTCAGGAGGTCCTACATCGGTTATCAATTCGAGTCTTGTAGGTGTATATAAGACAGCTAAGGACAGAGGAGCTAACAAGGTGTATGGTATGCTCCATGGAATCAAGGGATTATTGGACGGACAGTATGTTGATTTGTCAGAGCACATTAAGACAACACTCGACATAGATCTTCTTAAGAGAACACCATCTTCATTCCTTGGTTCATGCCGCTATAAGCTTCCGGAGATTTGTGATAATAAGGAAGTTTATGAGCAGATATTTGCAAAGCTTAAGGAACTTGAGATATCAGCATTCTTCTATATTGGTGGTAACGATTCAATGGATACTATCAAGAAGCTTTCAGATTATGCTATATTAATTAACAGTGATATCAAGTTCATGGGTGTACCTAAGACTATTGATAATGACCTTGCAATCACAGACCATACTCCGGGATATGGAAGTGCTGCCAAGTTTATCGCAGCATCACTTAAGGAGATTATCAGGGATGGTCTTGTATATGATTACCCAACTATCACTATAGTTGAGATTATGGGTCGTAATGCAGGATGGCTTACAGCTGCTGCGGCACTTTCACGTTCAGACGATTGCGAAGGTGTTGATATGATCTATCTTCCTGAGAAGGTATTTGATATCGCTGATTTTATGGAGCAGGTTAAGAAGAGAAGTGCTACAGGCAAGTCTCTTGTAATTGCCGTTTCAGAAGGTATTAAGGTTGCAGACGGAAGATATGTATTTGAACTTGCTGACCACGTTGAGTTTGTCGATGCATTCGGACATAAGCAGCTTGCAGGTTCTGCTAAGTTCCTTGCGGACAAGATTGGCTCAGAGCTTGGAATTAAGACAAGAGCACTTGAGTTCTCAACACTTCAGAGATGTGCAGCCCACATGACATCACGTACAGATATAACAGAGGCTTTCCAGGTAGGCGGTGCTGCTGTTAAGGCTGCATTCGAGGGAGAGACAGGTAAGGTTGTAGTACTTAAGAGAGTATCTGATGACCCATATATCTGTATTACAGAGACGCATGATGTACATAAGATTGCTAACATCGAGAAGAAGATTCCTCTTGAGTGGATTACAGATGACGCATATGTAACAGATGACCTTATCCATTACATCCGTCCACTGATTCAGGCAGAACTTTCACCAATTATGGTTGATGGTCTTCCAAGACATCTCAGACTTGGTGATGAATAAGATAATAATTGTTGAAGATTGGGGCTGCATATATTGATTATATGCAGTCCCATTTTTAAAGTATGGAATTAAAGTATCCGTGTAAAGTATCCGGGAGGGAATATGTCAGAGAAAATATTACTGTTTGAAGTATCATCCGCTGTGAGTTCCAAAGTTCAGAAAATAGCATCACAGATGCGGATTAAGACTAAAGTTGCAGATAAAGCGGAGTATGGAAAAACAATAGGAATGATTGCCGAAACAGATGATGCGGTAAGCAGCGCAGGTACAGCATTTAGTCCGGATAAAAGCCTTATGGTAATGTGCGGGCTTACGGAAAAACATATGGACAGACTGTTGTTTGCATTGAGAAGGGATAATGTTGACATAGGTTACAAAGCAATACTTACAAAGACTAATGCATCATGGAGTGTATCCAGAATGTATGCCCATATGGAGCTTGAGCATAAGCTTACACATTAATACGGTGGGTCAAGATTCTTCTGTATGCGCTTAAGAAAATCATAGAGCTGCTCAATCTCTTTTCTGGAGAAACCTTTAGTAATCTGGTTATCCATTTTCTTAAAATATGGTACAAACAACTCAAATACATCACGACCCTTATCTGTTATGACAAGCTTCTTAAGACGGGCATCTTCGGGACAGCCTACACGCATTATAAGTCCGTGGCGCTCCATGACCTGAAGTGTATTGGTTGCTGTGGCGCGTGATATATCGAATTCATTCTCAATGTCGCGCTGGAATACATCCGTATCTTTGTGAGCCATAAGGTACCCGAGAATATGGCACTGAGGCTGTGTGAGAGCTTCTGACTTGCCGATCTCACTGATAAAGCAGGATATGTATCTGTTTATTTTGTTGTGAACAACACGAAATTCATGACCAAGTCTTTTCTTCACGCGAAACTCCATTCATATGCATCAGATTGTAAACAGTTTTCATTTTAATTTGTAATAAGGCGGATGTCAAGCAAAGGTCACAAAATGTACACAAATAGCGGCTTGACATTAAAAAAATATTGTATTATTATTGTTAGCACGCTAACATATTAACATTGTTGAAATCTATTGAAAAGGAAGTGGAAGAATATGATTAAAACGCTGGCGGCACATATTAAAGAGTACAAAGCAGCTTCAATTGCGACGCCTATATTCATGATTCTTGAAGTAATCATGGAGACAGCGATTCCCGTGCTTATGGCATCAATCATTGATAAAGGTGTCGAAGCGGGCAACATGAAGCATATATATACGGTTGGTGCAATGATGGTTGTTGTCGCGGCACTTGGACTGTTATTCGGTGTGCTTGGCGGCAAGTATGGTGCCAAGGCCTCTACAGGATTTGCAAGGAACTTAAGGAAGGCAATGTATGAGAACATACAGACATTTGCATTCTCTAATATTGATAAGTTCAGTACTGCAGGTCTTGTAACAAGGCTTACAACCGATGTGACCAATGTACAGAATGCATATCAGATGATTCTGAGAATGTGTATGAGAGCACCGTTTTCGCTTATCTGCGCAATGGTAATGGCATTTATCATTAATGCGAGACTTGCAAGCGTATATCTGATAGCAGTAATAGTACTTGGGTGTGCGCTTGTGCTTATTATGAGCAGGGCAACGAAGTATTTTGGAATGGTGTTTGAAAAATACGATGACCTTAATGCAAGCGTTCAGGAGAACATATCAGCAATCCGCGTTGTCAAGGCATATGTACGTGAGGATTACGAGAAGGATAAGTTCAAAAAGGCGAACGGTAACATTTACAATATGTTTGTAAATGCCGAGAAGATAACTACGCTCAACGCACCTCTTATGCAGACAACGGTCTATACATGTATCCTCTGCATAAGCTGGATGGGTGCTAAGATGATAGTCGGAGGCTCCCTTACGACGGGAGAGCTGATGAGCCTTCTTACATATTGCATGAATATCCTGATGAGCCTTATGATGCTCTCGATGGTATTTGTAATGATAACGATGAGTGCGGCAAGTGCAAGACGTATTGCTGAGGTGCTTAATGAGAAAACTGATATCTGCAATCCTCAAGAGCCTGTATATGAGGTTGCTGACGGAAGCGTAAGGTTTGATCACGTTAATTTTGCATATGGAAAGAATGCCGCAGAGCCTGTACTTAAGGATATTAACATCAGTATAAATGCAGGCGAGACGATTGGCATTATCGGCGGAACCGGAAGCGCAAAGTCAAGTCTTGTCAATCTTATAAGCCGTCTGTATGACGTTAACGGAGGTGCCGTATACGTTGGCGGAAGGGATGTAAGAGAATATGATATCGAGACGTTGAGAGATGAGGTATCGGTTGTTCTTCAGAAGAATGTCCTTTTCTCGGGTACAATTCTTGATAATCTCCGCTGGGGCAATAAGAATGCAACGGAGGAAGAATGCAGACGTGCCTGTGAGCTTGCGTGCGCGGATGAATTTATCGAGAGATTTCCTGACGGATATAAGACATATATTGAGCAGGGCGGAAGCAACGTATCCGGCGGACAGAAGCAGAGACTCTGTATCGCAAGAGCACTGCTTAAGAAGCCTAAGATTCTTATTCTTGATGACTCTACAAGTGCTGTTGATACGGCGACAGATGCCAGGATAAGAAGCGCATTTGCAAAGGAAATTCCCGATACTACGAATATTATCATTGCGCAGCGAATCTCAAGTGTTGAGCACTGTGACAGAATAATTGTGCTTGATGACGGAGTGGTAAGCGGATTTGGTAACCACGATGAGCTTATGAAGTCCAATGAAATCTATCGTGATGTATATGAGTCACAGACCGGTGGCGGCGGTGACTTTGATGAGCCTGGGAAAGGAGAATAGTATGGCAGAGAAAGTACGTGAATTCAAGGGCGGACCGGGAGCAAGGGGACGCGGACCAAGACCGAAGGTAGCTAATCCCGGCAAGCTGTTTAAAAGAATCATGCAGTATGTCATGAGAAAATATACTGTTCATATTGCAGTAGTTGTCATATGCATATTTGTCGGTGTGCTTGCCAATGTACGCGGTACACTCTTTATGCAGACACTTATTGATGATTATATACTCCCTATGATGGGAAGTGCAGACCCTGACTTTGGACCGCTTCTTGCAGCGATGGCAAGAGTAGCGGCATTCTATGCGATTGGTGCGCTGTCAACATGGGTTTACAGCAGAATTATGGTTAATGTCACACAGGGAACATTAAGAGACCTCCGTCAGGATCTGTTTTCCAACATGGAGGGACTTCCGATAAAGTTCTTTGATACACATGCGCATGGCGATATCATGTCAATATATACTAACGATATTGATACACTCAGACAGATGATAAGCCAGAGCATGCCGCAGCTTCTTAACAGTGTAATTACGGTTGTCAGTGTATTTATAAGCATGATAGTGCTCAATGTTCCGCTTACGGTTGTTACATTGATTATGGTTGCAGTCACACTTACATCTACCAAGGCAATCGCCGGAAGAAGCAGTAAATACTTTATTGCGCAGCAGAAGGAGCTTGGCAGGGTTAACGGCTATATAGAGGAAATGATGAACGGACAGAAGGTTGTCAAGGTATTCTGTCATGAAGAAGAAAGCATAGAGAATTTCAACAGACTTAATGATAAGCTCTGCGAGAGTTCATATAATGCCAACCAGTTCGCTAACATCATGGGACCGGTAACCATGCAGATTGGCAACATAAGCTACGTTGTGTGTGCAATGGTCGGCGGTGTGCTTGCACTTAACGGCTTTGGCGGCTTCACTCTTGGCGGGCTTGCGAGCTTCCTTACATTTAATAAGAGCTTCAACCAGCCTATCAACCAGATGAGCCAGCAGCTTAACAGCGTTATAATGGGCCTTGCGGGTGCAGAGAGGGTATTCAGGCTGCTTGACGAGGTTCATGAAGAGGATGAGGGCAATGTAACTCTTGTAAATGCAAAGCTTGAGAATGGTGTTCTTACCGAGACTGACGAAAGAACCGATATGTGGGCATGGAAAAATATACATAAGGACGGAACAGAGGAGCTTGTTGAGCTTAAGGGCGATGTTGTATTTGATGATGTTGACTTTGGATATAACCCGGATAAGATAGTCCTTCACGGAGTAAATCTGTATGCGACACCGGGACAGAAGATTGCATTTGTCGGTTCGACAGGTGCGGGAAAGACTACTATTACGAATCTTATTAACCGTTTCTATGATATTCAGGACGGTAAGATAAGATATGACGGAATAAATATTAACCATATCAGGAAGGATGACTTAAGACATTCTCTCGGAATAGTTCTTCAGGATACGCATCTGTTCACGGGAACAGTACGTGATAATATCAGATACGGAAAGCTTGATGCAACTGACGATGAAGTTATTGCAGCAGCAAAGCTTGCCAATGCGGACGGCTTTATC
>ERZ779865.1733-NODE-1733-length-15257-cov-3.354230_pt1 | contig 15257 bp, 16 predicted proteins | sample MGYA00433088_ERZ779865 | MGnify/ENA primary metagenome ERZ779865 (study PRJEB29588, sample SAMEA2151703) | human gut metagenome | biome: human gut; feature: human-associated habitat; material: faeces | place: Denmark | collected 2008/2010 ... | reverse complement strand
GCTGTGTTTGGCTGCTTGCTAATTGCTAATCGCAGGATTTGCATTTCGTGTTCAAGACCAATCACCTTTTTCTTATTTCCACAGCTGGCATTTTGCTAATACGCACCGCATTATCGACGGCATTTTCATTCGGTTTTCAGGCCGTTTGCTAATACGGTGCGTTTTGCTAATTTGCTCTCTGCTAATAAAATCAGGTGTTATTAGCAAGCTGGACAGGCTCCAAAGCCTTTTTGAGTAGTTTGGGATTGCTGGCAAGCAGGCTCGCAAGAGCTTCTGCATCAAGTGCGGGTGCGGCAGTAACGGGTGCTTCTTCTGTCTTGCCTTTGTAAAAGGATTGCTCCATCTCATCAGCAAGGCGACGGCGATCCTCGTCAAGAATGTGCGCATAGCGCTTGGTCACCATATCGGGAGAGTTCCATCCGCCATCACCCTGTACCGCTTTTAGATCGCCCTTGGAGAGCCGAAGTTTTACGCCCGTACTCGTATGCCGTAAACTGTGAAACACGACATTATCGACATTGATTGTCGGGTCGTTCAGACCAATAAGGACTTCTTTGAACCGTTTGTTCAGATGCTCCGTCATAATCGGGCGGCCGTTGGCTTGGCAGATAATCAGGCCATAATCCATATAGCCGTCGTCGCCAAGCTCCAGTTTCAGCTTCATTTGCATCTCTCTGAGCTTTTCGAGCTTCTTTGCAACGGTTTCGGGAATGTAGACAGTACGAATACTGCCCTCCGTTTTCGGCTGCTTTAAGACAATCACCGTCCGTGTGCCCGGATAGAGATTTGGAAAGCGGAAAAGGATGTCCATTTTGGGTAGCTTTTCAATCAGTTTCTTATCAACACGGTCAATCACACGGTCGATGTATAGCACCTGATCACTCCGGCTAAAGCGCTCCCACTGCGTTCCACCGACCTCACCGCCGCGCATACAACAAGCAAACGCCAGTTGTATCGCACAGTGCATCACATATAAGTCGTAGATGTCGGTGCGGTCGGTAAAGTCCAATACTCTTTGCAGTTGTTCGGGAGTCAATGCATCCCGTTTAGCTTCCTTGTGCTCCGGCAGTGTCGCATCCAAAAACGGATTTTTCGCAATGTACTCCCACTTTTTCGCCTGATTGAAAGCACATCGCAGAACCTTGTGGATGTCATGAATGGTTGAGGGGCTGATATGCTCCCGCTTTGGTTTGCCCATATTGGTTGCGGCTCTGCTTCGTTCAACAGAAAATGATAAAAGTCATCGACGGTCTTGGTGCGGATGCTGCGAAGTTTTTTGTCGCCCCAATAGGGATGGACATAATTTTCAAGCAAGCCTACATTTCCGTCATAGGTTGATGCCACCCATTTTTTCTCACCGTATTTTTCGATGAACTCATACAAGAACTCGCTTACGGTAATATCATTGTGATCCACATGGGTGTTCTGTTCTTTCTCATATTCAATCGTTGCTTTGCGGGATTTGGCTGCCGAATAGCTCAGCCCCGATTCCCATACCTGATGACGATTTGAACCCTCGCCCTCATAATAAACGACAGAATATGTTTTGCCTCTCTTTACGATTGAAGCCATATCAAATACCTCCGTTATCAGTGATATTGTCAAGCCACTCATCGAAAGAGAGTTTTGAAATTCTTATGGTTCTGCCGATACGGACGATTTTGAACTCTCCCGAATTGCACAGTTCATATGCTTTTCTACGCCCGATATTCAGTATGGAGCGTATCTCATCGACAGAGTATGTCCGCTTTCCGACAGAGTGTTTCGGTACAATCTGTTCCAACCAAATAACTCCTTTCTCACAAGCGACTTGATTGTACCTGCTTGTCCTGTAAGACAAGAAGATTATATCACCCGAAAGACGGAGCGTCACTTGTGCAAATTCAGCTTTTTCCGATAAAACATCTGCTATTTGCGGACAATCTCATAATCCAGCCCTTTTCTGCTGTTGCAGTAGGTGCAAGTGTCTTTTGCCATTTGGTTCGGGTCGATCCTGCGTAAATAATAAGCACCCGTGCCGTAGAAATTATCGGCGCAGGTGCTGCAAAGGCAGAGGATCAGTTTTTTCGGGACGCTTTCGATCAGACCGATGCTGACCGCCAACGCATGGTTGATGCCGCAAATGTGCTTTTCGGACAAATGCCCGATGAAGTTGCCCAAGCGGCGCTTATCGACGGTTCGCAACTGTTCCAGCAGGACGATAGAGGGCAGCTCCAAGCCGTCCTCGGCGTCGATGTAGTAGTGGGTGGGAAGTTTGGCTTTCACGCCGGTTTTGCTCGTAATGGAAGCGATAATGACCGTTGGGCTGTGTTTGTTCCCGACATTGTTCTGGATGATCACGACGGGGCGGTAGCCCTCCTGCTCAGAGCCGATGCCACGGCCCAGATCGGCGTAATACATATCGCCGCGCAAATATGTGTGGTTCATTCTGTGATGACCTCCTTTGTGTATTTAAGCGTTTCCGCCTATGTAGAGGTCAAGCGGCAGAACAGAATTGAGGTCGGTGAGAGATAAAACATTCTCTGTTTCGTCAGACCCGTTCCGCCGCTTGACCGTAGTATTTTGAAGAAAATCTATTTGTCCTCGACGCCCCGATTTTCTATTGGGAAGTCATCAAGCGGCCGATGGCTGTCGGCTCCACGGGGATTTCACCCTCACGAGGTTCTCTCGCAACCGCCCCCATTGCCTGCGACGGCTTCACGGTCGAAATGCCGCTTATCACGCTCGGACTGTGGCTGGACGGGAGTATCGTTAGCCCTATTGCCGGTCGTCGCCGGGGCGGGAGCCACCCGCCCGTGATAGCCGACTGTTTCTCGCTCCCTGCAATGCAGATCGTGGCGCGGCCGCTAATGTGGCTCATGCTTTCGCAATGGCAATAGGAATGTGCTTGATGAATGGGTATTCGGTTGTCAAAGATCATCCCTGTCTGCCGAAAAGGAAAACAGGCAGAGAGTTTTCGTACCTCTCCACCTGTTTCCTCACTTAAAGGCTATTTGTGTAGTCTGAACTCAAAAATTTTTGAAAAACTTTTTGAGCTTTTCCACGGCGATGTCTACGCTGAATTTTACTGCCCGCTTGGTGCATCCCTCTATTCCTGCGATCTGCTCATAGGTCAGACCTTCAAAGTAGTAGAGGCACAGTCTCCGCCTTTGTGTTTCGGGAAGTTCGGAGATTGCCTTATGTAACTGCTGGTATTCCATGCGCCGCATAGCACTTTCCTCGACCGTATCCGGACGATTCACCGCGCGCTCATACAGAGAGCCTTCCGTAAGTTCCGATTGTTCATAGTGACGGTCTACCTCGTTAAGATAGGATAGGTCACCCAGCTCGAAGGCATTGAGTGCATCAAATACCACGTTACTGATCTCAAAATGGTGCCGAATGCCTTGACCGTCCGAAAAAGTCAGCCAGTGGCGTCCATCATCGGTTGTGCCAATCGTATAGGGATTGTATTTATCTTTTCTTCGTTTCGGATGGTTTTCATCCATAGTGCTTTCCTCCGTTTCGATTTGAATTTTTGGAAATCCAAATCGGACGGAGGACTACGGCAACCGACACTGCCACGCAAGAAATGCAGATATTGAAAAACGCACCAGCAAAACGGTAAAAACCGCAAAGCAAGTGCGTTTAATTCATAATAATTATGGTCTGCCAGTTCATGGCGCGAGACGTAATATCCCAGGGGAGGGAATAGAATTTTTTTGGCCGCTCACCAGGGGCGCCATGCATTAATACTGCAAACTAAACCGATGGTTCCTGACGGGCAAAGCTGCTCGACGCCGACTCCAACGCATAAAAATCCCTCCAATCCAAAAACTTGGATCTGAAGGGATTTGGGCGTGTTTTTAGACCCCGTCAAAGCCTCGTTTTTTTTAATTTGGCGGGGCAAGGGTTTGCATTTTGTTCAGCTATTTCTGCACTATCCGTTCATCAATAATTGAATTGCTGTGCCATTATCAGCATGAACCGAATCCATATAATTATATGTGGAGGTGAACGCATAGTGCAGAAACAACCTGAAACACTCGGAGAAATCATCAAAGTAGCGCGAGAAAAGTCTGACCTGACTGTTGAGGAACTAACCACGCGCATCGGGATTTCAGAGCGATACTTATATCGAATTGAAAATGAAGGCAAGGTGCCAAAGTTTGAAGTTCTGAAAAAGCTCGTCCGCGAATTAGCTATTGATGCGAACGCAATCTTCTACCCCGAGAAGCCGTCCAAAGATTCCGAAGTAGAAGATCTCGTCCGCACGCTTTATAGCTGCGATGACCGTTCCATGAAAATTGTCAAAGCAACCGCAAAAGCCGCGTTGGAAAGTCAAACCGATAAAGAATGAAAACAGAGCCAATAACAGGCAATCGTAAATCTGCTTGTTATTGGCTCTGCGTCAATGCGTCCGGCTCTAATTGTTTCGTGCATCTATTTCACCATCTGTCGTATGCACAGAGAGGTCGATTCCTTTTGGCACTTCTAGGCTTAAATGCTTATCTAGTGCATTTACCTGAATCTTTGCGCCGGATGCACAGAAACGGATTCTCAGCACACCATCATCTAAAAAATAGTGCATCGCAGTATCCTCCTGCAGCTCGTTGCCGCTTTCCTTGGCACTTAGTTCCGCATTGTCCGATTCGATGATCTCCACCTCGCCGGAGCGCCAATAGACTTCAACAGCCTTGATTTCATTCGCAAGATAGGTAAAAGAAAGTCCGCCAATTAGCCCGACCATCAGCGGACCAAGAAGAAGTTTGTCTGCACAGCTTGGCTTATTCGGTTTATTCTTGCTCTTGTGCGGCTGCCTCTTTCAGCCGTGAAAAGCTCTCATCGCTGATAATGTGTTCAATCCGGCAGGCGTCTTGTTCCGCTGTTTCCTGATCGACGCCAGCAGCGATAAACTGCTCCATAAAAAACAAATGGCGTTCATAGATTTTCTCGGCAATCTCCCGACCTATGACGGTCAGATGAAGGAACCCATCATCATCCACGGTCAGAAAACCTCCATTTTTCAAAACGCCTACCGCATGGCTGATACTCGGTTTGCTAAAGCCCATGTGCCGGGCAAGGTCAATGGAGCGGACCATGCCCTGTTTCCTTTGAAGAACCAACACGGCCTCTAAGTAATCCTCGCCTGACGCATATAGTTTCATTGCCTCCTCCTTCCCACGGCTATTTTAGTTTCCATCCAATCGCTTTCTTGCGAATACCAATGAAATCTGCATAAATACCAGGCTGCCTTATCAAATCCTCATGTTTGCCTGTCTGAACAATGTGACCACCAGACAACACGAAAATTTGATCTGCGTTTCTGACTGTTTTTAGCCGATGAGCTATCATAATAACCGTTTTATTCTTTGTCAGTTCTGCAATAGCACCCATCAGAAGATTTTCATTTTCTGGATCGACGCTTGATGTAGCTTCGTCTAAAATGATGATAGGAGCGTCTTTCAGGATTGCTCTGGCAATCGAAATCCGTTGCTTTTCACCGCCGGACAATGTAGCGCCTCCCTCTCCAATTACGGTGCCATAACCATCTGGCAGGCTCATAATAAACTCATGGCAGCAAGCCTTTTGAGCTGCTTTTACAACTTCTTCATGGGAAGCCGCTGGATTGCCGAATTTGATATTATTTTCTATGGTATCAGCGAAAAGATATACCTTTTGGAATACTTCGCTAATATTGGTAAGCAGACTGTCCAGTGTGTAATCCCGCACATCTACACCGCCGATTGTAATTTTTCCTCCGTCAACATCCCAAAACCGGGCGATCAGGTTACAAAGCGTACTTTTTCCGGCACCGGACGGACCGACGATAGCCGTTACGGTTCTTTCGGGTATAGTCAGGCTCACATGATCCAGAACCTGGTGTTCGCCATAAGAAAAAGAAACATCATCAAAAACAATATTGTAATTTTCAGGCTTTACGGGTTTACCATGTTCGTCCATGACGGGAGTTTTGTCAATTTCGTTTACTTTGTCAATCGAAACATCCAGTAACCGCAGGAGCGCGGAAGTATTTCCGGCTGACTGAAGCTGACCAAAGAGCATAAAGGATGCTACTGTCATCAGCAGACAAATGGAAAGCGCCATTGTTCCATTCAGATAAAAGTACAGTCCCTCCACTATAACAAGAATACTTGTTCCGTAGAGAATAATCTGTTGCAGCATATTGTAAGGGACGAATGTGCGCTCCAATTTCAGGTTTTTATCCTTGCTGTCCAAGATTGCCTGTTTCATCTTGCTATTGGAACTATGACTGAGATTAAAGGATTTTACAATCAGCATTCCTTGAACATATTCCAACACATTAGAAACGAGAGTCTCCTGGGCTTGCTGTCTTTGCGGAGAAACCGTTTCCGATTTTTTCTGTAACCGGCTGATGCACCATGTAAAAAGCAGAATCCCACACAAAATCGTCAGTCCAATCCGCCAATCAATATAGAACATAACGATAGTAACAATCGTTGCATGGATATATCCGCCTAATATGTTAGTCAACACCATAGAAGCATTATTTTCAATATCGCCCATAGTAGTGGTGACAACAGAAGTCAGATTCCCTAAATTATGATCGCTAAAATACCCCATCGGCATATATTTCATGCGATCTCCAATATGAATCCGTTTCTCCGCGCACATAAAATATCCAATTTGCACCTTGCCAAAATCTGAAATATAGCTGCAACAAATTTTAAGCATCATACTCGTCAAAGTGATTCCAAATATCATCCAGATCATAGAAGTAGTAAAACCGTCTATTAAACCCGAAAACACCAGGACTAATGCTCCAAAAGACATCATATCAAAAAGGGAGTGCAGGACGGAAAACAGGATGGTTTTTTTCATTGTCCCCTGCATTTTTCCTGAAAACTGATAAATTTTGCTTAACGTATCTATCATCGTTCACACCTCCTATGCCACATCTTTTGTATCCATGTGCGCTTTCCACATTTCCTGATAGAGCATACAGGAAGTCAGCAGGTTTTCATGTGTTCCCTCGCCTATAATCTGCCCGTCTTTCACGACAACAATTTTATCTGCGTCGGTAATCGTCGAAAGACGGTGGGCAATCATCAGAACGGTTTTTCCGGCAATTACTTTCGCCATTGCCTCCTGGATTAACGCTTCATTCTCAGCGTCAATGTAGGCAGTTGCCTCGTCAAGAATAACAATCGGCGCATTTTTCAATACAGCGCGGGCAATCGCAATCCTCTGGCGTTCGCCGCCTGACAAATGACCTCCGGCACCGCCGACAACTGTCTGGAATCCATTCTCCAGATTCAGAATGAAATCGTAACAGCCGCAATCTCTGGCAGCCTGATATACTTCTTCATCCGTTGCGGATGGTTTTCCCATACGGATATTTTCTAAAACAGTTTCGTCAAAAAGATAGTTGTCCTGTGAAATATAAGCGATGTTATCCATAAGCTGTGACAACGGAATTTTGCGAATATCTATTCCGTCTAACTTGACAGTTCCGTTTGTTACGTCCCAAAATCCCGCAATCAGCTTCGTAATGGTAGACTTGCCGCCGCCACTGGGGCCGACAAAAGCGGTAATGCTGTTTTCTGGAATAGAAAGGTTGATATTTTTTAGCAACGGCTTTTCGCTTTCATACGAAAAGCTGACGTTTTCTAACACAATATTGGAAGAATGAATAGACACCGGCGTTTCCGGGCGATCCAGTTCTTTTTCATCCAATACGGTGCACAATTCCCCGACTACTGATTTCATTTGAGAAATGCTGTCCGTAAAGTTCATGGCATTTAAAATTGGTGTGATAATACCCAATGACAGCACGATACAGGTAACAAATGCCGGAACGCTCAGGCTCCCGTTCCGGTACAGGACACAGCCAATAGGAAGAACACACACTAACACACTGGGCCAGATTGTAACAAGCATGGATTTGTAAAGCTGCACGCTTTTCATCCAGTTCACAGCATAGGACGCATTATCTTCAACGGCATCTGAATATTTCTGGTAAGAATTAGCAGACTGATTAAACGCCTTAATGACTTCTATTCCGCCGATATACTCAACCACAGTGCTGGTCATTTTACGCACGCGCATAATAAGACCCTGGAATTTTTCTTCATATCCATTTGCCATTCCCTTATAGCACAACATACCAATCGGCAGGGTAATCAATGCAGCCAGCGCCATTCTCCAATCCAAAAACAGTAGGTAAATCAGAATACAAATTGGAATACAGAGATTCGCTGTCAGCTCCGGTACTAAATGCGCAAGGGTCGTTTCCATTCCCTCCACACGATCTACCAAGACATTTTTTAATTCTCCCGATGGGGTGTTAATCATATAGCCCATCGGAACCCTGGTAAGTTTATCTGCTAGTTTCAGGCGGATCTCCGCCAGAGTTGCGAAAGTGGCCGTATGGGAAACTAAAGTAGATAAATTTGCAAAGCATACTTTTCCAAGGAAACCAATTCCCGCAATCAGACACCACTCCATATAGACGGACACAGATGTCTCTCCATCCATCAAGAGAATCACAATTTTTGAAACTGCAAAAAACGGCAACAATCCGGCGGCAACACCCAGGATTGCCAGAATCACTGAAAGAACATATTCACCCTTATATGGAGCGGCAAGTTCCATCAGTCTGGACATGGGATTATCTTTCTTGTCCATTTCACATACGCTCCTTTTCATAAAAATAGAGGTTGGTTAAACAATTCTAACCAACCTCTATTATAGTCGTTCGGCTATTTTTCGCCACTCTGATAGGGCTTTAAACCCTCCATTTAGACATTGGATTATATTTATTCCGCAGGCTGTACGTTATCGATCTCAAAGAACTGTGGCACGCTGGAGAAAGTATATCCGGCGATTTTTGAGGAATTATATACAACCAAATCCTTAGAATAGGAGATCGGAAGGTCAATCACATTGTCATTGGAAATATTCAGTGCAGTAGCAATCGCACTCTGAACCACTTCGGGATCAGCAGAGGTGGAGAACGCATTTACCGCATCCGAATAGCTCTGGAAATCCTCAAGTGCCTGCAAGGAAATAGCATGAGGATCAGCACCGAGGGATTCCTGCAGGAACTTGTGCGGTTCAGTATAAGACCCTTCTGTATTCCATGTTGTAATGTCATAATTTCCTGCAACGCCTTCGGTCCACCAGGTCATCTGATCCTGGCCGGTAGTGGTTACGTCAATACCAACCTCTGCAAGCTGGGTCTTAATTGCAAGAGCCATGTCCTGTGCAAGAGAAAGATCAGTCCAATAGGTGTAATTCAGGGAAAGCTGCTGTCCATCTTTTTCACGGATACCAGTGCTTTCATTCATCACCCATCCAGCTTCATCCAGAAGTGCATTTGCTTTATCCAGATCATAGCTCCATGTGCTGTTATAAGTAATGTCTGTGTAGGGCGCTCCGGGTGCAAACAGGCTGGTGGCCGGAGTTTCGTATCCATAGGTCAGGCCCTTGGTGATTTCTTCCTTATTGACAGCGTATGCAATCGCCTGGCGAACCTTAAGATCGCTCAAAATTTCGCTGGACGCATTCAGAACCAGGTTCCGGGTCAGGGTATTTCCATCATTGATTGCGCCCTCGATCCCATCCAGAGAAAGAGCCTGATTATAGTCATCATAGCTGAGAAGGTCAGCACCGTAAATCAGGTCAACCTCACCAGTCTGTAATGCCTGAAGTCTGGAAGATGCCTCCGGGATATACTTTATGACAACTTCATCATAGTAAGGAGCTTCGCCCCAATAGTTTTCATTTCTGACAAAACGGGTGCAGTCACCGGAAATCATTTCTTCGCGGATGTATGGACCAGTGCCGACAACATCTGTGAATGTCTGGAAGTTTTCAGCTTCAAACACATTCGGGGACATCATACCAGCAACATTCTGGAAGCAGAAGTCATTGATATAAGAGAAGCAAGGGGCAGCATAATGAACAGCCACCGTGTACTCGTCAACAACCTCTACGCTTTCAATGTTGTAAATGCCCTTGATACCGCTAAAATTAGGGTTGGAACGGTCAAAGTCCAGAATTTCCTTTACGCTTTCCGCATTAAAAGCGGCTCCATCTGTAAAAGCAACATCCTGACGGAGCTTAAAGGTAAGGACAGTATTTGTCTCATCCCATCCCCATTCCTCGGCCAGTTCGGGAACAATTTCCCCGTCCTCGTAGGCAACCAAAGTCTCATAGACCAGGCCGCAGGCGATATTATTCTCCTTGTTCATGGTCAGTGTCGTAAGGTTGTCCAGTTCCTTTGCTGTGACGATTGTCAGCACCTTCGCTTCGTTTTCATTAGCCGCTTGCGTCTGCTCGGAGGTATCGCTCTGACCGCAGCCAACCATGGACAGAAGCATACTCACGCCCAATGCAGCGGCGAGAAGTTTCTTGTAAATCTGTTTCATGTTATCCTTGTCCTTTCTGGTTTGATAATTGATCTATTAGATAACCTTGCTCGGCGATCCGTCCCTCCTGCATGATGATAATCCGATTCGCAATACGCATTGCATCCTTTCTGCTATGCGTAATGAAAATGCAGGAGCTGTCGGATAGCTTCACAAAGTTCTCTACTAAAGTAAGTACGGCGTCTGCCGAAATCAGGTCAAGCCCGCTGGTTACTTCATCCATGATTAAGTAATCAGGTTCCACGGCAATCGCCCGAAGCAAAGAGAGTCGCCTCTGTTCGCCGCCCGAAAGCTGACGGACAGGCGTTTCCAAAAGCCCATAATCCATGTGTACGGCATCCATCAAATCTAAAATATTTTTTTTTCTTTCGGCTCTTTTCTTATCAGTTAAGTTCACCAGTGCTTCTTCTACATTTGCGTATGCAGACCTGGCAGGATTTAAAGTGCCGGAAGAATCCTGAAAAACAGCCTGTATTTTTTTACGGTGCTGTTTCCATGTTCGATAATTCCAACAGGTTATATCTTCACCATCCAGTAATATTTTGCCAGAAGTTGGTTTCTCAATGCCGATCAGAAGTCTTGCCAGCGTGCTTTTTCCCGATCCGCTTTCTCCCTCAATAGCAATATTTTCGCCCTTGCTAAGACGGAGATTGATGCCCGAAAGTGCATTGAAATCTCCCTGATTCGCATTATGATATACCTGATTTACATTCTGGATTACAATTTCTCCCATTTCCATTCACCCCGACTTTCCCTATGGCTCAACGCGGAAAATTGTTTCATCCAGTCTGTCTGCGGACTTGACAAGAGTTTATCCATCGTTCCATGCTCAATAATTTTTCCGGCTCCCAGAACATAAACGTTCTGACATAAGTTTTTAAGTGCGGCCACATCATGGGATACAAATAATATGCCTTTGTCCTTCATTTGCTCCTGCATGATGAGAAGCAATAAATCCCTGTTTTCTTCATCCAATGCAGCGGTTGGTTCATCGGCTAAAACATAATCCGGCGACATTCCCAATAAGATTGCCGCAGCTACTCGTTGTAGCATTCCGCCTGATAGTTCAGACGGATACGCACCCAAAATCCGATCCGTGTCTTTTAGATTTACGGAAACCAGTTTCTCTTTCGCCAGGTCAGTTGCTTCACTTGTATTCAAATGCAAACGATTGACAAAGGTTTCCCGCATCTGATAACCGATTTTTAATCGGCTGTCAAAAGCCGTCATAGGGTTCTGGGGGATAAATCCAAGCTTCTTCCCACAAAGCTCACGATGTGACTTGCGGGAAAGATGTGATAAATCTATATCGTCCAACAAAATTTTCCCGGCATCAATATGACAGCTTGTGTGAAGCATCCCCAAAATGCTCCGCAGCAAAGTTGTTTTTCCAGAGCCGCTTTTACCTGTAAGTCCAATCACATGGCCTGCAGGAATTTCCATAGATATGTCTTTCAGAAGGTAGCGGCCTGACCGTTCCTTGACATCTAACTGTTCAATTTTTAACATCACTCTGCCTCCTTCGTTGTCAACTGCCTGCCAATGACGTTAAAGCAGAGTGTCGATAAAATTACCGCCCCTATTGGATAGAGAATCATGGTCGGGTGAAGAACCAAAGCACCCCTTGCGTCTAAAATCATACTTCCCCAATCTACTACATTATCACCAAGCCCTAATCCAATAAAGGAAAATCCGGTAATAGCCAGAATCATATCCGCACAGGAAAGGCACAGAAAGCGAATCATTTCGGCAATCAAATTCGGGAAAATATGAATCAGCATGATTCTAAGCTTTGAAGCGCCGGAAGCGATTGCACACATGACATAGGCTTTTCCCATTTCCATGTCGGTACGGGTACGAACCAGTTTTATGTATCTCAAAATGTAAGACACAGTGAGCGCGACAAGAGTAGTTTTCGCTCCGCTGCCCCAGGCTCCAATAAACACAATTAAATACGCAATCGGGGGGATGGCTGTAACAGCGTTAATCAGGCCATCAATAAGTGCATTTTCTTTCATAACGGCCCGGCTCGTCACCATTCCAATGACAGTACCAATCAGAAAAACAATAAGAGAGCCTCCTAATACAATCCCCAGCGTTGTCCAGCCACCATAAAGAATCCGTGACAGAATGCAGCGCCCTAAAGCATCCGTACCAAACGGATATTCTGCGCTGGGATCAGCATATCTCTCCAACAAGTTTGATTTCATTGGATCGTTGGGTGCAAATAAAAATCCGGCAAAAAAGAAAATAATCACAAGGGTTGGAATGAAAATCGCACACCATTTCCGAAAACGCTTCGTTTTCATTTACGCCACCCCCTTTTTACGCCCGATTGCCCACTGCACCAAGTCAGCGGCAATGTTGCAAAGAGCAATCGCCAGCGCCAGAAAAAACACCTCGGCGTGTATCATGGGAGTATCGCGATCAAGCACATGGTTTACAATCAGATAACCAAATCCCGGAATTGAAAAAATGGATTCAATCACCGTTGCGTTAGCCAGTGCCAAACCAATGCTTTGTAAAAAGTTTGGAACTAAACCCATCGCTGCCCGCGGAAAAAAATGGCACAGCAAAAGCCTTTTTTCCGAAAGCCCACGGCAACGGGCATAAAATGCGTAATCCTCGTTGCTTTCATGCTCCAGAGCATCCATCAGAAGCGGCGTATAGAAAGAAGCCCCGAATACGCCAATGCAGATTGCCGGAGATATGTAGCTGAGTAGGGTTGTATTTCCTGCCACAGAAATTAAGGACTTTTGAACAGCAAAATAATCCAGATAAACGGTTGCCAAATAGAAAGAGGGTATGGACACACCCAAAATGCACAAAAGCCTGACTGCCTTTTTCGGAAGTTTCCAGGGAAGTAAAAAGGCAATACAACTAACGATTACAATGAAAACAACCTGAAAGATAGATGCCAGAGCTACAATTCCAAGCGTTTTCGGAAAGGCTGTGGCAATATCCGTCCAAACATCATGTCCATTTGCCAAAGAAACGCCTAAATCAAAATGCAGTAAGTCCCATACCCAACGGCCATACTGGACAAGCAATGGTTTATCAAACCCCAACTGAATCCGAATCTTTTCAATCTGTTCCGCTGTGGGGTTTCCGATCATCCTCTTTGCATAAGCTGTGGCTGGATCAACGGATGACAGTCTCATCAGCAAGAAAGACAGTAGAGTTACAAACAATAAAGTAAATATCAGCTCAACCAGTTTCCGTAGGATATATTTTCTCATATCCCGTTTCATAATACCGACTCCTTCGCGGGTTAGAAAAATCTAACCTCTATTCAAAAAAAAGAGCGTCTGCACGACGCTCTTAAATCATCTGCTAGTACAGATGATAGTATATTGTATCCGGTATTTTGCCGCCACTCTAAAAAGACCAAACATCCTCTATTTGGACAACTTTTTTCGGAACTCGGAAGGCAGTTCTCCAAATTCTTTTTTGAATGCTTCGGAAAATTTACTCGGATTATCGTATCCCATTTTAGCCGCAATTTCTGTTATGCTGTCAGAAGTATCCCGAAGCAAGATCGTAGCAGCCTGCATACGATAGGATTTCATATAAGCATAAATAGAACACCCATAAACGCCCTTGAAGCAAACCTTCATTGAGGTAAGAGGAATTTCAAATTTTTCTGATAGCTCCTGCAAAGTATAATGGTTGCGAAGATCGGCTGTCATATATTCCTGTACTTTCTTTATTGTTTGTACTTGATTTCTTGCAAAATATCTTCGTTCTTCCTGGTAATCCTGAAGCGAAACCTGATTCAGAAACATCAGCAATTCCAACACTTTCACTTTCAAATAGTAAGCGATCATCCGAGGCTCCACCCGATAAAGTTCCGAAAAAATATGTTCGATTTCGCTTTGGGTTCTTAATACAACGCAGGTGTCATTTTTGCAAAATTTATCTACAATCGAAAAGACATCTATATTCAGCCCACCAATCACACTTTCTATCCGTTTCATAGTCTGATCTGCTTGGGGCAGATCAATCGTAATAGATATACCATGATAATGTGACAATGGGAAATAAGTTGATGTGGTTTCATTTGTCAGACGGTTAATTGCAAGATCACCGGCACCAACATACTGATAATCTCCATTAGCAAACTCACATTCAAAACGGCCCTCCCGGCAATGATTGATTTCCAGTACATCAGCGTGCGGCAGTTTGTTTTGATTTTGTCCATCACTCATGTGAAAATCATTATAGAATAACTCAATACCTGGAAGAATTTCATAACGGGTAATTACACCCTCGCCAGTTACGTTTTTCATTCTGTAAATAGAGCAGCCATCTTCGCTGACAATTTTTTGGATTTCCGGGTCAAAAAAGTCTGTAAATTGCTGTTCGCTCATTTGTATTTCCTCCCTGGTTAGCATAAGCAAACCACGGTTAGTATAGCATATTTTCATGGCCGCAGTCCATAGATATTTTTTGAATTTTGAAGTATGCGTGTTGATTCTCGATCCTTAATCCTTGCCTGAAAGCATCCGATGAAGCTGCATAGTTTCCATACGGTGGAGCCGGATTTTTTCTTTTATCTTCGCAATCTGCTCCGCATGATCTTCCACAAAAACCTTATCATGCAGACAGAAGATAAATTGAAACTTTGAACACCCGTCATGTATGGAGACAAAAATATCTTCCGCCGCTGCGACAATCCTCGAAAACGCAGCCAGGCCTTCCGGATTTGAGCTGCCTAACGTAAGCCCTTCTCCTATGTAAACAAGCTGACCGATCATTGAAGGTAGGGTTTCGATAGCAAGCAATGCCGTCGTATATACAACGGCGACTTTTGCGTTGCAAAATGCTTGTTGGGGAAGTGCCCCAAACCCCTTTGTTCTGCAT
>ERZ779865.1727-NODE-1727-length-15291-cov-10.978078_pt1 | contig 15291 bp, 15 predicted proteins | sample MGYA00433088_ERZ779865 | MGnify/ENA primary metagenome ERZ779865 (study PRJEB29588, sample SAMEA2151703) | human gut metagenome | biome: human gut; feature: human-associated habitat; material: faeces | place: Denmark | collected 2008/2010 ... | reverse complement strand
CCGCCTCCGGGGACAGCCCCAGCGCCGCCATGGGCTCCGGCTCCGCAGGATCGCTCCCGGCGGCCGCCAGCAGCTGCACGGACAGGATGAACGCCGTCACCGTGGGATTGCGCTGCGCCCCCTGCACAGCCGCCGCTCCGAGGAGGGCATAGGCCGTGCCGTCGGCCTGTCCTTCCGGGAAAAACTGCTCCGCGATCTCCACGGCGTAGTACCACCGGGTGAGCTCCTCATAGGACAGGGCCGCCGTATCGAGCACCGCCGTCCCCTCATACTGGGTGAGGATCTGTACGGCGCCGCTTTCCGCCGCGCTGTACCGCAGAATGGCAAAGGGCTGGAGCAGCCCGGCCCCGCACTGCCGGAGCGTCCCCCGGGAGATGAAGGCGGTCTGCCGGCCCTCGGTGCGCGTGAAAAGGCGGACGATCCGCCCGCCTTCTCCGGCTTTCCGCACGAAGAGCACGATGCCTTCGCCGCTTTTCAGTTTATTCGTTTTCATCGGTCTCCGCCGCTTCCTTCGGCGCTTCCCGTTCCTCCGGCGGCACAGGCTCCGCCTTCACCCGGATGATGCGGAAGCCCTCCATGCGGAGAACCGTAAATTTCCACGGGCCGATCACCACTGTATCGCCCGTTTTCGGGATGCGCTCCAGACGGTAGAAAATGTAGCCGCCGATGGTATTTGCACCGCCCTCTTCGGTGAATTCGATGCCCAGCCGGTCGGAAATGTCGTCCAGAATGACCAGCCCGTCAAATTCATAGGTGCCGTCGTCCTTTTTCAGGATCTCACCCGGCGCGGTGTCCATTTCCTGGGGGATCTCCCCGATGAGCTCCTCGATGATGTCCTCCAGCGTGACGAGGCCGGCGGTGCTGCCGTACTCGTCCACCACCACCGCCAGATAGATCCGGCGCTGGCGCATGAGCTGGAGCAGCTTCGGCGTGGGCATCACTTCCGGCACGGTCAGGATATTGCGGATGATGTGCTTCACGTCGGTGGCGCCCACCGCGCAGTTCTCCATGAAATCCTTCACATGAATGTACCCGATGATATGATCCTTGTCCTCCATGCACAGCGGGTAGCACGTGTGGTGCGACTGGCCGATGACCCGGCGCATGTGCTCCATGCTGTCCCCGTAGTACAGCACAGTCATCTCGCTCCGGGGGATCATGATATCCTGCGTCATGAGATCGAAGAAATCAAAGGAATTTTTGATGAGCAGATTTTCCAGCGCGGACAGCTTGCCTCCGCGGTGGCTCTCCTCCACGATGCACCGGATCTCCTCCTCGGAATAGGTGAATTCCGCCTCGTTCGTCACAGGCAGCTTCTTCATGCGGAGCACCCGCCGCGCCGTCAGGACGCCCAGCGCCGTAAAGGGATGGAGCACCCGGCGGATGAGCGAGAGCAGCCAGGTGCGGCTGGCGAGCTTCTCCAGTGGATGGGACAGCGCCGCATCACCGGGAATCCGCACGGTGAAGATCCAGTAAAGCAGGAGCGCCGCCAGAAGCAGCACCATTGCCGCGGCGGATTTCATCCAGAAGGGCAGCACGATGCCCCAGTGGGCGCCCACGGCGAGCACATTGCGCCAGCACTGAGCCAGCGCCAGAATATACACGGCGGTGCAGAGCATCCCCGCCAGCTGGGAACCGGCCAGCGCATAGGCGGGATGCCGGTAATACGGTGCGATCTTTTCAATGAGCTGCGGGTCCTGATCGCTGTTGTGGTCCACGTAGTCTTTTCGCACGCGGGCCATGGCCGAGTAGACGCCGACGCAGAGACCGTTCAGCACGGCCGCTGCCAGCGCGGTCAGCAGATATCCCACAGCCAGTTCTAATTGGGTGTCGATAAGTCATTCCTCCCGTTGGACAGGAAAAGGGAAATGGAAAATACGGCCGGAGCCGCTGCGCCGTTTCCCCTGCGGCGCGTTGACGGAAATCACCGGTGCTCCTTGTAGCCCAGCTCCCGCAGGACGTAATCCTTATTCTTCCAGTCCCGCGTCACCTTGACCCACAGGTCCAGATAGACCGGCGCGCCGATCAGGCGCTGGATCTCCTCCCGGGCTTCCTGGCCGGCGGCCTTCAGCAGCGAGCCGTCCTTCCCGATGATGATGCGCTTCTGGGAATCGCGCTCCACCAGAATGGTGCAGCGGATGTAGACCTTGCCGTTCTCCCGTTCCCGGAATTCCTCCGTAAAGACGCCGATGGAATGGGGCACCTCGTCATGGGTGCGGAGGAGGAGCTTCTCCCGGACGATCTCCTGCACGATATTGCGCTCCGGCTGGTCCGTCACCATGTCGTCGGGGAAATATTTCGGCCCCTCCGGCAGGTATTTCTGGATCATCTTCGTGAATTCGTCCAGATTGTCCCCCGTCACTGCGGACAGCGGGATGATCTCCTTGAAGGGATAGATCTGGCTGTACTGAACGATCTTCTTCATCAGCTGTTCCCGGCTGATGAGGTCGATCTTGCTCAACACGAGGAAGACCGGCACATGCTTGCCCTGAATGAGCTTCAGGATATACCGGTCCCCGGCGCCGAGCGGGTCGTCGCAGGCGCAGAGGAATACGATGAGATCCACCTCGTCGAGGGCGTCCACCGTCGCCTGGCGGATCACCTCGCCCAGCTTCGACTGGGGCTTGTGCATCCCCGGCGTGTCCAGAAAGACCGCCTGGCAGTTGTCGCCGTTCCAGACGCCGGTGATCTTGGTGCGCGTCGTCTGGGCGTGCGAGGACACGATGGAAATCTTCTCGCCGAGCACGGCGTTCATCAGGGTCGATTTTCCCACATTCGGCCGCCCCACCAGAGCGACGAAGCCGGAATGAAAGGGCTTTGCTTTTTCAGATTGGTTCATTTGTCTCCTTTTTCCGCATCCATGCCGAAGGCACGGGGCAGCAACTCCTCCGCTGCCATAACGATATAATCCTCTTCGCTCCGGGCGCAGTAGACCACGGGCACCCGGAATTCCGCCAGAAACTGCCGGCACAGGCCGCACGGCGTGGTATAGTCCTCCGTGCTTCCGCACAGCGCCAGCGCCCGGAAGACCGTCACGCCCGCCGCCACGGCGCTTCCCACGGCATTGCGCTCCGCGCAGAGCCCCGCCGGGTAGGAGGCGTTTTCTACATTGCATCCCGTGAAGATCCGTCCGTCAGCGGTGAGCACCGCCGCGCCCACGGGAAAGTGCGAATACGGCGCATAGGCATGGCGCCGGGCCTCCGCCGCATGGCGGATCAGCCGCTGGATCTCCTCAGTTTCCATCCATGACCCGTTCCAGCCCGCAGGCGGAGAGAATGGCCTCTTCCGCGGCGCGCATGGCCTTCTTTTCTTCCGGATCGTAGTGGTCGTAGCCCAGAATGTGCAGGAATCCGTGCACCGACAGGTACGCCACCTCCCGCTCCCGGCTGTGGCCGTATTCCCGGGCCTGCTCCTCCGCCCGGTCCAGATTGATGACGATGTCGCCCAGCTCGGATTCCTCCTCCGGCACGTCGTCCTCCCCTTCATTCAGGGCAAAGGACAGCACGTCCGTCGGCGCATCCACATCGCGGTACGTCCGGTTCAGCTCGTGGATCACCGGCCCGTCGCAGATGAGCACGCTGATCTCCGCCGTGTCCGGCACCTTCTGCAGCTCTGCGCCCTTGGTGAGCACCTGCCGGATGAGCGCTTCCAGCTCCTCGCTGTAATATCCCATATTGCTGTAATTAATCGTGATTTCCATGCTCGGTCCCTTCTGCCTTTTTTCTTCTCTTTCCGTCTTCCTCATAGGCGTGGATGATGGCCGCCACCAGATCGTGGCGCACCACATCCTCCTCACTGAAACGAACCACTGCGATATCGGGGATGCCCCGCAGCACCCGCACCGCGTCGATGAGCCCACACCGCACATGGGGCGGCAGATCGATCTGCGTCACGTCGCCGTTGATGACCATTTTTGACCGGAAGCCCAGCCGGGTGAGGAACATCTTGATCTGCTCCACCGTGGTATTCTGCGCCTCGTCGAGGATGACGAAGGATTTTTCCAGCGTCCGTCCCCGCATATATGCCAGCGGCGCCACCTCGATGGCCCCCTTCTGCTGCAGACGCAGGAATTCCTCCGGCCCGAACATGGCGAGCAGTCCGTCGAACAGCGGCCGCAGGTAGGGATTGACCTTTTCCTGCATGTCCCCGGGCAGGAAGCCCAGCTTCTCACCGGCCTCCACGGCAGGCCGCACGAGGATGATCCGCTCCACGTCGTGATTGCGCAGATAGAACGCTCCCAGCGCCACCGCCAGATAGGTCTTGCCCGTACCGGCCGGCCCGAGGCCGAAGGTGATGGAATTTTTCCGGATGGCGTCCACGTAGCGCTTCTGCCCCGGCGTCCGCGGGTGGATGGGCTTGCCGTTCTTCGTCACATTGACGGTGTCCGACTCCAGCTCCTCGATGAGATGGCGGTTGCCCTCATCGAGAAATTTCATGGTCTGCCGCACGTGGCGCTCCGAGAGATAGATGCGCTGCTTGGACATGCGCCGGATCTCCTCCACCACCGCCGCGGCCTTCCCCACGGCCTCTTCCTCACCGGCCAGCCGGATCACATTGCCCCGGCCCGTGACCTGACAGCCGTAGTGCTCCCCGATGATCTTCAGGTAGCTGCTGTCCCGCGCGAGGACCCGGGAGGCCTCGTGAAAATCCTCCATCACGATTTCCTGTACATATTCGTCAGAAATAAAACTCACGCCTTTCTCTGTTCAATGCGTATCCCCGCCGGTCCAGCGGCGCACCGCCTTTCCGTCCATATAATCGCACCGGTCGCCCTGAGAGATGTCCCGGAGGATCATCGCCTCGTCGATGCGCTTCTTCACTTCCCACCAGGGGTCGCCGCCGTTCACCGTGATCGTGTACGGACCGGACGCGCGCCCCACGATGCGCTGGATGATGATATCCTTCCGCAGATAAGACAGGAAGAGCAGCACCCGTTCGATGTATTCCGCCATGGGAAGCAGCGTAAGCTCCCCGGCCTCGTACATCCGGGCCAGCGCCGTGCCCTTCACGATATAAAGAGAATGGAGCTTCACCTGCGTCACCGGCAGAACGGACACCAGCTTCGCCGTCTCCTCCACGTCCGTGCGGTCGTCCCAGGGAAGGTCCGCGATGACATGGGCGCAGAGGCCGAAGCCATACCGCCCGATGCGGAGCGCTCCGTCGATGAATTCCGCCGCGGTATGCCCCCGTCCGAGGATCTTCAGGGTATGCGGATTCGACGACTGGAGCCCCAGCTCCACCGTGATGCCCACACCGTACCGGTCCGCCACCTCCTTCAGGATCTCCAGATAGACCTCATGGATGCAGTCCGGCCGGGTGGAAACGTCGAGCTCCACCACATCGGGATGACGGGCGGCCTCCTCCATCCATGCCCGGAACCGGTCCGGCGGCGCATAGGTATTGGTAAAATTCTGGAAATAGGCGATGAATTTTTTCGCCTTGTACTTCGGACCGATATGGGCGATGCTCCGCTCGAGCTGCGCCGTGATGGAAAGTCCCACGGCCTTCGTCTCGTAGTCTGCTCCGATGGAGCCGCAGAAGATGCAGCCCCCGCTGCCCAGCGTGCCGTCCCGGTTCGGGCAGGTCACAGGCAGCGCCACCGGCACCTTGTATACTTTTTCGCCGTACCGCGCCTTGAGCGCGTCGGAATAACCGCGGTATCGTCCCATATTACACTCCTTCAGAATATATAATACATCATATCTGCCGGCCGGAAAAGTTTTGCCGCCGTCTATGCTACAATAAAAGAAAGCATCGTAAAGGAGACCTGTCATGATTCGGATCATCACCGCTCAGCTGGATATCCGTCCGGGACAAATCCGGGCGAACTGGGAGCAGATCGAGGAGGAAATCCGCCGCGCGAAGGACGCCGGCGCGGATATCCTCGTTCTGCCGGAAATGTGCCTCACGGGCTATCTCATCGGAGACCTGTGGGACCAGAATGCGTTCCTCCGGGAATGCGAAGCCTACAATCAGCGCCTCGCCGCCGCGGCGCAGGGCCTCGTCATCCTCTGGGGGAGCTGCGCCGTGGACTGGACGCGCATCCAGGACGACGGCCGGGTGCGGAAATACAACGCCGCTTTCGCCGCCGCAGAGGGCCGCTTCCTCACGCCCCGGGGCAGCCGCCGTCCCTACACGATCAAGACGCTCCTCCCCAATTACCGCCAGTTCGACGACCGGCGCTACTTCACCGGCGCCGCCGCTGCCGCCGCAGAGGACGGCCTCACGCTGGGCGAGTTCCTCCGCCCCTTCGATCTCCCCGTGCAGGGCGGGACGCTCGCTGCGGGCGTCCTTCTCTGCGAGGACAGCTGGGATGAAAATTACGCGGTCCATCCCATGGACCTGCTCGCCGCGCACAAGCCGGACCTCTTCTTCAATCTTTCCGCCTCGCCTTTTACGCTCGGGAAAAATGAAAAGCGCCACCGCATGCTCACCGCCGCCACGGGCCGGCTCCACGTGCCCATGCTGTACGTGAATCACCGCGGCCTCCAGAACAACGGCAAGGACTGCTACACCTTCGACGGCATGACCGCCGCCTACAGCGCGGACGGACGGCTCGCCGGCGAAGCCGCGCCGTACACCGAGGCACGGTCGACCTTCCTCTTCGATCCGGAAACACACGCGCTCACGCCGGAGCGGCCCATGCCGCCCCACACGGGCGATCTGCTCCTCCCGGCGCTCCGCTACGGCGTCTCTCATTTTCTGAAGGACATCGGCGTCTCCCGGGTGGTCATCGGCGTGTCCGGCGGCATCGACTCCGCAGTGAATGCCGCGCTGTACCGCTCCATTCTGCCCGCGGACCGGCTGCTGCTGGTGAATACGCCCACGCGGTTCAATTCGGAGACCACGAAGCATCTCGCCGCGGACCTCGCAGAGCGCCTCGGCTCGCCCTATGTGACGGTCCCCATCGGAGACTTCGTGGACCGCACGGCGGAGGTGCTCGCGTCCCTCACCATCCGGACCGCAGAGGGCGCAAAAAATCTGGCGCCCACATCCTTCATGAAGGAAAATATCCAGGCCCGCGACCGGAGCGGCCGCATCCTCGCCGCGCTCGCCGCTTCCTTCGGAGGCATCTTCACGTGCAACGCCAACAAAACAGAATTCACCATCGGCTACGCCACCCTCTACGGCGACATGGCCGGGGCCCTCGCCGCGACGGCCGATCTGTGGAAGCATCAGGTCTACCAGACGGGCCGCGCACTCAATGATTTCTTCGGCGGGGCGGTCATCCCCGAGGGCATCTTCACCATCCGCCCCAGCGCAGAGCTCTCCGACGCGCAGGCCGTGGACAAGGGACTGGGCGATCCCCTCGTGTACGATTACCATGATTATCTCTTCCGGAGCTTCGTGGAACCCTGGCAGCGCTCCACGCCGGAGGACATCCTCCGGTGGTACGCCGAAGGCACGCTGGAAGCGCACATCGGCACGCCTCTTGCCGTAAAGGACATCTTCCCTGATGCGGCGGCCTTCATCGCCGATCTGGAAAAATGGTGGAAGCTCTTCGCCGGCTTTGCGGTGGCGAAACGCATCCAGTCCCCGCCGCTGCTGGCAGTCTCCCGCCGCCCCTACGGCTACGACCTCCGCGAATCCCAGCTCGCGCCGTACTTCACGGACGCCTATCTCGCCCTGAAAGAGCAGCTCCTCGCCCATTGATAAAAAGCACACAAAAAAGACAGCCCCTGAAAGGTCTGTCTTTTTTCTATCAGTCTTCCTTGAAATACGGCTTGAACGACGTCTGATGTGCCGGACGGCGCGGACCGGTCACAGCGTTGTCGCCCCGGTTGGAACGGCGGCGGTTCATGCGGCGTCCCTCCCGCTGGGGACGACCGTTCTCTCCGTTGTCTTCTCTGCGTCCTTCCCGGCGCGGACGATCTCCGCTGCGGCGGGGACGGCGTCCGTCGCTGCTGCGGCGCTTCCGGAAGTTCGGTTTCTCCTCGGTGATGCGCACCGGCGTCACATCAGGCTGCTTCGTGAGCAGCTTGATCGCCGCGGACACCAGAGAAATGGAATCGTAATCATTCAGCAGCTCCTCCGCGATCTCGCGGTAGGTCTCGAGGCCCTCGCCCGCGGCGGCATTGCGCAGATTTTCGATGGCTTCCCGCTGGTTGCCCTCGATGACATCGGACAGCGTGGGCACCGCGCGGCGCTTGATGCGGCGGCGGATGAGCCGTTCAATGTCGTGGAGCTGGCCCATTTCCCGGGAAATGACAAAGGTGGTGGCCATGCCCGTGCGGCCGGCGCGGCCCGTACGGCCCACGCGGTGCACATAGCTTTCCGGGTCCTGAGGCATATCGAAATTGTACACGTGGGTGACGCCGCTGATGTCCAGCCCGCGGGCCGCCACATCAGTCGCCACCAGAATATCAATGGTATTTTCCTTGAACTGGCGGATGACGGAATCCCGCTTGGCCTGGGACAGATCGCCGTGGATGCCCTCCGCCGTATAGCCGCGCTTCTTCAGCGCTTCCGTCACTTCATCGGCGCGGCGCTTCGTCCGTACGAATACGATGGCCAGATCCGGTTCCTGCATATCGAGGAGACGGCACAGTGCATCAAATTTCTGACGGTCCGGCAGCTCGATGTATTCCTGTTCGATAAGGTCGATGGTGACCGTCGCCGCCTTAATCTGCACGTGCTCCGGTTCCTTGAGGAACGTATCGGCCAGCTCCTGAATGGGTTCCGGCATCGTCGCGGAGAAAAGCATGGTCTGCCGTTCCTCCGGCATGGCTGCAAGGATGGTGCGGATGTCGTCGATGAAGCCCATGTCCATCATTTCATCCGCTTCGTCCAGCACCAGCACCTGCACGTTGGACAGATCGATGGAGCCCCGCTTCATGTGATCCATGAGACGGCCCGGCGTGGCGACGATGATCTGCGGATGCTGCCGCAGCGCCCGGAACTGGCGGTTGATATCCTGACCGCCGTAGATCGGCACCGCATGGATGGGCAGGAACTGCGCCAGATGATTGATTTCCTCAGCAGACTGCACCGCCAGCTCTCTCGTGGGCGACAGCACCACCGCCTGCGGCGCGGGCCGGGAAATATCAATGCGCTGAAGAATGGGAATCCCGAAAGCGGCTGTTTTCCCTGTGCCGGTCTGTGCCTGGCCGATGAGATCCCGGCCGGCCAGCGCGGAGGGGATCGCCGCCTTCTGGATCGGCGTGGGTTCTTCGAAGCCCATATCCTCCACCGCTTTCAAAATCTGCGGTACAATTCCCAGTTCCTCAAATGTTTCGTACATACGATGCCTCCATTTCAAGTGCCGATGATGGAAAAGCACGTATTTCTCCCGGAAATACGCGCCCCTGTTTCGGACAATAACTTTTTTATTATACCATGGTCCGCCCGAGGAAGAAATGAATACTTGAAAATCCCCTTGGCCTTCCATGAAATGATTTCACCAAAAAACTCCACCGGCAAAATACCGATGGAGTTTTCAATGCAATGGTGCCGGAGGCGGGACTTGAACCCGCACGAAGTTGCCCCCGTCAGATTTTGAGATTTTTCCGCAAACTTTCTTTTGTAATTCGTTCGATTAAGGCGGCGTTTTATCTGCCCTTCTGAATGCTCGTTTCGCTAAAAAATTTTAAAAGTGTCGTATTGTCTGTCGTATCTCCATTTTTCTACGACGGACATATTTTTCATGATTTTCCCATCATAAATCCTGCAATCAGTCCAACACAGCCCCATATGATTCTTTGTCTCTTCAGTCGGTCATGTGTCCTCTTCGCCTCGGCCGCGGATTCCTGCAAGGATTGATTCGCCTTCTGCAATGAGGTCTGCGATTGTCTGATTTGATTCTCCGAGGCGGTCAGCTGTGTCTTGAGCGACTCGATTTGCTGCGCCTGCTGCTGTTGCTGCGTCTTGAGCTGCTGAAAGATGCTCTCCAGTTGTGTCAGCTGCGTCTCCGTCACCGTGTATGTCGGCTCTTTCGCCCATCCAGTAACCGGCGCCGAAAATAAGAGCGCTAGCAGCAGCGCACAGAAGAATTTTTTGTATATCACCCATCTCACACTCCCTGCTGCTGATACCACAGTGCCTTTCCCCTGATAGTGTCTCCGCCGCTCATCCAGTCATCGTCACCAGATACCACGGCGAGATCCCACCGCTCGCAGGTGTGCGCCGGGCCGTAGGGGTCGCACGGGTAGAGGCCGTCCAGATTGTCCGCCGCTTCGGCATGCGTCATGACATGCGGAAGATCAATGGGGATGTCCAGCGCCGCCGCGATGACGGCGACGACCTGCGCGAGACATTCGACCTGCGCGGAGGTTGGCGGGTAATTCCCTAAGTCGCATCCGCCGCCTGCATAGGCTACGGCATCTGCACAACAGTCGAGCGCAACCGCTACGGAGCCAGAGTTGCGCATGTATGTCGCTTCAATGTTTGTGAAAAAATCATGCGTCTGTACGACGGAGCCATCTGCACGAATAGAGAAATGATAATCTGGGTAGTCCATATCGTATGCCCCTGCCGTCCAGTGCATGTAAATTTTCGGGTCGCGGCCGTTATTCACCGCCTGCCTCCAGATTTCGTCTTTTACATCCGAGACAGATTTTCTGATTTCGTCTAGTGTCATAATCTCCTCCATAGCAAAAAACGGGCGGCTCCCTGTGGATACCGCCGCTTTCTGCTGTACTGTAAAAAATGCGTTTTACCTTGTGACTGCTGCCATTCAATTCAGAAGATATACGAGCCCGAAGCAGAATACGAGTCCGCCTGCGATGATCCATGCGTATTTCATGGCTTCTCACCTCCTTTCTGTGCTTCATCCGGCACGCCGTCTCCATCTCTGTCCACTAGCCACCGCGCGCAGAAGCCGATGGCCGCCACGGCCGCGCCGGAGAGCATCGTAGAGATGAACTGTCTCATTTCTGACAAATTGGGCCGGCCTGTAGCATACCAGTCGGCCATAAGCATGATGAGATACAGACCGGCGCAGAGCGCGAGGAAAAGGGCGTACCAGATGATATATTTCATGGCCGCTTTTTTTGTCGTCTTCGGCGTCTTTTCAAGAAGTTTTTCCATCCACGTCAACAGCTTCTCTTTCATTGGTGCGCCTCCGGAGGATCTACAGGGAGAGACATCACTCTCCTGATCAGCGGCGGGATCGTCCCGTTCCCACCGAGCACCTGATAGATAGAGAACATATGATTGATGTCGTCCCGTGCTTCTGTTGTGCAGTAGCCCCCTTCTAGGCATTTTTCCAGCTTGTGCAGGAGCCTGTCGCGCAGGAGAGCGCAGACGCCTTCTTTAATGAGCCCGTAGTCTCTGTGCCCGGTCCGCAAGCTTCGCCACAGATATCCGATGGCAAGGCCGGCAACCATATACACGGTCTCCACAATGTAGTGGATCACGATTTCGTCCATGTATTCTCCTTCCCCATACAAGCGGTCACCACTTCGCCGCCGTGGATATTTCCCACGGTGCGGATCACGTCCATGAAAAAGTCGATCGGCGCGAAGAGCGCCACCGCTTCCAGCGGGATTCCCACCGCGCCCCAGATGATGGCGCAGTCCATGAGCGTGCCGCCAATAATTCCGGGAGCCGCTGTCAATGCTGCTACGGTGATGACTGCGGCCGCGGCGATCATTCCCGGCGTCAGGTCCACACCGAAAACAGAAGCCGCAAAGTATGTATACACGCCGACGCACACTGCCGAGCCCGCCCGCATAAGAACAGATACCAGCGGCAGGATGAGATCGACCGCTGCCGGGCTGATGATATCCCGCATGCGCTCCATGCGCGGCGCGAGATAGTTCGTCGCACCGTTGCAGACCGCTCCGATGAAATCCCCCGCTGCCATATGCGGGATGACCCGCAAGGGCGCGCGGAAGAGCAGCAGGCATGGAACAGACACTGCCCCAAGAAATACGGCCATACCGCAGACAAGCGCCGCCCCTGCCGAAGCCCAGCCTATAAGCAGATTAAGGGGACAGGACGATGCCGTACTGTAGAGAAGCGCGAAGACGCCGACCGGCGCAAGCCGCATCACCATATCCGCCGCCCGCAGACAAAAGACCTGCGCAAAGGACAGTGCCCGGACGACGGAGGCGCAGTAAAAATACCGGAGGATGGCCGCGCCGCAGAAGACAGCCAGCGTAATGATCTGAAGCATATTCCCCGAGGCGAAGGCGCTGACAGGATTGACAGGAATGCAGCCGCGCATGAATCCGAGTACCGTCATCGGTTCCGGGCTGACGAACACGGAGACAGGCGCATCCATGGCCGGCACGCCCAAGACGCACATCATCCCCATGCCGATCAGCGTCGCCAGCGCCGTCATTACAGATGCGAGAAGCAACGCCCGCCCAGCCATGCCGCCCGCTTCCCCGCCGTATTTGACAATGCCATAGAGAATAGAAATGAAAGCGAGCGGAATAACCGTCATTTTGAGCAGGTCTATAAACATTCCGCCGATCTGCTTCATGACCGGCGCGGCATCCGGACACAGCCAGCCGCAGGCGCAGGCCGCTGCCGCTGAGAGAATCATTTTCTGCGGAAATGTCATTTCTTTTCCTCCTTTATGGCCCGAGCGACATCGGTTAGCAGCTCCTCCGGATCTTCCAGACCGACAGACAGCCGGGCGCACGGGCCCACGCTGTACATATCAGCGCTGCGGAAGAAATCACAACAGGAATAGGTGCACCCGAATGTACCGATATTGACGAATTTCCGCAGGCGCTTGCAGAAATCTTCTCCGTATCCCGGCAGTGTAATGAGCCCGCCCACTCCTGCATAGAGCGTCTCTGTACCCTCCACTTTCAGCCAGCCCGCGATCCGGCGGGCGTTTTCCGTGTGTCTCTTCATGCGGACGGGGAGCGTTTCCAGTCCCCGCGCCACGGCATACGCCGCAAAGGGAGAGGCCACGTTTCCCCGGCGGGAGAAGATCCAGTCAATGGCTCCGAGACCATTCATGGGCGCGTCGATCACCTGCTCATCCAGCCTCCGCATGGACGGCGCCAGAGCGATGCCCCCGGCGAAGCAGTCTCCGTGGCCGCAGACGTACTTCGTGTACGATTCTACGACGATATCCGCCCCGTCCCGCAGGGGATTGCTGTAATAGAGGGACGCCACCGAGTTATCCGCCATGACGGCCGCGTGGTAGTGATGGGCCAGCTCACTGATATGCTTGATGTCCAGCCATTTCCCGAATGTGGAAGGACTGTCGCCGCAGACCACGCAGGGCAGCGCCGCCGACCGTAGGGCGTCTTCCAGCCGCACGCCGGTCACCTTCGCGCTCCGCACGGGGTCTTTGTACTTCGCTATCTGGTTCGCGCCCCAGCGCTCGGCGTCTTCCACGGCCTGCGCTTCCGGCAGCGTCCACACGGCCTGCCGCTTCCCGTAGAGCGCCTGGCTCTCTGCGTCTTCCACGGTGCACAGCCATTGCTCGCCTTCGTCATTGATGTTCCCGCCTTTGATGCGCGCCCAGTTCACCACCTTCGACACGTCCCATGACGGCACGTACGAGGCAATGTGCACTCCCACCGTCAGGCGGGCCTGTTCGTTGATGCTGCCGTTTCGCGGCTTGAAATAGAGATTGCGGTTCTCATCTACGCCGTACACGTAGTCCACGGCAAAGTCCGCCAGCGTTTTCAGCGCGTCTTTGACCGACGTCCCGTCAAAGACAAGTTTCTGCACGGTATATCCCGCCGTGATGATCTTCGTTTCGTTGTAGATGAGATCCTGCGATTTCTCCGCCTGCCGGGCGATGTCCCGCACGATGTCCGCCACGTCCATATTTTCGTAGGTCTGGAAGAGGTACATGCTTTCCAGCCGGTTGTAGTAGCCGTGGGCCTTGAAGGTATAGGTGCTCTCTGTGGTGCCCTCCACCGGCCGGGACAGGATGTATCCGCTGTACCATGGCTGATCGTCCCCGAAAAGGTGGATATCGATGCGCTGCATATAGGTGAGCTCCACATTGGACGGCAGCTTCTTGAATGTCATGGTGCATTCGCCGCATCCCGTCGACGTGACCGCAAAGGTCAGCTGCGACAGGGCGTTGTCTTCGACGCCGCTGCCGAACATGGCCGTGCGCGTCCCGTCAGCGGCGTAGGCATAGACAACGTATTGCCCCGGGTAATACTCATGTGTGGGCGTCGGCACGACGGCAGTGCCGCCGTTCTGGTCATTTGTCGAGCCGCCAAAAATGAACCGGCCGAAAAGATTCTTGCCAAACAGAATATTCATATGAACCACCTGTTCGTGAAACTGATGCGGACCGTACCGGCGCTTCCCGTATAGAGAAAATGATTCGTTCCCGCCGCGGCGGACAGGAACTGGCCGGAAAAGCTGTTGATGGAATTCGCTGTCCCGCGCCAGACCGTGCCGTCTTTCGTATTGACAGTCAGTACCGCCGGCGCCGTCAGAAGTGCATCAGACAGCCGCATCTGCTCTTCCGTCTCCACATGGTAGACCACGATCTGCGCCATGGATACATTCGGGATGAACGTGAAAGTCAGCGGTGTATCGGCGCTGCCTTCGTTGTGGACGATCATCTCCGCCTGCTGCGTCTCTCCCGTGAATACGAATTCCTGCTCTGCGGACTGGGCCTCATAGCGAAACGGATCCGCAAGCAAGAGCGTCACCGTGATCTCCGACCAGCGCTGCTTGAATCCCTTCTGGAAAGAGTGCTTGATCTTCGATATGCCCGCCACATGGTACAGCCGGTCAGACCGTCCCGCGTACAGGTCGTAATCGGTCTGCGCGAAATACCGGTACGCCTCATTCATCGCCTCGTCGTGATCTCGTTCCGACGCGCCGCGGAGTAGGAAAGACACTTCCAGCTGGCGTCCCTTTACCTTTCCGTCACCAGTCATATCCGACCCGTGGGAAAAGGCACGGTCTTCAAGCTTGTTGTTCCACTCCCAGCTCCCGCTACCGGAGATTTCCCACCCCGCGGGAATCGTGTAGTACATGTCCCCCTTGCGGATGATGAGCGATTCCCCGCGGTACATCCGCTTTGCTCTTTCCTTCATCAGCTCCTCATCCCTTCCGCCAGCATGGCATTCAATTCATCGAACATGTCCGCCTGATCGGCACCGGTATTGATATCGCCGTAGATGTTCTGCGAGACCGTCACCGTCTGTCCGCCGCCGTACAGTTCCTCCATGAGGCCCGGCTTCAGCGGAAGAACGGCCTCATCGTACCGGCCTTCCCCGATCATGGCCAGCGTCGGCCCCGTCACCACGCCGCCCCGGGCCATTTTCGGCACATCGATCTCCGTATCGTTGCTGCTCTGATTGAAAGCTTTCATGGCCGTCGCGGAGATCGCCGCAGCTGCCGTGGAAGCCG
>ERZ779865.1719-NODE-1719-length-15333-cov-3.915499_pt1 | contig 15333 bp, 16 predicted proteins | sample MGYA00433088_ERZ779865 | MGnify/ENA primary metagenome ERZ779865 (study PRJEB29588, sample SAMEA2151703) | human gut metagenome | biome: human gut; feature: human-associated habitat; material: faeces | place: Denmark | collected 2008/2010 ... | reverse complement strand
CATCTATAACTCTTTTTACATCTTCATCAAGTTGTTCAGCACTTTTTTCTCCTGCTAAATTTTTATTCATTGATTCTACTTTACCATCTATTTTTTCTACAACTGATTCTTTGTCTATTTTGATTCTTTGATAAATTTGAAATTCATATTGTCTTTTTAAATTCCTTATTACCATGTCCATATCTTCTGGAGATGGCCCTCTCATTGAATTATATATTCCTAATGAATTATTAACTGTCCTAAAGCTTGATAAATCTGGTGTATATTGATTTTTTAGAACCTTTCCATATGCTTCAAATACTTGCATTAATACATCTGTTAGCTTTTCTTCATAAGAACTTACTTTTAATTCTTTAGGTATTTGCTCTATATTATTTTTTACCACACTTATTTTAGAATCTTGCTGTATCCCTATCTTTGCATATTGTACATAATTTTTAACTGGATTATTTTCTTGTGCCTTTTTATATAACATTTCTACTTCTTTAGTAAAACTATTTTTAATTTCTTCTATTCCATCATGTAAATTTCTATTTGAAACTCCAATTTGATTCATCTGCATTTCGAGTTTTCTAAATATCTCATATTTTTCAATTCTTCACTAGGTATTCCTAATGAATTCAATTGTTCCTCTATTTCTTTTAAGCTTTGTTTTAATATATCCTTTTCGTTCATTTTTCCTCCTCTTAAGTTTGTTTATGCTTCTCTCTTCCAATAAAATAAATATTGTTGAGCAATACCAGCTAAATTTCCAAATTTTTCATTTGCTATTTTTTCTATTTTTACTTTACTTACTTTTGTTTCATCTTTATTAGTCTCTTCTAAATGATTATTTTTAATAATTAAATATCTTTTATCATTATTAACAGCGGTTGCTAAAATATTACCCGTGATTGGAACTTTTATATCTTCAATTAAATCGTCTTTTTTAACTAAAGTTTTGGGATAATTTTTATTTTCTTTAATGGGAATAAAAACATAATTGGGGTTTAAATACTCTAGGTATTCTTGGGGAATAGCTATTTTTTGTTCCTTTCTAATATTAATCATTATCTTCACTCTTTTTAAATTTTTCTTTATCTTTTAGATAAGCTTCTAAATACTCTTTTAAAACTTTAGCCGTCTTTTCTGGTATTATAGTACTTAATTCTTCCGTACTAGCACCCGCTATATTTTTAACACTACCATATTTTTTAATAAGTTCTTTTTTTCTCTTAGGACCAATACCTTCGATATTATCTAAAACACTACTTATTGAGCCTTTAGAACGAATTGTACGGTGATAATTTATAGTATAGCGGTGAACTTCATCTTGCATTCTCGTTAAATAGTGAAAAAGATTAGAAGTAGTATCAATCGTTATTTCTTTTAAATTGCTATCAACTAAAACATTGGTACGGTGATGACTATCTTTTTTTAAACCAACTACAGGAATATGGAGTCCTAAATCTTGTAATATTTCTTGAGCTGCATGAATTTGGGTTTCGCCACCATCGGTAATTATTAAATCTGGCATCACACTTTCTTCGATTAAAGCTCTATTATAGCGGCGATAAATAACTTCTTGCATAGTATGATAATCATCGTTTTTATCAACTTGAATTTTATACTTACGATACTCGCTCTTTTCTGGACGTCCATTAATAAATACAACCATTCCTGATACAGCAAAAGTGCCAAAAAGGTTAGAGTTATCAAAAATATCAATTCTGGTTATATGAGGCATATTTAAGACAAAAGAAAGTTCTTCATTAGCTTCATAAGTTCTTTTCTCATCAGCAAGGATTAACTTAAATTCATTTTCAAAACTTATCTTAGCATTAGTAAAAGCCATATTTAAAAGTTCTTTTTTAACCCCTTTTTCAGGTACAATAAACTTAGCATTTAAAGTATCACTAAGTAATTCTTTATTTAAAGTATCAGGAATTAATATTTCTTTAGGAATTTCATTGCGTAAATAAAAATTAGCAATAAAAGATTCTATATCATCAAGAGTATCAATAGCTAAAACATTATTTTTATTACCTAAAAGCTTACCATTTCTAATATAAAATATTGTTATGGAAGTATAACCATTACGTGAATAATAATTAATAACATCACGATTAACAAAATCATGAAGTTCTACTTTTTGTTTTTCCGTTATATAATCAATATATTCTAATTCTTGCTTTAATTCTAAAGCCATTTCAAAGTTTAATTGTTTACTATAATTATCAATCTTTTCTAAAATCTTATTTCTTAAAACAGTCGTATTACCTCGTAAAAAAGATAATATTTCTTGTTCCATTTGACTTACTTTTTCTAAGTCTAATTCTTTAGAACAGTACCCTAAACATTCATGTATATGGTAATATAAGCACACTTCTTTAGGCATGCCTTCACATTTTTTTAAAGGATATAAACGATTAATTAAATTAACTATTCTCCTTGCCGCATAAGTATTAGGATAAGGACCAAATAAATAATGACTATCTTTTTTCTTAATATTTAAATATCTAGATATTTTAAGACGAGGATAAGGTTTAGAAATATATTCAATATAAGGATAAGACTTATCATCTCTAAGCATAATATTATATTTAGGATTATATTTTTTTATCAAATTAATTTCAATTAAAAAAGCTTCAGTAGCAACAATATATTTAAAATCTTTAATATTTTCTACTAACTTTTTAGTTTTACCAGTCTGTTCTCTATTAAAATAAGATGCTAAACGACGATGTAAATTCTTAGCTTTACCAACATATATAATAGTGCCATCTTCATCTAACATTTGATAAGAACCGGGTAAATTAGGTACTAAATGTAATTTTTCTTTAATCAAGTTTTCCATATTTTTCTCCTTAAAACGGCATTTTCCTTCCCGTCTTTTTTGTTTGTTTTGTGTGAAAAATCCTTAAAATATACTAATTAACTTCACTTACTAAATTATAGAGTATTTTTTTAAATTTTGCTATAATTATTATAGGTGTTTTTATGAAACTTATTAATTCTAATGAAATAATTATTAAAAAATCACGTTTTTTAGGTTTTTATTATGAAATATCGAGTCCTAATGAAGTTAATTATATTTTAGAAAGCTTAAAAAAAGAACATAAGAAAGCTAGACATTTTCCTTATGCTTATATAATTCAAGGAACAGCTAAAAAAAGTGATGATAAAGAACCTAGCGGCACTGCTGGTATGCCTATTTATACCGTCTTAGAACGTAAAAAGCTAAATAACACTCTTATTGTTGTCATTCGTTACTTTGGAGGTATAAAACTAGGAGCAGGAGGCTTATTCCGTGCTTATATGGAAACTGCTAGTAAAGTAGTTAATTCCTCAAAAAAGTCATAACTTCTTGCTATGACTTTTTAACTTTGAAATATTTATGACTTTCTATTTTACAATTTATAAATATTACCATTATCAACATTTATATTTAATTCTTCTGTAAATATCTTATTGCAATTATAACAATGATACCTTTTTTACAAATAATTAAATCCACTTTTGAACCACAACTATCTAAATAAATGCTTCTTATAGGTTTTAATTTACCATATACTGAACTTGTAAATTTATTACAAACTGGGCACCTTACTATCTTTTTTTATTCTGAATAGTAACCTCTATTAATTCATTGCTATTTTGATTAATATTAACTATTTTAACATTCTTAATATTCAATCCTATTAGCAAATAATAATCTTTCATTTATACTCATCTTTCTATTATTATTTACTACGTATTACCACATAAAAAGCGATGAAATTTTATCATCTCTCTTCACACTAGATTTTATTGAACCGGTTTAATTAGTAGTATCAGGAGTAGGAGGAATAGGAGGACTAACCACTGTTATAGTACTATATATATTCCCATAAAAATTGCTACTTTCTTTAGCTTTCCATACACATTTATCTTTACCAATTTCAGTTAGGCTACAAGTAGTATCTTCAAAATCACTTATCGGAACATCTAAACCATCTTCAGTAGTAACTTTTTTTAAAACAGGAACATGTGGATTACCATCATATACAAAAGTATCTTGAGCAAGCTCCACTTTCGTATTCTCATTTAATTTTATCTTATTCTGAATGCCATTTTAATTGTTCGATTTCGAATTGATTGATAAAGTATAAGGATTATTTTTTTCTCCTGTACCTGATTTCACCATAGTATTAGATTTCAGAAAAAGTGCAGGCCGAACAGCAAGAGCATAGCGAGAATAACCGGTGTAGACACCGCCGCCCATGTCCACATTGAACACAGTGGCAACAGCAGCCGAATAAGGCGCCAATGTCCATTGAGAAAAACTTGAGTTGTATAAATAGTCATTTCCTTTACAATCACTAAAATCGTTTTCAGACCAATTCCAAAGTTCTTTAGCTAGACAAGCAGCTCTAACTTTGGTTGTTCCCCCACTGGTAGCATAACCATAATCACTTGGATACATTAAACCAATTTTACCCGTCCAAGTAGTTGGTCTATTCGTATATACGGTTGTTCCTCTTTCTCTTTCATAAAACATACTTGCTGTTAAATCATCATCTGTACCGCCTAAATTCCAAACAACACTCTCTATGGCATTTCTTGTTGGATCATTTTTTAATGTCGTTGTATAATATGTCCCACTATTTAAGTTTTGTTGTAATATTGCGGTACTCCAATCATTGGTATTATTACTATAGCTATCCCAAGAATAATCACCTAAAGAATCATCTCTTATTATCTTAACAAGATTTTCTTTTGACCCATCACTCTTTGTTACATTATTAAATACCCCAATAATACGCCATAATTCACAAGTATCAGCTGTGGGATTAGAATAATCACTACAGTTAAAATAGACATAGTTACTTGGGTTAGCACCGATATACCTAATATTTTTATCTGGATCATCAGAAGCAAAATTTGTTGTATCTCTATCAGCTAAATACGCAATTCTTTCTGTTAAAAAATCAGGAATCAATTCTTTTTCATTAGAAGGTACCCCTTTAATAATTACCTTAGACTTTAAGACTTTAGTTTCATTATTTAAATCATCTAAAGTAGTATTATAGTCAATCCATAATCTAATAGAATACTCTTTAGTATTATTCTTAAATAAAGTACCAGTATCAAGTATTCTCGATTCAATACTAGTAGTATTCACAACATCAGTAGTACTTAAACCATTTAACAACAGTGGTTCATTATTATTAACCATAACCTTTAAATGATCACTAGCTAAAGTAGTTCCCTCTAGACTTTCTAAACTAACTGTATAAGCAACCGCCGTATCACATACATTTTTGATACTAAAGGTAAAAGGAGTTAGTGTTTTACCTTTGGTATCAGTTATTGGATAAGCATTATCTAATTTAATTGCATTACTTTGGTTAGCTAACGTAATATCAAAACAATCAGTAGTAGAAATAACATTATTCGTATCTTGACTTACTCTCATATTCCACATGGAATAAGATAAGCCTATTCCCAATAAGATTAATAAACATATTGATACCCCAACAAATATAATATCCTTTTTCATAACAAATCCTTTACCTAAATTAATGAATTATAAACTTTATTCAAAGTACTTATAACCACTATTTATTATTTCTAATATGATGATACCACAATTTTTACTTATTTAAAACCCAATTTTTAGCCAAATTAAAAATAGTGGTTTTCCCACTATTTCTTAGTTAGTTCCTTTAACTTGGCTCATAACTTCTTCAGCAAAGTTTTCTACCTTTTTCTCGATACCTTCGCCTACTTCATAGCGAACCATTTTTTCAAGTTCACATTTGTTATTTGCTAAGTAAGTTTTAACATCTACATCGCCGTCTTTAATAAATTCTTGGTCAACAAGACAAATTTCTTTAAAGAATTTCTTTAATCTACCAGCAACCATTTTTTCAGCAATTTCAGCAGGTTTTCCTTCTTTCATCGCTTCTTCTTTTAATACTTCTTTTTCCTTTGCTACTCTCTCTTCAGGAACATCAGCCTCAAAAGTATATTCTGGTTTCATAGCAGCAGCTTGCATTGCTACATCTTTAGCAACTTCGCTGTTATCGCCTTTAACTACAGTTAAAGCAGCAATCTTACCACCCATGTGTAAGTAACTACCAAAAGTAGCATCATCGCTCTTAGTTACTACTTCTAGTCTTCTTAGAGATAATTTTTCACCAATCTTAGCTGTCATTGCAACAACATAATCGCTAACAGTAGTACCATTAACTTCTAAAGCATTAGCTTCTTCTACAGTTGTAGCATCGCTATTTAAAACAGCATTACCGATTTCATCAACCATTTTTTTAAAATCTTCATTTTGAGCAACAAAATCAGTTTCTGAATTAACTTCTAAAATAACAGCCTTATTACCACTCACATAGATATTAGCAAGACCTTCAGCAGCAATTCTTGATTCTTTTTTTGCAGCCTTAGCAATACCTTTTTCTCTTAACCAATCGATTGCAGCATCGATATTACCATTAGTAGCTTCTAATGCTTTTTTGCAATCTAAGATACCTAAGTTAGTAGCATCTCTTAATTCTTTTACTAATTGTGCAGTAATCATAAATTTCTCCTTATATTTAATCTTATTTATTTAAAGATGCGATTAATTCATCTTTTTTCATATTTGTATAGCCTTTAACTTTACGAGATTTAGCCATTACTTTTAATTCTTGAATAGATTTTGATTCTAATTCATCATTTTTACGCATTTCTTCTAATTCGTTGCTATCCTTAGTTTCAGCAGCCTTTGGTTTTTCTTTTTCTTCAGTAACATAGTCAATTACTTCTAAACCGTTAGCTTCACAAATAGCATTAGTTAAAGCACCTAAAACGATTTTTACTGAACGAACAGCATCATCATTACCAGGAATTACATAATCAACATCATCTGGATCACAGTTAGTATCTACAATACCAAATACTGGAATGTTTAATTTTCTTGCTTCTCTTATTGCATTAATTTCCTTTTTAGGATCAACAATAATCATAGCATCTGGTAATTTAGCCATTTCTCTAATACCACCTAATAATTTATTAAGTTTTTCATATTCTTTCTTAATTTGAATAACTTCTTTTTTAGGCAATACTTCAAATGTACCGTTTTCTTCCATTTTTTCGATTTCTTCTAATCTCTTAACTCTTCTTCTAATAGTTCTGAAGTTAGTTAAAGTTCCACCTAACCATCTTTCAGTTACATAGAATGATTTTGAACGATTAGCACATTCAATGCTTGCTTCTTGAGCTTGTTTTTTAGTACCTACAAATAAGAAAGTACCACCATTTTTAGCAATATCACTAATTTTAGTGTATGCCTCTTCCATACAAGCAAGTGTTTTTTGTAAGTCGATAATATAAATATCGTCTCTTGTTGTGAAGATATATTCCTTCATTTTTGGATTCCATCTTTTGGTTTGATGACCAAAATGAACCCCAGCCTCTAATAAATTACTAATAGAAACTACAGCCATTAAAAATCCCTCCTTCGTTATACTTCTATTTACCTGCAAACGATACTTATCACCTCTTCGGCACTCGATAAAATATCTCAGTAAATATGAATATTTGACTTTTAAAGCCATAAGTATTGTATCAAAACATACTTTTAAGTGCAAGTAGCAACTCTTAAGTTTTCCAAAAATATTAAAAAAAGACTTAGAATCATTCTAAGTCAAATGTTATTTTATCCGTAGTTATGGGGCTTCCAGCCGGTATGCTAGTATTTTTAACCTTCCCATTACCATTTAATTCATAATTAATATTTAAAATTGTACATAAAGCAATTATTTCATTTTTCGTATAACCTATTACATTTGGTAAAGTATAAGTACTATTAGTTTTAATAAATACTTTAGAATTAACCATAACAGTATTATTTTTATTAGGATACTGCTTAGTAACAACAGAACCAGTTCCTAAAATAACCGGATTAAGTCCTAGAGACTTTAATTTTTCCTCCGTACTTACTACATCAGTATTAACAAAATTATCTAAAGTAATTATATTATTAGAAACTGTATTTTCTAATTTTTGTTCTAAATTTTTATATTTAGCAATTTCATTAACTACGTTAACAACTGCTTTTGCAGCTTCTTTATAAGAACCTTCAAACTGTTTTACAGAAAAATAAATAATATACTTAGGATCATCGTAAGGAAATAACATTGCAAAAGACCTAACATAATCATACGTACCAGTTAGATAGCCACCACCGTTAGGATTAGCAATTTGAGCAGTACCTGACTTACCCATAATATCTACTAAATCAGATCTAAAAAGACGAGCATCAGTTTTTCCCGAAACAACTACATTATGCATCATTTCTTTCATTTTATCCGTCGTTGTTTTTTTAACAACTTGACCTAGTTCTTCTCTTTTGCCAACATACTTTACTTCTTTAGTATTACTATCTACTATTTTAGAAATAATATAAGGTTTTATCATAACACCATCATTGGCAATTGTTGTTAGTGCTTGAATATTCTGAATAGGTGTTGTCGTTATACCTTGTCCAAAGGCTGCCGTTGCAATTTCTGTTGCATAATTAAATTTAATAGAGCCGTTTGCCTCATCTGGAAGGGTTATTCCTGTTTTACTGCCAAAGCCAAATTTTGTATAGGCTTCTTCTAATTTTTCTTTTCCTAATCTTTGACTTAAAATAGTCGCAGCAACATTAGATGAATAATTAAATCCTTCATCAAAAGTAATGCGTCCCCATCCAACATTATTAAAATCTTTAATTGTTGCATCACTTACTGGAATAGTACCTGACATATAAGTTTCTTCTCCATCATATAAATCATTATCGATAGCTGCCATGAAAGAAAATATCTTCATAGTTGAACCAGGTTCATAAGCATAAGATACTAATGGATTTAAATAACTTTTCATATTTAATTTATTAGCATCAAAAGAAGGAGAAGCCCCACTGGCTAAAATTGCTCCCGTCTTAGCATCAGCAACATTTAAAGTAAGCCAATTAAACTTATAATTTTTTGCTAAAGTATTTATTTCTTGTTCAACAAACAATTGAATATTATTATCAATAGTTAAATAAATGTCATCACCAGATGAAGCTTTTTTTAGATTTTCTTCTGCATAAGGTAATTTATAGCCATAATTATCTGTCTGATATTCACTAAAACCATTTTCACCTTTTAATTCATCATTATAATACTTTTCAATACCCATCTCCCCAGTGATATCACCATCAGCATTTTTCATTGAATATCCTACTATATAAGATGCAAAATCCCCCATTTGATAGTATCTTTTAGAACTAACTACAAAATCAAGCCCTGGTAAATCTAACTTTTCTATTTCTAATTTTAATGTTTCCGTTATATCTTTAGCATAAGCAAACTCTACCTGATATTTATTAGTACTATTTAAACGTTCTAATATATAATCATAAGTCATGTCTTTATAGCCATTTTCTATAAATAATTCACTTAATTTTTTAGCCGTAGTCTCTTTATCAACTACATGCTGAGGCTTCTCGGGATTAATCGTTCTTGATGCACTAAGATAAGCGATTAAGGTATACGAATTAACAGTCGTAGCCAAATAATTACCACTACTATCGTAGATAGTTCCACGATGAGCATATAATATTTTCTTAGTTGTATTTCTTTTTTCAGCATATTCTTTTAAATCAATACCATCAATATTTCGAGCTAAAGATATATATATAAGTTTGCCAATTGCTAAAACAAACGCAATAATGATAAAAAACGTTATTAATTTACTTAAATGAATATTTTTCAACTTCCTTTTTTGCATAAGTGCTCCCATTTACTAGTCAATACTAGTAATATTATTATTTTTATAAGATAAACCATTTTTATCAGCTATCTCTCTTATTTTATCTAAAGATGCTAACTCATTTATTTGCATATTTATTGATTCATTTAGCTTTTCTTGTTTTTCAATATTAGTTTTTATCTTTTCAACATCGATATTAATCTCACTTAATTTAGCTCTTGTTATAACCTGTAAAAGAGGTGAAAAAACCAGTACTAAAACAATTAAAATAAATAAACGTTTATCCCTTTTTATATTCTTTTTTTCTTTCATTTTTCTGCTTCCTTTTTATAATTTTTCAGCCACTCTTAATTTAGCACTTTTACTTCTTGAATTTTCTTTTAATTCTTCTTTGCTTGGTAAAATAGGTTTTTTAGTAATTAATTTTAACTTAGGTTTATAAGCATCTGGTATTTCAGGTAATCCTTTTACAAGTTCATTTACTTCACTTTCTTCTTTCATATATTTTTTTACAATTCGATCTTCTAACGAATGAAATGTAATAATAGCCATTCTACCTTTTTTATTTAAAAGTTCTGTTACATCTGGTAAAACATCTTTTAAAACCGACAATTCCTTATTTACTTCGATTCTTATAGCCTGAAATATCTTACGTTCTGGATGATTTTTATAAAAATAATTAGCACCTACAGCACTTTCAATAACCGATACTAATTCTAAAGTTGTTTTAATTGGTCTTTTAACTACTATTTTACTAGCAATAAGTCTACTTTGTTTTTCTTCCCCGTAGTTAAAAAAGATATTAACTAATTCTTCTTTAGAATATTCATTAACAACTTTTTGTGCAGTTAAATCACTTTCTGTATCCATACGCATATCAAGAAACCCATCTTTGCTAAAACTAAAACCACGAGATGCAGTATCTATTTGTGGCGAAGAAACACCTAAATCAAAAACAATACCATCTATTTTAGTAACTCCTAATTCTTTTAATTTACTTTTTAAATTAACAAAATTACTCTTTATTAAAGTATAATTATCACCTATTTTAGAAAGTCTTTCATTAGCAAAAGAAATAGCCATTTTATCTTCATCAAAAGAATAAAGATGTCCAGTCGTTAATTTTTCTAAAATTTTACTTGAATGACCACCAAGTCCCAAGGTAGCATCCACATAAATACCATCTTTCTTAATATTTAAACTTTCTATTGCCTCATTCAATAATACACTGTAATGTTCCATAAATATCCCACCTTAACAAGCAATTTCTCTAAACTAATATTACTATAATTTAATTTTTTTGTAAATAAAAGAGCCTAAAAATTTAGGCTTAGACGCTCTTTTTACAATAATAAGTTTCCTAATCTTAATAGCGATTACTCTTTCTAGCATTTTCTTCTAAATAATTTAGCATAATTTCTAATCTTTCTTTAGAATATTCTAAAGCATTACTAAATTCATTGGCATCTCTGAAGGTATCTGGTCTTTTAGAAACTGTAACATACTTATCACGGTAAGTATCTTCCTTTTTTTGAAAAACACCTTTAATAATATAGTTATTACCGAATCCTTTTGAAAAGACAATCCTTATTTGGTCACTATCTTTGATTTCATAAGTATCAGGAATATCAACTAATTTTTTTATTACAAAGCCACTATTATTTCCAACTTTAAAATTAGTAAGTAATTCCCTTACTCTGCTAAAGCACTCTTCTGGTAAATCATCTAAGTCACGTTCAATATAAGACTTTTTATCTTTAGAAGTATAATCGTTTGAACTTAAAATAATATTACGATCTTCCCCTAACTCATTAGTAGGCACTTCATATTTATCTTCTGCATTTGTATTATTAGTAAGTTCTCTATGTGCCATTAAAAGTTTACTATTTAAATAACTAAGTAAGAATAAATGATAATTATAAGTATTAATAACCGTATCAAGTTCATCAATTGAAGTAAAATCAAAATCATCTGCTAAAATAATATCTTTAAGACTAGCAATATTATCAGTTGTTAAATTAATTAAACAAGCAATAATATATTTTTTATCACAAGGACTAGCTTTTAAATTAGCAAAATATTCATCTAACTGACTGCGGTTATAATTCTTATCAATAAGGCTAATTGACCCCATTAAAATATCATTTGCTGATTTACTAATATCCTCATAACTTACCGGTACTTGTTTATGTTTAAAATTTATCAAACTTAAAGTAGAACCGGCACTCATTCTAAATTCTGGACTTTTATACCAGAACAAAGCTAATTTAGTAAGATACTTATCTTCTAAAGTAAAATGTTTAGCTTTATTCATCATGTTTGTTATAAATTCTACCTCAGAAGCAGTTAGTGTTTCCGTTGTTCTTGTTTCAATCTTTGAAAAAATCGAACTATAAATACTATTTTTGTCTTTAAGTTCCGTATGCAATTTAGTTATTTCATCCATTTTATCTAGAAAAATATTGTAGTAATGGTTAATAACATTCATTGCCTCATAATTTTTATTTAAAACATAATCATCAAGGGCTTTGACAAACTTTTCTTTATCAGTACTGCTTAACCCTAGTTTGCCAAAATCAATGTCTCTAATTTGATGATATTTAACTTTCAAATTTTGATTAAATAAAGCCAAAACTCCTCGATAATAAAAGATTGAATTTTCTAATTTAGGCAATATCTTAATAATTTTCTTACAGTGTTCTCTATAATTAAAACGAACCAAATTACTTACTCTAATCAAATAATAATTATAATTAAATTGTTGCTCTCGCATAATAACACCCTTTTCTCATATCTTAATTATATAAGTTTTCTTAACATAATACAATATTTTTAGTTTAAAAAAGAACCTAACAATTAGGCTCTTGATGAATATTTACCGTCTTTAGTAGAGATAATTATATGTTCTCCTTGGCTAATAAACATTGGTACTTTAACAACATAACCAGTTTCAATTGTTGCATCTTTAAGAGCATTATTTGTCGTATTACCCTTAGTAGCTTCTGTTGTTTCAACAACTTCAAATTCAATCTTTTCTGGTAAATCAATACCGATTATTTCGCCTTCATAGAAATTAATAACAATTTCTAAATTTTCTTTTAAATATTTCTTTTCTTCTTCTAATTTAGAAGCAGGTACTTCAATTTGTTCATAACTTGCAGTATCCATAAATACATAATTATCACCAGTACTATATAGGTATTGCATTGGTTTTCTATCAATATGAGCTTTTTCTACTTTAATATTAGTATTATAAGTATCCTCTACGATAGAACCAGTCTTAAGATTTCTTAATTTCATCTTAACGAAAGCAGCACCCTTACCTGGTTTTACATGTTGGAATTCAACTATTTGACATAGTTTACCATCCATAATAATTGTCATACCATTTTTAATATCATTAATGTTGATGTTCATAATACATGCCTTTCTTTATTATTTCTTTTCTTTATGTGTTGTTTTTCTACCGCAATTACTACAAAATTTTTTAGTTTCTAACTTTTCTGGAGTATTTTTCTTATTTTTACTTGTAGTATAGTTTTCGTGCTTACATTCTTGGCACGCTAAAGTAACATAATTTCTATTTTCATTTTTAGCCATAAGTATCCCTCCTTTGCTTCACTCCTAAGTATTTTATCATACTTTTAAGTATTTGCAAACATATAATTAGTTATTTCTTTACTAATTAAGCGGTGTAAAGGAGCATTATACTTTACTTTAGCATTTTCTATAGAAATATTAGGATTCATAATAACAATAGAATACTTAGGATTATCCTTAGGCATAAAAGCAGCAAAAGTCGTATTAATCGTCGTTATATCTTTACTATAATAACTTTGTGCCGTCCCCGTCTTACCAGCAGCCATATATTTTTTATCGACATAATTATTAGCGGTACCACCATTTACTACTTGATAAAATCCTTCTTTAATTCTTGCAAAATATTCTTTATCTAGTGGTACCTGATTTAAAACTTCTGGATTTCTTTTTGCTAAAGATAACTTATATCTAACCCCATTATTTGCTATCGTATTAATATAGTTTAAAATTTGTAAAGGGGTGTAAGTATCATACTGACCAATCGCTAAATTAAGATATAAATCGCTAGATATTGTACTACCCTTTATGCCAGTATTTTCTCTAGGAAAATCAATTCCTGTTGAACTACCTAACCCAAACATAGCAAAAACATCACGATATTTATTAAAATCATTAACTGTTACTGGTAAATCCATATTATATTTATAAGTATTACCAGTAAGTTTTATAGCCGTCATAAATTGATAATAATTACTTGATTGTTTTAAAGCCGTAATATCATCTAAATATCCTAAATCTTTAAAAGAACATTTCTTTGGAACATAATGAATTTTAACACAACCATCTCTTATCTTTTGTCCCTTTAAAATAACATTATTTAAATAACCAACTGTATTAGAAGCCCCCTTTATAACTGAACCTACTGTATAACTATTAAACATAATATTACTACTAACATCACTAAAAGCATTATCCTTAATCTTAAGACCACTTATTGCTAAGATACCACCCGTATTAGGATCACTTATAATACTATAATTAGTATCAAAATAATCAGTATTTTGCATTTTCTTAACTTTTAACATATTACTTTTTTGAATACTAATTAACTTTTCTTCTAAATCTAAGTCTAGATTTAAAACAACATCTTCCCCCCTCTTACCAGCCTCATAAAGTTCTAAAGAATTATCACTATTTAATGTATATTTATTTCTTGTACCATGCAAAATATCTTCATAATAACTTTCTAATCCAGATATGCCAACCATTGTATCATTTAAATAACCTTTTTCTTTATAATAAGCATAATCCTCTTTTCTAATAGAACCAATACTACCAATAATACTAGGAATAATATTATATATATTTTCTCTTTCATATAAGTAATCACAAGTTAACCCTGTAATATTATATTCTAACACTTGCATACATAAATTATCACTAACTTGTTTTTTTATTATTTTTGTATCATAATAATACCCATTAGTCATTAAATAATAAGTATGAATAGCTATTCTTTCTTTTAAATTATATTTATTAATTTCACCATCTATTCTGCTTAATTTTAAGTTATAAACATCAGCACTATCTAAACTACGATATTTAATTTTTTCTTTATCTTCTTTTGTTAATAAATAATCTGTACTTTCTGTTAGCAAGTAATATTTTTTTAATTCATCACTACTTGCCTCTTCTGTTAAATCTAAAATATTCATAAGTTTACTAGCTAAATTGATTAAATAAGTAGTATCAGGATTATTAATTAATCTAAAAGTTATAACATTTATCTTTTTATTATCTATTAAAACTTTACCATTTCTATCTAAAATCCTCCCTCTTTCTTCTTTAATATCATAAACATACTTAGTACTAATCTTTTCATACTCTTCTAAATAGTAAGCATTATTTTTAAATCTTAAATCATAAAATCGATAACTATAAAAGCTAAAAACAATTATTACTATTAAAAAAAGAATAACTTTTTTACGCATAAAACCACCATTTTTAGTATAATTAAGATTTCTAAAATCATACTATTTA
>ERZ779865.1718-NODE-1718-length-15342-cov-3.560869_pt1 | contig 15342 bp, 13 predicted proteins | sample MGYA00433088_ERZ779865 | MGnify/ENA primary metagenome ERZ779865 (study PRJEB29588, sample SAMEA2151703) | human gut metagenome | biome: human gut; feature: human-associated habitat; material: faeces | place: Denmark | collected 2008/2010 ... | reverse complement strand
AAGAGCAGCCGGTATTGATTTTTACCGGTTCACTCTGTTCCCGCAGCAGCAGGATCAGCATCTGCATCAGATAACTTTTCAACATGATATAACGTCCGCTGCGGCAGACGTCATTTTCTACGCTCATGGCTGTGCAGATCTTAAACAGCTTCTGGCGCAGTTCGCCGGAGGTATGTAAAATAGGAGCCTGTGTGGCTGGATCGGATGTCAGATCTTTTAAATGCAGCGGCAGATAATTTTCCGGGAAATCCCCAAAACGGACGTCACATAATCCAACAAAAAATTCCGTAGCCGGATTGGAAGGGTCTGTGCAGAGTGCCTGATGCTTCTGCCCCGGATTTAAAATAATGATATCGCCCTCGGAGATATCATACAAAGAGCTATTGATCCGGTATCTTCCGTGACCGGACAAAATAAAAGCCATCTCGATGAAATCATGGCTGTGATAGAGTTCCTCGTCTTTCAGACGGGTGCCTTTCCAGGTAAATAAAAAAGTAGGATTCAGTTGGTCAAGCAGTTGTTCCCGGTTGTCACAGCACATAGTAAGGTCTCCATTTCTTCATTTTATCGCCGATAAAAACTTATTGTCTATATTTAAAATACAATGCGATGTGGATCATAAAAAGTGTGTCAAAATGTGAAATATGGGAATTTGCGCGAAGCTGGAGATCTTTTTGTGACTTGGGAGAAAATTAGAAAATCTTAGTATGCCTGTAAATACACAGTGTTGTGCTGCCACGGATGGCAGCGCAAGTCTTAACGTGCCATGGAGGGCACGTTTAAGACGTACACGTCACTTTGAAAGAGTATAAAGCAGGCATACTTAGTTTTTCTTATTTTCGGACAATGGAACAAAATGAAAACCAGCTTCGCGCAAATTTCCAGTTTCAAAGTCTAAATACACTTTTTGTGATCCACATCACAGTATAACATATTCCCCACCAGAAACCATCCCTTCCGGTGCAAAAAATAACATGAACGGTGCAAGATATTACATTCCTTTTTATCCCAAAAGTACTATACTGAAAATCCGAAAGGTAAAAAGAAAAGGGAGTAGGAGGGTTATTATGACACCAATGAAATGGTTCTTTTCGTTTCTGAAAAAGTATCGGGGATTGATGATAGTTGGAATTTTGCTGACCACAGCAGTATCTGTGCTATCGGTGGTAAATCCGTACATATCAGGACAGATTGTAGATCAGGTCATAAGCGGTGGAAAATATTATAAATTAATGCCGTTTATCGCATGTCTGATCGGCGTTACAATCGTGATGGGAGTCTTGCGTTTCCTGTTTCAGGTTGCATTTGAGACTGCATCACAGGGCGTTTTGTATGATATGAGAGACAAGGTCTACCGGAAATTATTAGAGGAAGATTTTGCATTTTACAATAAGAAACGTACCGGAGATCTGATGAGCCGCCAGACCGGAGATATGGATGCAATCCGTCACTTTGTGGCATATGTGGTCTACATGGTTTACCAGAGTGTGCTGATGTTTGTATTTGCATTGCTCATGATATTTACGGTCAATATGAAACTTGCACTTGCCATGCTTGTGGTATTGCCGTTTACTGCATTTGCAACTTATCGTCAGACGAAAGAGGTTCGTCCGGCATTCAAGCGCAACCGTGACTGTTTTTCTTCGCTCAACGCATTTGTGCAGGAAAATGTCAGTGGAAACCGTGTGGTAAAAGCATTTGCAAAAGAAGATTTTGAAATTGAAAAATTCAATAAGGAAAATGATAAATTCCGTGCGGCGCAGATTGATGCATCAAAGATCTGGATGAAATATGTGCCGATATTTGAGGTTCTTTCTTATGCACTGACGATCATCCTGATTCTCTACGGCGGCTATATGGTGATTCAGGGAGAAATTACTTTAGGACAGCTTGTTACGGTAAACGGATATCTGTGGATGTTAAATAACCCATTGCGCCAGGCAGGATGGCTGGTCAATGATATCAGCAACTTTACAACTTCTGTGGAGAAAATCTATGCAACTTACAGCGAGGAGCCACATGTAAAAACGCCGGTATCCGGTGTGGTAAAGAAGCACTTAAAAGGTGAGGTCGAGTTTAAAAATGTATCTTACCGCGCGGATGATGAGGATATTGTCATGGATGTCAATTTCAAGGTGAAACGGGGGCAGACTGTTGGAATTATCGGTTCTACCGGAGCCGGAAAATCAACGATCATGAATTTACTTTGCAGGTTTTATGATACAACTTCGGGAGAAGTACTTGTGGATGGTGTAAACGTCCGTGATATGGATCTTTACAATCTGCGTGACAACATCGGCATGGCGATGCAGGATGTGTTCCTCTTTTCGGATACGATCGAAGGAAATATCGCATACGGCAGACCATCATGTTCATTTGATGAGGTAAAACAGGCTGCGATCATGGCAGATGCCAACCATTTTATCCAGGCACTTCCGGATGGTTATGACACGATCGTTGGTGAGCGTGGTGTCGGGCTTTCCGGTGGACAGAAACAGCGTATTTCACTTGCGAGGGCGCTGCTTAAAGATCCGTCAATCCTGATCCTTGATGATACGACATCGGCGGTGGATATGGAGACGGAGAGCTATATCCAGAGTCAGTTGAAGAAATTGGATAACAAATGCACGATTTTTGTCATTGCATACCGTATTTCTTCCATTAAAGATGCGGATCTGATTCTTGTTATGGATAATGGCCGCATCATTGAACAGGGAACCCATGAGGAATTAGTGGCAGCAGGCGGTTATTATGCGACGGCTTTCCATAACCAGTATGGTGAGATCCCACAGGAAATTTTAAGCGGAAAGGGGGAGAAGTAAAATGGCAAGAAACAGATATGATATGGATGAGATATTAGAGGACAGCTTTGATGTAAATCAGCTCAAACGTCTTGCAGGCTACATTGCTCCCTACAAAAAGAAGATGGCAGGCGTGATTCTTCTGATGCTTTCTTCCTCGGCACTTACCATGGCGATCCCGATCTTTTTCCAGAATGTGATGGATCACAGCATCCCGGAAAAAGATATGAAGTCGATCACATTTTACAGTATTGCGACATTGCTGATCGCCCTTTATTCCGGACTTTCCCTGCGGATCAAGATCAAGACAATGAGTGTGATCGGGCAGGATATCGTACATGATATCCGCTATGATATTTTCTGTCATCTGCAGGAACTTCCGTTTTCCTACTATGATGACAGACCGCATGGGAAAATTCAGGTGCGTGTGGTCAATTATGTAAACAGTTTAAGTGATCTTTTAAGTAATGGTATCGTAAATACATTTACGGATCTGTGCAATCTGGTCTTTATCCTGATGTTCATGTTTGCACTCGACGTCCGTCTGACGTTGATCTGTCTGTGCGGACTGCCGGTTCTTGCATTTGTGATCATATTGATCAAGAAGAAACAGCGCAGGGCATGGCAGATCCAGAGCAACAAACAGTCAAACTTAAATGCATATATCGCAGAGAGTATCAATGGAATCCGCGTGACACAGTCTTTTGTAAGGGAAAATGAGAATACAGGTATTTTTAACAATCTGAGTAAAAATTACCGGAAATCCTGGATGCGTGCGGTAATGTTTAACTTTACGATGGGACCGAGTGTGGATATTATTTCCACTTTTACGACGGCACTGATTTATGTGCTGGGTGTCCGCTGGATCTTAGCGCCGGATATGACACTGACCGTCGGTGTTCTGATCGCATTTACCGCATATATCGGGCGTTTCTGGGCACCAATCAATACACTTGCCGGATTTTATAACTCTCTTTTGACTGCGATCTCTTATCTTGAGAGAATTTTTGAGACAATCGATGAGCCGGTTGGTGTCAAGGATGCACCGGATGCAATTACCATGCCGGAAGTAGTGGGAGAAGTGAAGTTTTCCCATGTGTCCTTTGGCTATGAGCCGGGACAGAAGATTATAGAGGATATCAATTTTACGGCAAAACCGGGTGAGACTTATGCAATCGTAGGCCCGACCGGAGCCGGTAAATCTACGATCGTGAACCTTATCAGTCGTTTTTATAATGTGGATTCCGGGGAGATTACGATCGATGGCATTGATATCTCGAAGGTGACACTTCACTCTCTGAGAACGCAGATGGGGATCATGATGCAGGACAGCTTTATTTTTTCTGGAACGATCATGGATAATATCCGCTATGGCAACCGCAATGCGACGGACGAGGAAGTTATCCGTGCTGCAAAAACGGTCTGTGCACATGATTTTATCATGGAGATGGAAAACGGTTATGAGACAGAAGTGAATGAGAGAGGCAGTAGACTTTCCGCCGGACAGCGTCAGCTGATTTCTTTTGCAAGAGCGCTGCTTGCCGATCCAAAGATCTTAATCTTAGATGAGGCGACTTCGAGCATTGATACTGAGACGGAACGGCTTTTACAGAAAGGCTTGAACGAACTTTTGAAGGGAAGGACGTCCTTTATCATCGCACACAGACTCTCTACCATCAAAAATGCTGACTGTATTTTATATGTAGATAAAGGCGATATTTTAGAGCGTGGAAATCATGATGCATTGATGGAACAGAAGGGTGAGTATTATAAACTTTATATGTCACAATATGATTTCCTGAAATAATAGATTACAAGTTCTGTGCATGTCTGTTATCATGGACATCAGAAATAAAAACTGCCGCCTTCCGGTAATGTCCCGGAGGCGGCAGTTTTTTGGAATTCTATTCAGCTTTATGTTCTTTCCGGTATTCTGCCGGGCTTTTTCCAACGTATTTTTTGAACTTGATGTGGCGCGTGAGTCCATAATTTTATTGAAAAATGAAGATCAGGTATTGCCTCTTTGGGCAGAAACATTTATTCGTGATGCGTCACAGTGTCCGGCACATACGATCGGAACATTTGGAAAGAAAGACCGCGTAGAGTACAGGGAAGGTGTGATGGTTGGCTACCGTTATTATGATACGGAAAAAACAGAGATTTTATTTCCGTTTGGTCATGGGTTTTCCTATACCGGATTTTCTTATGGTGATCTTGAAATTGTGCAGTATAAGGAGCGTGGAAAACAGGTTGTGAAAGTTTCATGCACTGAAAGCATTTGAAAAGGTGGAACTTCATGCAGGAGAAACAAAGAAAATTTGTTTTGTTTTAGAGAAAAAGGACTTTGCATATTATGATGTGCAAAAGAAGACGTTTTTACCGGTAAGTGGAACTTATGAAATTCAGGTTGGAACTTCTTCGACAGACATTCGCCTTTGTGGAAAAATCAACCAGATTTTTGAATAAGGTTAAATTATGACTATTGAAAAGAAACTCTGACTTTGCTATGATAAAGTCAGGGTTTTTTTATGGATTTTTATGGGGCGGATAGGTGAGAATATGTCTGAAAAGAGTAAGGTATTAGTCGTAGATGATAAACAGGTCGAACGTGTCATGTTGAAAAAAATTCTGGACGGCACATACGAGATTGTTGAGGCAGAAAATGGCAAGGAAGCATTTGAGATTCTTTATGAAAAACGTACGGAGATCACGGCAGTGCTTTTAGACATCGTTATGCCGGAATATGATGGATATTATTTTCTGGAACGGTATCATAAAGCACAGATGTATCAGGCGATACCTGTCGTTGTACTTACGATGGAGGTTGACATTGAGACGGAGATTAAGTGCCTGGGCATGGGAGCATGGGATTTTATCCGGAAACCGTATGATGCGGAAGTTGTCAGATTCCGGCTGAAGAATGTGATCGGCAGCAGCAGTCAGAATATCAGCAAAGCGTTAAAGTACCGTGCAGAATATGATATCCTTACCGGCATCTATAATAAGACCAATATGTTTCAGGCGACATCTGCTATGATAGAGCGATATCCGGAGAGGCATTTTGCTTTTGTGCGGATGGATATTGAAAAGTTCCAGCTGATCAATTCCTTCTTTGGAATGAGTGCGGGGGACGAGCTGCTAAAATATATTGCAGATCTTTTGATACGTGCAGTCAAGAACCGCAATGACGTTACCTTTGGAAGAATGGATGCGGATATCTTCTGCTTCTGCATGTCCTACGAAAATACAAAAGAACTGGTCGAGAGTTTTGATAAAATGCGTGATATCTTAAGCAGATACCCGCTTGATTTTGATATTGTACCGATATTCGGAGTTTACCTGATCGCTGGAAAGAAAATAACACCGAATCACATGTACGATCGTGCCAACCTTGCAGCAAAACACTGTAAGGGTAACTATATCCGCAATTATGCATTTTATACAAGAAAAATGAGTCAGGAGATTGAAAAAGAACAGCGTATCGTAAACAGCATGAAAAGTGCACTGGAAAATCATGAGTTTGTTATTTTTTATCAGCCTAAATACGAACTGTGTGACAATCAGATTGCAGGTGCGGAGGCTCTGGTGCGTTGGAAACATCCGGAACGGGGAATGGTTTCACCGGGCGAGTTTATACCGGTATTTGAACGGAACGGTTTTATCACGAAGCTGGATTATTATGTGTGGGAACAGACCTGCATCCAGCTTAGAAAGTGGCTGGATGAGGGAAAACAGCTTCCGATATCCGTCAATCTTTCAAGAATCAGTTTGTATAACAAAGGACTGGTGGAAATGATCTGTGATCTGGTGGACCGTTACCGGATTCCACGCCGACTTTTTCAGGTAGAACTGACAGAGAGCGCATACAATACGAATCCGAAAGCGGTGCAGGATATGATGCAGCATTTGCGTGATGAAGGATTTTATATTCTGATGGATGATTTTGGAAGCGGATATTCTTCTTTAAACGTTCTGAAAGATATTGTGGTAGATGTTTTAAAGATGGATATGAAATTCTTTGACGGTAAGGACAGAGAAGGGCGTGGAGAAAATATCATGGCGGCAGTGATCCGTATGGCAAAATGGCTGAATATGCCGGTTGTTGCGGAAGGCGTGGAACGGATCGAGCAGGTGGAATTTTTGCGGAGCATTGGTTGTGAATATGTACAGGGATATTATTTTGCAAAGCCTATGCCGGTGGAAGATTATGAAAAACTGCAGTTTGACAGGCCGCATACGGAGAAAAAAAAGGATACGGAACGGTTAGTGGATATAGACAGCCTGTGGACACCTGCATCCCCGCTTGAATCACTCTTTTTAAATGCAAAGCAGGGTGTGGCAGTTTATGAGTATTGTAAAGAGCAGATAGAAATTATACGCGTAAATAATGTGTATTATGAGTTGTTTGGATATCAGGATATCAGTCAGATAAAAAATATTTTTCAGGGGATTTCCAAACGGTACCATAAACGTCTTCTGGATGCATTTTTTCGTACAGCCGATACCGGACATGAGACACAATGTGAATTTTCAAAGAAAAATGAAGCAGGGGAAGAAATTTTTATATCATTAAAATTATATGATGTAGGAATTGTAGGAAATAAACATATTATTTACGGCGTATTTTTGAATGTGACAGAACCAAAACAACTGGAATGGGAATTAGAAAAGTATAGACTGTTGTTATCTGGAAAAACGAAAGACAGGGAGATGGAACAGGAAAAAGATCAATCGGAGGAATGATAGAAAAATGAGTGAGGTACTGGAAAAATTAAGAGCATGGGGATGCGATTTAGATGGGGCTTTAGAACGTTTTTTGGGGGATGAGGAATTATATAAAAACTGCCTTCCCATGGTGGCAGAAGATGAGTCTTTTGATGGATTAAAAGAAGCAATTGCAGCAGATGAGAGAAAAAAGGCATTTGACTGTGCACATACTTTAAAAGGTGTGTTTGCCAATATGGGAATCACACCGATGTTTGAGACGGTTGTAAAAATCGTAGAACCGCTTCGTGCCGGAAAAAATGACGGACTAATGTCGGTGTATGCAGAGTTATCAGAAGAAAGGGAATATCTTAGAAGTATTATTCAGACAGAGGGAGAATAAGACGCGTGAAGATTTTTATGACAGATATTGTTCCATTCAGGGATGATAAGATATTTTCGCAGATGCTGCCCTTTATTACAGAAGACCGGAAAAATAAAATCGTTCAATTAAAGAAAAAAGAAGACCGGTGCAGATCACTGGCTGCAGGGATACTGTTAGAGTATGCGTTGCGGGAATATGGAATCAGCCTGTTACCTGGGAAAATGCAGCAAATGGTTCTTACATTCGGAGAGAATGGAAAGCCGGTATTAAAAGAAAATATCGGCATATATTTCAACCTGTCACATTCGGGAAGATATGTGGCAGGTGTTTTTTCGGACAGTGAAGTGGGAATTGATGTGGAACAGATTCGAAAAGGGCAGATGAAAGTTGCAGAACGTTTTTTCTGTCCGGAGGAATATCTGGCATTACAAAAGGGAAAAATGAAAAAAGCAGACTGTTATTTTACAGAGTTATGGACAAGAAAAGAAAGTTATATCAAAGCGGTTGGAAAAGGGATAGCATTGGATCTTGCATCGTTTTGTGTACTGCAGGATCAGGTTAAATTTTTAAAAGCGGGGCAGACGGGAGAATGGTATCTGCAAAGCTATGATCCCGCAAGTGGATATATATTGTCAGTATGTGCGAAAAAATGTACAAAATGCGAAATTCAATGGATCAGTAAAGAGATGTTTACACAGAAATTTATTTGACGGAAAACTGGAAAGAATTTATAATAATCGCTGAAATGACAAGTAAGGAGGAAGATTCATGTACGACGAATTGACCGAACAGGATATAAAAAAAATGGAAGAGGAGATTGAGTACCGGAAACTTGTGGTGCGCAAAGAGGCCTTAGAAGCAGTGAAAGAGGCAAGAGCGCAGGGGGACTTAAGTGAGAATTTCGAGTACCATGCGGCAAAGAAAGATAAGAACCAGAATGAGAGCCGTATCCGCTATTTAGAGAGAATGATCAAAACAGCAAAAGTGATCTCAACGGATTCTGCAGAGGATGAAGTTGGTATGAATAATACGGTGACGGTTTATTTTGAGGAGGACGACGAGGAAGAAGTTTATAAGATCGTGACAACAGTCCGCGGTAATTCTTTAAAAAATTTAATCAGCAATGAGTCACCGCTTGGAAAAGCATTGCTTGGACATAAGGTTGGTGACCGCGTGGAAGTGGCTGTCAATGAGAATTATTCTTATTATGTCGTAATACGGAAGATCGAGAATACCGTGGATGACGGTTCCGATAAAATAAGACGCTTTTAGCAGAAAGAGGGATTTATGAGACTTACAGAATTATTAAATACAGAGGATGTAACGATTTCCTGCGAACTGTTTCCACCGAAACAGGGGGCACAGTTAGATAATTACAAAAAGATCGTCGGCGATATGGCAGCGTTAAAACCGGCATATATGAGTGTCACTTATGGTGCAACCGGCGGAACGTCCGACTATACAGTGGAACTTGCAAATGAAGTGCGCAATGTGAACCACATTCCGGCACTGGCGCATCTTACCTGTGCATCTTCGACTAAGGAGAAAGTTGCATCTGTGGTTCAGGAATTAAAAGAAAAACAGATTGAAAATGTTCTTGCGCTGCGCGGTGATATCCCGCAGAATGCAGATTTCCCGCTGCCGAATCAGTATAAACATGCAAGTGAGCTGATCTATGATATCAAATCACAGGGAGATTTCTGTATCGGCGGAGCCTGCTATCCGGAAGGACATCCTGAGTCACAGACATTAGAGGAAGATCTGATCCATCTGAAAGAAAAAGTGGATGCCGGATGTGAGTTCCTCACAACACAGATGTTTTTTGACAATAATATTCTTTATAACTTTATGTACAAAGCACTAAAACATGGAATCGATGTTCCGGTTGTGGCAGGAATCATGCCGATCACTAACGCAAATCAGGTAAAACGGAGCATTGCATTGTCGGGAAGTTTGGTGCCACGCCGTTTCCTTGCAATCGTCGACCGCTTTGGCAGTGACCCGGCTGCTATGAAACAGGCAGGTATCGCCTATGCGACAGACCAGATCATCGATCTGATCGCAAACGGTGTCAACCATGTACATATTTATACGATGAACAAACCGGATGTTGCAGGAGCGATTCTTGAGAACCTTTCGGATATTTATGTGAGGGACTAGTACGGCTATTTGTTTCCGGGCAAAATATATAGCTTTTATGAAAAAAATAATATCATTAGCTGCTTAGAAATGGAGATTAATATGAAAAAACAGGAAGAAATTTTCCATGAGATCCAGGATATGATGGGAGAGACAAAAGAGGGAAGAATCCGCTGGAGTGTAGAGGTTCAGACTACGGAGGCAAATCCGGTAGAAGAAAAACCTGTTGAGCATGAAGATGGATTGGATTGGACGATTGATGAGTGCTATGTTTCCTATTATTGCAAATACAAAGGAAAAGATTTCTGTCTGATCACTTATGAAATGTTAAAGACTGCAAACTGCAGCACAGGAGAGCAGAAAGTAAAATCCAGCAATATGGTATTTTTACCACCACTTGGGATGCGTTTTTTTGATATTCATGCGCTGCTGCCATACAGCATAGAGGTATCGAATGTATTACTTGATGCAATACACCGTCTCTGGGTAATGCTGCTTGATATGTATAAAGTGGACAAGGGCAGTATCTATTTGAATGTAAGACCCGGAACACTCACAATCGAGGATGAAAAGAATTGACAGGAACGATTTTTGCGTCATGATCATTTAGGGGAGAAGAGGTAATATCTTTTGAAAAAACAAACCAAAACAGCCATGAAGCTGTCTGTTATTGCTATGATTGTGTCTGCATTTATGATGCTGGCAGCCTGCACAGAAACAGTGCAGAAACAAAAGATACCTGGTGCAACATATATGGGAGGGAACAATACGATTACTGAGATCTGTAAAGAACTTGACTCTGCGGGAGCTGCCCATGTAGATATATTTCGGGAATGGGCGGTTGATTTTGCAGATTCCGCAGGAAAAAATGCGAAGCTGGAAGATACATGGTCAGATCCTGAAAAAATGAAAGCGGATATCGGTAAATGTATGGATGGCTGGGAACAGAATCATGATTATTCAGATGCGGACTGTAGAATGACAGCTTTTCTTCTGTTAGATGGGGTGATCCGCTCGGAATTAACGGAAGATCATTATGAGGGAACCTATCTGATGTTTGATACAGAAGCGATAGATCATGTGGACAGATATGAAATCCTAAAAGAGAACAAAGACATGTTTACCACACTTTATGGTGAAAAGAGTGTTACGGATGACAGACATCCGGAATCTGCATTTTGCGACAGCTGGAAAGAATATGGATTTCAAATAGACAATGACAGAATATCACTTCTTAGTATCGTAATATATGATCCATATTCGGATGCTGTTTTTGTAGGTCATACAGGTATCCTGATAAAGTATAGTGATTATTATTTGTTTGTAGAAAAGATTGCATTTGAACAGCCATATCAGGCAACCAGGGTGCAGACAATTGATGAACTGCTTGATATCTTGTCCTTAAGACCGGAATATTTTGGAGAAGAGGGAGAACCCGGACCATTTGTTTATCATAATGGAGATTATATTGGAACGTTAAAGAGGACGACTTAAGAAAGCATAAGGAGAATGCAGATAAAAAGAAAGTTATACCGGTAATGGGAGAGACTTTCAGATACCTGCCGGGAGGTATCTGAAAGTCCGGGAGTGAATGCAAATAGAACCGTTGGGTATGATGTGCCGGTTATGTACAAAAGAGTATCATAAAAGAGTTATTTATTTGAGCTGTCTGCATCGATTACAGATTGGATCTGTTTCATCAGAGTATCATAGTTATCCTGATTATCGATTCCGCCGAGCATCGGATCACCCACGATGTTACCATTTCTGTCGACGAGTATTGTGGTAGGAAATGCCATGATATTGGAGGCATATTTGCCTGCATCTGAAGATGAATCAATAGAAAGATTGCGGTATTTAGCACCCTGGCTTTCAAGAACAGCGGCAGCTTCTTTGATAGCCGATTCATTTCCATCGAAGGTTTCTGTGTTGATGCCGACTACTTCTCCTCCCATTGCCCTGACTGCATCATTTAATTCATTCAGTTTGGATAACTCAGCAACACAAGGTTTGCAGCCGGTAAACCAGAAATTGATGACAGTTACTGCATTTTCGGAAAAAAGACTTTCGTCAACAGAATTACCATCGAAATCCTGACCTGAGAAATTTTTGAATGGTGATGCATCTTCAGAATTAGTATTCTGCCCATTGTTATCGGATTCTGTAGTTTCTTTTTCAATTTCTGCGATCTGTTCTTCGATTTTTCGTATGGTTTCAATATCATCAGTAAGTGTTTTGAATTCGTCATCAGTAAAAGAATCTTTGTTTGATTCAGCGGTATCAGCCAGATGATCAGCATAATTTCCGTTTGAATCTGCAGTGTTTTTATTCATCAGACCAAATAATTTGTCCCATATATCTTTATGCTCTGCAAAGATCCGGTTCTCCTGCTGATATAAATCATCCAGCTTCGTGTTGGAATTGTCCGCAGATGCCGTGCTGTCTTCAGCCGTGGTATTCTGTGGTTCTGTGGTGCTTACAGTTTCTTTTCCGCTGCAGGATGTAAGCAGCAGTGCGATGCTGAGTGTGACAACTGAAATAAATGTAATTTTTGTTTTCATGGATAATTGCTCCTTTTTTTAATTGTAATAAGATTAATAGTTACTGGTTTATGACTGCTGGTTACTGTTGTTCTTTTTTTTACATGATTTTCCCATAAACTGGTAGTGGATCGCATCTTTAGGACAGGCTTTTATACAGGCTCCGCATCGTATGCATTCCGGATGATCTGGAGTTTTACACACATCCACATCCATTTTACATGCCTTTTGGCATTGCCCGCATCCGATGCAGCTGCTGTTCTCAATTTTAATAGAAAGAAAGCTGACTTTATTAAATAATGAGTAGATTGCTCCAAGAGGACAGATCCATTTACAGAAAGGTCTGTAAAACAAAATACTTAACACAATAACTGTGATTAAAATAAGGCATTTAAAAGAAAAAAGTTTTCCCAGTGCAGAACGTATAGCGGCATTTCCAAGTGCGAGAGGGATAGCTCCTTCCAGGACACCCTGAGGACAAATATATTTACAGAAGAAAGGATCTCCCATTCCGATAGAGTTCGTTACCAGCATCGGAAGAAGTATAACAAAAATGATCAGGATGATATATTTTAAATAGCGCAACGGTTTGAGCCGGGCAGTAGAAAATTTTTTCCCGGGTATTTTATGAAGTAAATCCTGAAACCATCCAAACGGACACAGAAAACCACATATAAATCTTCCGAGTGTTACACCGAGTAAAATAAAAAATCCGGTTATGTAGTATGAAAATTTAAATCCTGATGAACCGACAACTGCCTGAAAAGCTCCAATTGGGCATGCTCCGGTTGCCGCAGGACAGGAGTAACAATTTAATCCTGGTACACATACGTTTTTTACGCTGCCCTGATATATTTTTCCTTTCCATAAATTAGGAATATGGATATTCGTGAGCAGCGTGGCAGCTGCCTGTATCCATCCGCGTAGTACAGCTATATTTTTTGATAGAAAAGTCTTTTTTTTATCCAATTCCGACACACTCCAGACATAATTTTATTGCTTTACCGAGCACGACAGCTGCTTCTCCTCTGACCGCACCGTAGCTTATCATGGTGATACCTGAGATGAGCAGGATCGACTGATAGATTTTTTTGCACTTCAAGATATTTTACTCCTTTCATTTGTTGTATTTATTGACCAGCTGATGTTAGTATTATACAATAGCTGTTGTAAAATTTGTGTTAAGAAGCGGGTGAATGAATTTTGAGATTATTGATAGTTGAAGATGAGAAACAAATGTGTGACATGGTTGCAAAACGGCTGTATGATGCAGGGTACGAGGTGGATACCTGTTATGATGGGGAAGAGGCTTTTGAAAGTGTCCTGACGGAAAATTATGATCTGATTGTTCTGGATCTGAATCTGCCCGGTATGGATGGAATGGAGATTTTAAAGGAACTCAGACAGAGAAATGAGGAGACAAAGGTTCTTATATTATCTGCAAGAGGGCAGATTGCGGATAAGGTTGAAGGACTGGATGCAGGGGCAAATGACTATATGGAAAAACCATTTCATCTGCAGGAACTTGAGGCGCGTATCAGAAGTCTGACAAGAAGAAAATTTGTGCAGAAAGATGTGTGTCTGGAAAGTGGTGGGATAAAGTTCGATACGGTAAGACGTGAGGCATATGCAAAAGGGAAAATGATTTCCCTGACAAGAAAAGAAAATGGTATTTTGGAATATTTACTTCTGAATCCTGGAAGACCGGTAAGTCAGGAGGAATTGATGGAACATGTCTGGGATGCATCCGTGGATAGCTTTAGTGGTGCCATCAGAGTACACATGTCTTCGCTTAGGAAAAAGCTTAAGGCTGAGCTTGGATATGATCCGATTTTAAACAAGGTGGGAGAGGGATATAAAATACGGGAGGAGTCTGAACGATGAAAAGAATGTCACTGCAGTGGAGGCTTACCTGTATCATTACGGTATATATTGCTATTATATGTGGATGTCTGACGATGTTTGTCTATAAAAATGGCGTGTATTATATCGATTCCCTGCAGGAGACTGTGGATGCCCAGGGAGAGGATAACGGGGAGAATACGGATGAAATATATATCAGCATTCCAGATGATAAGTGGGATGAGTTTGCCAATGATTTTTCTATCCAGGCATATAATAATAAGGAAGATTACAAAAAAAACAGTCTGCTGATATCAGCCATATTGGCATTTATTGGCGGGGTAGTTACATATTTTATAAGTGGGCATGCACTCAGACCGATCCGTGAATTTTCTGATAAAATTGAAGAGGTACAGGCGCAAAATCTGGCAGATTCACGAATAGAAGAAAATAAAGTTAAAGAATTGAACCAGCTTAGTGTATCGTATAATAAGATGCTTGAACGTCTCTCGGACGCATTTGAGATACAGAGGCAATTTACCGCAAATGCAGCACATGAACTGCGGACACCATTATCTTTGATGCAGGTACAGCTTGATCTTTATAATTCTACACGGCATCCGGATAATGATGCTGACACATTGCAGACAATAAAGATGATTACCGAGCAGAATGGAAGACTCAGTAAAATGGTAAAAACGCTCCTTGATATGAGTGAACTTCAGACTGTGGGACAGGATGATAAAATTATGGTTGACGCGCTTGTTGATGAAGTGTTAGCAGATCTGGATCCTCTTGCACAGGAAAAAAATATAAAACTTACTGGAAAATGTAAAAATATAACGATGGTTGGAAGTGACATTCTTATTTACAGGCTGGTATATAATCTTGTTGAAAATGCCATAAAATATAATCATTCAGGTGGACAGGT
>ERZ779865.1717-NODE-1717-length-15342-cov-4.094852_pt1 | contig 15342 bp, 11 predicted proteins | sample MGYA00433088_ERZ779865 | MGnify/ENA primary metagenome ERZ779865 (study PRJEB29588, sample SAMEA2151703) | human gut metagenome | biome: human gut; feature: human-associated habitat; material: faeces | place: Denmark | collected 2008/2010 ... | reverse complement strand
GACCCGGAGAAATATCTCCGGCAGTACCGGGCAGCGGGCAGCGATGTGAACGCCATGCGCCGCATCGACTACGCCGCCCGGAAGGATGCCATCAACGCCCAGAAGCGGGCGGCGTATGCGGCAAGGAAAAACTTCTCTGTTTATTCGAGCTTGAACATGGAGCCAAAACCTGTTACAATGCAGTCAATCAGCAATATCAAGTCGTTCAACTGCGAAACTCTGGACGGTGCAAAGCAGCAACAACTTCAAAGCGCCCACAAACGACTGCTCATGACTGCGGCAAAACAGCCGCCTGGTGTTGAAGTCGGCAAGGCGTTCGACCTGAACATGAAGCCGTTGACGCAGGATGTCGTCGGCAGCGCAGAGGGGCACTCTGTCAAGCTGCCCAACTTTAATGTACCCTATGCCGTCATACATACGCACCCGGCGTGTGGTGTTTTCTCTCCCGGTGATCTGTTAAGTTTCGTGGACAACGAAAGCTTAAAGCTTATGATTGCAATAGGGCATAACGGCCATATTTTTGCAGTTGAAAAAAGTTCCGAGTACAATTCAAATGAGGCAAACGGTATTGTTTGGCAGTTGAGCGCTGAAATAGACAGGCTGAAAAATATCCCTCGTGCAGAACTGCCCGACGAGCAGCTTCTTGAACAGACTGAAAAACTTGTCTGGCAAGCCATCAGAGAACTTCAAAAGAATGGAGTGAAATTCTATGAGTAGTTGGCTTACACCGGAACGTATTGCCGAAATGCAGAAATGGCTTCTTGAACATCCGATCGACCACAAATACGACGAGATGTGTGATATGCTGGACAGCCCTGCACCGCCTGCCCAGCTTGCCTCTCGCGCCGCATATAATGCTTTGAAAGGAATCGGGAAACTCCCTCCCGGCATTGAATGACCTTTATATTCTGACCACGATGCAAACCGCACCGTGGTTTTCTTTATGCCCATTTTTACGAAAAGGATTCAAGGAGGACGACATGGAACTGAAAGACACTGTAAAAGGCATGATGAGTGACGACTACAAAGAGCGCATGCCAGCCGAGTATCACCAGACCAAAATCCATTACGAAAAGCTTAAAAAGCTGAATACCAGAATCTCAAGGCAAAAATAAATCAAGCCGTCAGACAGGGTCTGCCAGCGAGGATCAGATTTGCTAATGCAAGCAGGATATTCACTTTTGCAGTTTGTTTTTGCAAGCCTCTATATCGTGTCTTTCGGTATCGAAGCTGGGGTTTCAGAACCGCAAAGACATGTTCGATTTTGGCACGAACCGAGGCTTTCTCACGCTCGCGCCGCTTGATCTGTGCTTGAAAACGGGCAGAGTTATGCTCCTAAATAAAAGCGGCAAATGCCTCGCTGGTCAGGGCGTTCCTCCAACGGTGTACCGGCAATTTGCGCAATATCCGCAAAACTCAAAACCAGCGTTTCTTCATTACGCCCTTGTATGTATGCCCAAAGCGCATCATATTTGCTCATGTGTCCGTTCCCCTTATCGGTTTCTGAAATTCAATGCTGCCACGAAACAGCCGAATGCGCCCTTTACGCTTCAGCATATTCGCTCGGCGTTTTCCCATAAAAATCCTTGAATTTTCGCGAGAAAAAGTAGGGGTCATCAAAACCTACGGCGGCAGCTACTTCCTTGATATAGGCCTGCTTATTACTGCGGATCATCTCACCGGCGCGTTTCATGCGCACCTCGTTGATGTACTGGAACAGGCCGATGCCGGTCTCTTTGGAGAACAGGCGGCTCAGATATTCCCGGTTCAGCCCTACATAGTCGGCGATGCTGTCCAGCGTCAGCTTGTCCATATAATGCGCGTTTACATAGATGATGACGGCCTGCACCTCTTTTTTGAATTTGCTCAAGGCAATTTTGCTAAGTCCCATGCGCTCCTGCAAAATCAAGCAGAGCAGTTGTTCAAGAGCCTCCGCGGTGGGGGCTTTTTCTATTTCCTTAAAGGTTTGCTCCAGTGTCTCCTGCGGAATCATATTCTCGCCGGGACGCTCCAGCAACAGATGGCAGGCTTCACGGACGCGCTGCGGCGGCATACAGAGTGCCGCACAATTCTGGAAGAAAGTATGAACAGCAATCTGCATCTGTAATTCATCGGCATTTTGCACTGCTGCTGCGGTGGCCTTGGACAGTTCTGCCTGAGAGACATGGAAGGGTTGGGCGGTAACTGTGTGTGCCGTTGCCTTTATGGGAGCACTGCACCCCACATAAAAGGCGAGCGCCTTAGAATCCTCACACAGCTGGTAGCCCTGGCGGAGTTCAGCCAGTGAAATGGGCTTGTCGTGGTAGATGATGACCGGGGCATCCAGAAAATATGTTGTGACCTGCCGTTGCAAGCGGGCAAGTTTCTTATCCAGAGTACGCCCGGAGGCTACAAGGCTTTCATTGCTGATCAGCCCACAGATTTCATCCTCATGGGTGTGCAGAAATACTTTGCCGCTGATTTCATCGAAAACCTCGGTAATTAAGTCGGTCACAGCATCCAGCGCGGGCATAGGATGAGTTTTTGCGGGAATTAAAGTGACGGTAAACAGCCGGATAGGAAAGGACAGCGGTTCCGGCAGCATGGAAAACGGATTAGAAGCAGGGGAAGGTTCAGCAGTGGACGTTACCCATTGGGCGCAGTGAATCAGGGCATTCTCCTTTTTCTGCGCTTCAATGGCAAAGGATCGGTGGTCCTCCTCCGTCTGGCGCTGCTGCTGAACACGAAGCAAATCGGCCATCTTTTTCAGATGCTCACCGATGCTTTCCCCGTTCATATTGATTTTCAGGAAGTAGTCATAAGCACCGTCCGTCAGAGCCGTGCGCACGGAATCGAAATCGGAGTAGTTGCTCAATACCAGAATCGGACCGGTAAAGCTGCGCTTTTTCAATTCATGAATGAGCGCAAGCCCATCCATGCCGGGCATTTTCAAGTCCGTGATAACCGCATCAATGTGCTGTGTCTCTACAATGTGCAGCGCTTCCTGCCCATTACTGGCTGTTGCCGCCAGCAGGAATCCATTCTTGCCCCACTCCACGGCGGACTGGAAAGCAACCTTAATCAGTGGCTCATCATCTACAAGCAATAAATTATACATTGTGTTACCTCAACGAATGGCTTCATTTGGAATACGGAGAATACATTGTGTGCCGGTGCCGGGGGCACTTTCAATCGTAAGACCGTATTCATTTCCGTAGTGCAGACGCATACGCTCATCTACATTGCTCAATCCAATGCCGGAGAAGCGCTCAGAATTTTTCTCCTTGATGGCACTGGGGTCAAAACCGCAGCCGGTATCGGAGATATGAATGGTAAGCAGATTCTCGCTCACGGTGGCACGGACGGTGATGGTGACAAAATCATCTTCATCCGCCGTGCCGTGCAGGATGGAGTTCTCTACAAGCGGCTGCAAAATAAAGCGCGGCACAGTCCAGTATCCGGCAGCATCTTCAATTTGATATTCCATCTCAAAGCGCCCTGCGTAACGCAGCTGCTGGATGTCGCAGTAGTTCTTCAGGTTGCGCAGCTCATCATCAAACGGAATCAGTTCATCCTTTTTAATAAGGGTGCTTTGCAGCAGGGAAGAGAGGGCATCAATGCCGTGGCTGACCGGGGTGACGTGATTAAGTGTGGCAATCCACTTTAAGGTGTTCAGGGTATTGAACAGGAAGTGCGGGTTGATTTGATATTGCAGGGTCTGCAATTCCAACTCGCGCATTTTGCGCTGATCATCGCTCCAGCGCTGCGCCAGCAGACCAATTTCGTTGACCATGTTGTCGATGGTGCGCGCCAGAAATCCGAGCTCGTCGGGGCTGGTATCATTGATTTTCAGCCCGATTTCCTCATCGCTTTTCGCATTGCAGGCGGCAACCATGTTGTCAATAGGGTGCATAACGCTACGATAGACAAGCAGTGTCAGGAACAAACTGACAACGACCAGCACTGCAGCCAGCGCGATAAGCATCATATTGATGGTTCTTGTGCCGTTGGTAATGTAGGCCTGCGGAATCGTGGCCACCAGATATACATTATAGGTGGTGTTGTATTTGAAAATCGTCAGTGTATCTACGGCGTTCAGCTTAAATAAAAAGTTGTTTTCACCCGCCTGCCGAAGCGCCGTGATCTGCTGGAAAATCGGGTCATCGGCCAAATCTTCTCCCAGCAGTTCCGCGTTCTGAGAAGATACCACATTGCCGGCAGCATCAATCAGCAGGAAGTTGGACCCCTCGCCAAAGGAAACATCAGTAAATATGTAGCGACTCAGCTGGGATTCGTCAATGTACAGCATGATATACCCCAGCGGCGTGCTGGTGTGGTGCATATCATAGATTTTACGGCCAATGACAATTTTATCGTTGGCGCGGTAAGTGTGGATGTATTGCAGACTATCCTGTGGAGAAGCGGCTTCAATATTATCCAGCAATTCATTAAAACGCTGGGGTGTAATATCGTCATAGCCCAAATCGTAGATGACTGTGCGGTCATTGGAAACGACGCGGATGTTTTTAAGGTGTGTGCTCTGAAAAGGAATTGTGACGATCATTTCACCAATACCGCTCACAATATCACTCGTAAGGGGGTGCCCATTATTGACAGATGCGACACCATTCTGTACAGTATCAGATACGGAGATGGAACCTATGTAGTCGCTATAAATGCCAAGCTGGGTAGACATATTATTATTGAGTAGTTCGATAGATTGTAAGGCAGCCTGTTTGACCTTTTCGTTCATGGATTGGGTGTATGCATGGTAAGAAAAAATACCAATCGTGATGACGGGAACAAGAGAAATAATCAAAAATGTCACAAACAGACGGGTGCGAAGTTTGATTCGTCGCAACACATTGGGGAAAAACTCACGCGTTTTTTGTGCATTTAGTGACATATATAGGCCTCCGTTTGTGCAAAGTGACTACAATCTATCCATACATTACCTGAATTATAAGGGCAACGACAGAAAAAGTCAATAAAATCCATCTTTAAGTAAAGGGAATACATTTATCAAATCCGGCTTGCCCGATATAATAAGAGTGCAATCAGGGAACGACAGATGAGCCGCATCCCAAACAAAGAAGGAATAATTTTTAGGAGGAAAACCATGAAAAAAGCAATCAGCATGATGCTTGCCACTGCAATGGCAGCTACCTGTCTGGCAGGCTGCGGCAGCGCAGCATCTTCCAGCGCAGCAGCATCCAGTGAGGCCGCTTCTTCCGAAGCAACGTCCACCGCTACCAGCGAAGCCTCTACCGGTGAGAAGACCTTTGAGAACAATGAACTGAACATCGCGGTGTTCGAGGGCGGCTACGGTTCCGAGTACTGGGACGAAATCATCAAACGCTTTGAGGCCGCTTATCCCGGCGTTACTGTCAATATGCAGATCAGCCCGAAGATCGGCGACATCATCCGCCCGCAGATCGTGGCAGGCAATGTTCCCGACTTCATCTCGATGAACGACAACGACTCCACCGGCCTGATTTCCTCTATGGTCAAGGAGCATGCGCTGATGGATCTGTCCGATGTCTTTGAAGAGGGCGGCATTGATGATGACACCCCGCTGAAGGATCAGGTTATCGATGGTCTGCTGGATTCTGCCAAGTGCTCTCCCTACGGCGATGGCAAAATTTACATTGCCCCGTTTGATGCCAGCCCGATGGGTCTGGTTTACAACAAGACTCTGTTCGAAGAGAACGGCTGGGAAACGCCTGTGACCTGGGATGACTTCTTTGAACTGGGCGACAAGGCCAAGGAAAAGGGTATCGCGCTGTTTACCTATCAGGGCATCTACCCCGGCTACCTTGAGAGCATGCTGTGGCCCGCACTGGCTTCTGCCACCGGCATCGACAACATGAAGGCAATCGCCTCCTACACGCCCGGCTCCCTCAGCTCTGATGAGGCCCTCAAGGTCTTCCAGAACATGGCAAAGATCGGCACCGATGGCTACCTGATGGATGGCACCGTTGCTCTGAACCATACCCAGAGCCAGACTGACATGATGATGAACAAGGCTCTGTTCATCCCCAACGGCAACTGGATGGAAGGCGAAATGGCCGATGCTCCCCGTGCTGACGGCTTTGAGTTTGGTCTGACCTGCGCACCCGTTCTGGATGACGGCGAGACCCGCTATGTTATGAGCTCCGTTGAGCAGTTTGAGATTCCTGCCAACGCCAAGAACCCCGAACTGGCAAAAGAGTTCCTGCGCTTCCTGTACACTGAGGATTCCGTTAAGCTGTTCGCAGAAAAAGCCAACGGCATCTACGCTCTGAAGAAGGCCAATGAGATGGTCAAGGGTATCGTTACCGATGGTGTCTACAACATGAACGACATCTATCAGGAAGGCACGTTCATGGTCTTCGGTTGGGATGCAATGCCCGACACCAGCAAGGTCGTTATCGCTGATTCCGTCTTCAATGTTGCCAGTGACGTTATGAATGGTGACATGACTGCCGAGCAGTGGCGTGACGGCATCGAGGCTGCTTTCGAGGAGATTGCTGCTTCCAAGTAAGCTGAATTGCTGAATTTCCACTGACCAAAGTAAGATTGACCCTGCCGAGTAAACGCCATGCGAACTTGGCAGGGTTCTTTTTAAGGGGGAAACTTGTTTGAAAAACCGCCAAAATCGCCAAAAAAAGGCGCAGCCACTTCCCGTACTGTTTGTCTGCATCAGCGTTCTGCCTGCCGTGATCCTAACTCTTATGTTCACGATCTGGCCTACGGTGCAGGCATTATATCTTTCTTTTACCAATGCGACCTCTCTGGGGCTTAACAACAAATTTGTGGCACTGGATAACTATATCTATATGTTCCACGACAAATCTTTCATTCAAGCACTTATAAACACAGCAAAGCTGATGGCGGTTGTTCCCGTTATCACAATTTTCTGTAGTCTGGTGCTAGCATTCGTTTTGAACCAGTGCAAGCTGAAAGAAATGGTCTTGTATCGCACGATTTTCTATTTCCCGAACATCGTTTCTCTGACCGTTGTAGGTATTATATGGAGTTTTGTGTTCCACCCGAATGTGGGCATCGTCAATAAGATTCTCGGTGCTGTCGGGCTGGAGAGCTTGCAGCGTTCCTGGCTGGGCGACAGCAAGACTGCGCTTTGGTGCATCGCCTTCACGCTGCTGTGGCAGGCTGCCGGTTACTACATGGTCATGCACATCGCGGCTATGGACGGCATTTCGCCGGAAATCTACGAGTCCGCAACGCTGGACGGTGCCAGCGCATGGCGCAAGCTCGTCAGTATTACGATGCCTCTGATGAAAGATATTATCGGCATCACCTTTGTTCTGGCACTTTCCGGCACCATCAACCTGAGTTTTGTGCTTTCGCAGGTCATGACTGGCGGCGGTCCTAACGGTGCATCCAGCGTTCTGCTGCAATATATGTACACGCAGGGCTTTGTCAACGGCAACTTTGGCTATGCCATGGCTATCACGGTCTTTACGCTCGCCATCTCCGTGGCGCTGTCCATGCTGTCCCGCAAATTGACCGATGCTTCCGAAGGAGGTCAGTAATATGACACAAAATGAAAAAAGCAAAATCAGAGCAAAGGTCATCAAGTGGGTGACGCGCCTGTTCCTGATTTTGGTTGCCATTATCATGCTGTACCCTCTGGCGTGGAACGTCGTTTCTTCGTTCAAAACCAGTACAGAGTTTCTGACGGATCCCTTTGCATGGCCGCAGGGACTTGCATGGGATAACTACGTCCGCGCTTATGAAAAATCTAACCTTGCTGCCAACATCGGCAACTCGATTTATGTCGTGCTGGAAACACTGGTCATTATTGTGGTCTGCGTTGTGCCGTGTTCTTACTGCCTTGTGCGGTATAAGTTCCCCGGTGCGAAGTTGATTTTGAACATCTACATGGCGGCCATCTTCATTCAGGCTACTTATATTATGATTCCGCTGTTCTTGCAGATGAACAAGCTGAACCTGCTCAACAGCCTGACGGCGCTGGGTGTACTGTATGCAACGATGCAGTTCCCGTTTGCTATCTTCCTGCTGACCGGCTTCCTGCGCAGTATCCCGCGTGATTATGAGGAGGCAGCCATGATCGACGGCTGCGGCCCGTTCCGTATTTTGACGAGCATTATCATTCCCATGTGCAAGCCCGGTATCGTGACGGTCTGCATGATCTCCGCTATGGCAGCATGGAACGAGTACCCGGTGGCTCTCGTTATGGTTACCGATCCGACCAAGGCTACGCTGCCTGTCGGCCTTGCCAACCTGTATGAGATCCAGCGCTACGCTACCGACTGGGGCGCGCTGTTCGCAGCCCTCGTGCTGGCACTGATTCCCACTGTCATCCTCTTCATCGTCGGCCAGAAGCAGCTCGTGCAGGGCTTGAGCGTCGGCGGCGTTAAGGGCTAAACAAAATCGAATAGGTTAGGAGAACCGATATGCTGCCCCCGAAACATTGCAACATCAATTTGACCGGCCCAATACCCCGCTGGGATGAAGCAATTCCACTGGGGAACGGCATACTCGGTTCTCTTTTTTGGGGGCCGATGGAGCACCTGCGCATTTCCGTGGACATTGCCGGACTGTGGCTGCGTCGCCGCCCGGAGGAAAAACTCGATAAAGAATTTACTTATGCAAAACTGGTAGAGCTTGCACGGAAAGGCGATGTGGCAGAAACACGCCGTATCTTTGATACGCCCTATGCCCGCCCGACACCTACAAAAATTCCCGCAGGACACTTGTTCCTGGATGGACTGCCGCAGGGCAGCTATCATGCAAGCCTTGATTTGGGCACGGCGGTGGCATCCTTTTCGCAAAAGGGTACAACCATTCTGCGCGCCTTCCTCTGTATGGGGCGGCCTGTTGGGGTACTGATGCTGCCGGAGGCGTACCGGGATGCAACGCTCACGGTGGAGCGCCCTTCTTTCGGCAATGGTACACAAGCAGCCGAAGCAGGGAACAGCGTATCCCCCGGCAGCCTGCGGCAGCTCGCCCTGCCGGAGGCTGTCCCTGAAACAGGGAACGGCATGACCGGCTTTACCCAAAAGGTCGATGATAGAACTGCCTATACGCTGCTCTGTAAAAAATGTGGTGCAACGCTGTATTATACCGCTGTGCAGGCAGAGAGCGTAGAAAAGGCAAGCCGACTGGCGAAGCTGGAACTATGTGCAGCGGAAGATATGGGTGCAGAGAAGCTGCTGCAACAGCATAAACGCTGGTGGCAGCAATACTGGGGCAAAAGCAGTTTGCAGCTGCCGGATGAAACACTCGAACAACTCTGGTACCGCGCCAATTACTTTTTGGCAGCGGGTTCCGAGCCGGGCAATGCCCCGATGCCGCTGCAAGGGGTATGGTGTGCGGATGACGACCGGCTCCCACCGTGGAAAGGCGATTACCACAACGACCTCAACACCCAATTCACCTACTGTCACTATCTGACTGCCAACCACCCGGAGCAGGGAAAGGTATTTCTCGACTATCTCTGGTCGCTGCGCCCGCAGGCAGCAAAGTTTGCCCGTGCATTTTACGGCACAGCAGGGGAGTGCCTGCCCAGTGTCATGGAAATTGACGGCGGAGCGCTCGGCGGCTGGCCGATGTATTCCCTGTCACCGACCAATCAAATCTGGCTCTGCCAGATGTTTTATGAATACTACCGCCTGACGGGGGATAAAGAGTTTCTGCGCACCCGTGTGGAGCCTTACTTTACCGCCACGGCAGCCTGCCTGGAAGAACTCCTCCAAGAAGGCCCGGACGGAAAGCTGGTTTTACCGGTCTCGTCCTCACCGGAAATTCACGATGATGAGGCAGCCTCATGGCTGACTCCTAACAGCAACTATGATTTGGCGCTGCTGCACTATCTGTTCCACACTCTGGTACAGATCGAGTACCAGCTTGGCAACCCCCGCGGCTATTGGCATGCAATGGAGGCCAAACTTGCTCCGTTGAGCGTAGATACAGAAACCGGGCTGATGCTTTCGCCCAATGAAACCTTGCAGGAAACGCACCGCCATTTTTCCCACGCTATGGCAATCGAGCCGCTGTGTATGCTGCGCTATGAAAATCCGCAGGACCGCAGCGTAATAGATGCAACGGTAGACCATCTTGTACATCTCGGCAGCGGGCAGTGGGTAGGATTCTCCTTCGGCTGGATGGCACTTTTGCAGATTACCCGCAACAATGGAAAGGGTGCTTTGTATGAGCTGCATCGCTTCGCAGAGCATTTCCTGAGTCCGAACGGATTCCATTTGAACGGCGACTACAAAAACAGCGGCGTTTGTGATTTCCACTATCGCCCCTTTACGCTGGAAGCGGATTTTCTGGCGGCACACGCAGTACAGAAAATGCTGTTGCGTTCCGAAAAGAATCATATCGAGGTTTTACCGGCCTGCCCGCAGGGCTGGAAAAATGAACCTGTTGCATTTCAGAATTTGCGGGCAGAAAATGGTCTGCTGATTTCTTATCAGCGGACAGCAGACGGCAAGCACAGCCTTACCGTAAAAGCAACACAGGACGGAAGCTGGTATCTTTGCAACACGCATTGCTGGGTCACCTTGCAGGCCGGACAAACTCAATCTTACCAATGGACGGAGGAAAACAAGAAATGAATACCAAAGGTCGTGTAACGATTCCCACCGATATGGACGCAGTACCCGAAACCCTTGACCTGCTCAAGCGCTGGGGCGCGGATGCCATCCGCGACTGCGATGGCACCGAGTTTCCGCAGGAGCTGAAGGACACCGGAGCCAAGATCTACGCCACCTACTACACCACCCGCAAGGACAACGCTTGGGCTAAGGCAAACCCCGATGAAACGCAGCAGTGCTACATTATGACCCCGTTCTATACCGCTGCGGACGGTGCGCTGACCATCCCCCTGATGACGGGCATCAGCCGCGAGCTGATGAAGGTCAACGACCATGACGATATTGCCCGCTGGTGGGAGGTCATGGACCGCACGACGGGCGAGCCTGTCCCCACCGCCGACTGGCACTATGATGCCGCCAGCGAAAGCGTTGTCATCGACACCCCCGCCGCCTACCACGAGTACACGGTCAGCTTTTTGGCGTACCTGATCTGGGACCCCGTCCACATGTACAACTCGGTCATCAATGACTGGAAGGATGTCGAGCACCAGATTCCGTTCGATGTGCGCCAGCCCAAGACCCACGCCTACACAATGCGCCGCCTGCGCGAGTATCTAGAAAGCCACCCCTATGTCAACGTTGTGCGCTTTACGACCTTCTTCCACCTGTTTACGCTGGTGTTTGACGAGCTGCGCCGCGAGAAGTACGTGGACTGGTACGGCTACTCGGCGTCCGTTTCTCCCTATATTTTGGAGCAGTTTGAGAAGGAAGTCGGCTACAAATTCCGCCCGGAGTTTATCATTGATCAGGGCTACTACAACAACCAGTACCGCGTGCCCACCAAGGAGTACAAGGACTTTCAGGCGTTCCAGCGCCGTGAGGTGGCCGGTCTGATGAAAGAAATGACCGACATCGTCCACGAATACGGCAAGGAAGCCATGATGTTCTTGGGCGACCATTGGATCGGCTGTGAGCCGTTCATGCCGGAATTTCAGAAATCCGGCGTCGATGCCATCGTCGGCAGCGTCGGCAACGGCAGCACCCTGCGCCTGATTTCCGACATCCCCGGCGTCAAGTACACCGAGGGACGATTCCTGCCCTACTTCTTCCCCGATACCTTCCACGAGGGCGGCGACCCTGTGCGCGAGGCCAAGGAAAACTGGGTCACCGCTCGCCGCGCCATCCTGCGCAAGCCCATTGACCGCATCGGCTACGGCGGCTACCTGAAGCTGGCCTGCGAGTTCCCGGAGTTCCTCGACTATGTCGAGAGCGTCTGCAACGAGTTCCGCGAACTGTACGAGAACATCAAGGGTACCACGCCCTACTGCGTCAAGACCGTGGCTGTGCTGAACAGCTGGGGGCAGCAGCGCGCGTGGGGCTGCCACATGGTCCACCATGCGCTGTACCAGAAGCAGAATTACAGCTATGCGGGCGTGATCGAAGCGTTGTCCGGTGCGCCGTTTGATGTGAAGTTCATCAGCTTTGACGACATCAAGGCTGACCCGAAGGTGCTGGACGGCATTGACGTCCTTATCAACGTCGGTGACGGCGACACCGCCCACACCGGCGGCAAGGTCTGGGAGGATCCTGATATTTCCGCTGCCGTCAAGGGCTTTGTCCACCGCGGCGGCGGTCTGATTGGCGTCGGCGAACCGGGCGGTCACCAGTATCAGGGGCGCTATTTGCAACTGTCCGCGCCGCTTGGCGTGGAGAAGGAAACGGGCTTCACCCTAAACTACGACAAGTACAACTGGGACGAGCACCGCGACCACTTTATTCTGGCCGACTGCCCCGACCATGATGTGGACTTTGGCGAGGGCAAGAAGAGCATCTTTGCATGGGAAGGCACAGAAATTCTCATTCAGCGTGACAAGGAAGTCCAAATGGCTGCGCATGAGTACGGCAAGGGGCGCGGTGTGTATATCAGCGGTCTGCCGTACAGCTTTGTGAACAACCGCGTGCTGTACCGCGCCATCCTGTGGGCTGCCCACGATGAAGCCGACCTGCACAAATGGTTCAGCACGAACTACAATGTGGAAGTCCATGCCTACGTTAAGAACGGCAAGTACTGCGTGGTCAACAACACCTACGAACCGCAGGACACGACCGTTTACACCGGCGACGGCAGCTGCTTCGATCTGCATCTGGATACCAATGAGATCAAGTGGTACAGCATTGAGGGGTAATAGAATGAGAACACCCGAAGAACAGATCCGCTATGCGGCCTCTATCGCGCCCAGCCCGCGCCAGCTGGCATGGCAGCAGCTTGAATTTTACGCCTTTACCCATTTCGGCATGAATACCTTTACGAACCGCGAGTGGGGCAACGGCACCGAAGACCCGGCGCTGTTCAACCCCGATGCGCTGGATGCCGACCAATGGGTCGCCGCAGTCAAAAGTGCCGGCATGAAGGCGCTGATTCTGACCTGCAAGCACCATGACGGCTTCTGCCTGTGGCCGAGTGCCTACACCGAGCACAGCGTCAAGAACAGCCCATGGAAGAACGGACAGGGCGATGTTGTGCGCGAGGTATCGGATGCCTGCCGGCGCGGCGGTATCAAGTTTGGTGTCTATCTCTCCCCGTGGGATCGTCACGATGCACGCTATGGGCAGGGGAAACCGTATGATGATTATTTCGTTTCCCAGCTGACTGAGCTTGCAACAAACTACGGAGATATTTTCTGCTTCTGGTTTGACGGTGCCTGTGGCGAGGGCAAAAACGGCAAAAAGCAAATTTACGATTGGGAACGCTACTATGCAGTACTGCGCAAATTGCAGCCGAATGCGGTTTTGAATGTCTGCGGTCCCGATGTGCGCTGGTGCGGCAACGAGGCCGGGCATTGCCGGAAAGCCGAGTGGAGCGTGGTTCCCGCAGAGCTGCGGGATGCAGAACGCACGGCATCGAAATCGCAGCAGGCGGATGACGGAGAATTCTCCCGCAAAATTGACTCTCAGGACGAGGACATCGGCAGCAGAGCGGTTATCCGCAATGCAAGAGAACTTGTCTGGTATCCGTCCGAGGTGGATACCTCCATCCGAACAGGTTGGTTTTACCACCCGGAGGAGGACACTGACGTGCGCACGGCAGGCGAATTGCTGGACATCTATCTGGATGCCGTCGGTGCGAATGCCAGCCTGCTGCTGAACATTCCACCCGATACGCATGGCCGTATTGCTGCACCGGACTGCGCCAGCCTTACAGAGCTGGGTACTAAAATCCAGCAGATTTTTGCCAGCAACGTAACAGAGAAGGCGGAAATTACAGCTGATTCTGCGATTGCACAGCACCCCATCACACAGGCTGTGGACGGTATGGCAAATACCTATTGGCAGGCTGCCTACGGACAAGAATCCGATACGATTACTTTGAAGTTCCCGAAACCGCAGAAGGTTTCCTGTGTTGTTCTGGGGGAGCATCTGCCGACAGGGCAGCGCATAGAAAGCGGCGAGATTTGGGCAGACGGAAGCAAGGCTTCCGAATTTACGGTAGTTGGACATAAGCGTATCTGCCGCTTTGCCCCCGTGGAAGTGCAGACGCTTACCATCAAGATCACAGCTTCACGCACGGAGCCAACTCTGCGGCTGCTGGAAGTCTATCAGTGAGGATGTAGGCGAAAGAGGCGTGCCGTGCCGTGCTGTGCGGCACGCCTTTGGCTGCAAAAACATTGATACGAGGTTTGTTATGGATAAACGTCCTAATATTATCCTGCTTATGGCAGACCAGATGCGCGGCGACTGCCTTGGTATTGCCGGTCACCCGGATGTAAAAACGCCGTTCCTCGATGCACTGGCCGCCGAGGGCGTGCGGTATGAAAATGCCTATTCTGCCTGTCCGACCTGTGTTCCCGCACGTGCCTCTCTTTACACAGGTATGTCACAGGAACACACTGGTCGCGTCGGGTATGAGGATTTAGTGCCGTGGAACTATACCCACACGCTGGCTGGGGAACTGAGCAAGGCGGGCTACTATACCCAGTGCGTCGGCAAAATGCACGTCCATCCGCTGCGCAACAACCTGGGTTTCCATGATGTACGGCTGCATGATGGCTATCTCCATGCCTACCGCCGCCCCACCACGCCCAGTTATGAGGATCAGCGTGTGGCCGATGACTATTATTGGTGGCTCAAACAGCAGCTTGGCGTGGATGCAGACCCGGTGGACACTGGCCTTGACTGCAATAGTTGGGTTGTGCGCCCCTGGATCTACGAGGAAAAGTATCACCCCACAAACTGGGTCGCCAGCGAGTGCCGAGACTTTCTGCGCCGCCGTGACCGCTCGAAACCATTCTTCCTGATGGCCAGCTTTGTGCGGCCACACCCTCCGCTGGATGCCCCGGAATATTACTTGAATTTGTACAAAGATGAGTCGCTGGCCGAGCCTTGGCGCGGTGATTGGAATGACTGCGTCCGCTGGGAACGTGACGGCCACAGCTACCATGCCCAGACGGCACCCTCGGATGAAAGCTACATCCAGCAGCTGCGGGCGGGTTACTATGCGGCCATCACGCACATGGATCATCAAATCGGACGTTTAGTCTCCGCACTGGTGGAGGAGCAAATCATGGATAATACCATAATTCTGTTCGTGTCCGACCACGGCGAGATGCTGGGCGACCACCTGATGTTCCAGAAGGCAAAGCCGTTCCAGGGCAGTATCCGGGTGCCGCTGTTTATCTCCGGGCCGGAGCGCTATGTGGGCAAGCATGGTACGGTTTGCACCGATTTGGCAGAGCTGCGCGACGTCATGCCCACGCTACTGGAGCTGGCGGGCGCACCGATTCCCGAAACCGTGGACGGC
>ERZ779865.1716-NODE-1716-length-15347-cov-2.787798_pt1 | contig 15347 bp, 17 predicted proteins | sample MGYA00433088_ERZ779865 | MGnify/ENA primary metagenome ERZ779865 (study PRJEB29588, sample SAMEA2151703) | human gut metagenome | biome: human gut; feature: human-associated habitat; material: faeces | place: Denmark | collected 2008/2010 ... | reverse complement strand
TGTTGAATACAGAAGACAAATGTATCTTGATAATAATGGAAATGCAAGATACCTGCTTGATGAATATATGAATACAAAAGAAAACGGAATGTATTCCGTCAATTTGATTGAAAAAGTGGTAAAAGCAGCTACAGAAAAAAGCTACAGAAAGGCCGCAGAACAGTTAAACGATACTACAGGAAATAACATTAGCCATACAGCAGTATGGAATATAGTTAATACATTAGGAAATAAAATATCAGAAAATGAAAATAACAGGACATCTGAAGAATACAGTCCTGATAAAAAAGATACAGAAGTAATATTTGAAGAAATGGATGGTGTATGGCTGCCAACCCAGACAAAAGAGCATAAAGCAGACATAAAACATGAATTAAAGGTAGCAACCATATACGAAGGATGGGATGCTGAAACAGGCAGCCATCTTATAAATAAGCAGATAGTAGCCGGAATGGAACCGGCAAAAACATTTATTAAAAAGAAAGATAATGCCATAAAAAGGACATATAACATAGATGAAATCAAATACCGCATCCTAAACGGAGACGGTGGAAACTGGATAAAAGATGAAGCGGACGGTGTGATATTCCAGCTTGACCGCTTCCACGTTCTGAAGGAAATCAGAGCAAAGATAAAAGACAAAAGAGCAGCCAGGGATATCGCTTCGCTATACAGAAATGCAGAACCCGACAAGATGCTTGATTATATTGATACATATGCAAACAGCATCGATACAGATGATCAGGAAGATAAAGGTGCAGAAAATGCAAGAAAACTGTATCAATATCTTAATAACAACTATCATGGTTTAATACCTTATAAGAAGAGAATCAATCTTCCTGAAGCTCCGGAAGGAATAATATATAAAGACATGGGCGTGCAGGAAAGCCAAAACTGCACTGTAATAACACTTAGAATGAAACATGGAAGAATGAGGTGGTCTGTTAATGGAGCCAACGCAATGGCTAAAGTCCTTGCAGCTAAAAATAACGGACAGCTCGAAGCCTTCATACAGGGTAAATTTAATAAAGATGAAGTACCTGAAATAAGTGAAAATTTGAGTGCAGGAAAAATACCTGCAGTAATAGCAAGGCATAAAAATATATATGCCGAAATATTAAACGGTGGATTACCTATTCTATCAACAAAGAATGGTGTATATACAAAACTGATTAGAAATCTCTCATAATGAGAAGAAAGGAGGCAAAAGATGAACAAAGTCATTTTAATGGGACGTTTAACGAGAGACCCTCATATCAGCTTCTCAACCGGCGAGAAGCCTATGACGATAGCAAGATATACGCTTGCAGTAGACAGAAGACGCAAAAGTGACAGTGGAGAGCAGACAGCAGACTTTATTTCCTGCGTAGCATTTGATAAGGCTGCCGAGTTTGCAGAAAAATACCTTCATCAGGGAACAAAGATAGCTATAACCGGTCGTATACAGACCGGCAGCTATACTAACAGGGAAGGTCAGAAAGTCTATACAACAGATGTTGTAATTGAAGAACAGGAATTTGCAGAAAGCAAAAACAGCAGTTCTTCAGGAAGACCGGAACCTGGAACAGATGCGGACGGCTTCATGAATATTCCCGACAATGTAGATGACGAAGGACTTCCGTTCTAAATCTTTTGCCACCTCTAGAAAAACACATACTAAAAAGTCTGTTTGTTTGACACTGTATTATGCCATGGATTATAATTAAACATATGTGTTTAAAGAGGAAAACTAATGGATACAAAGACAATTGAGAAATTTTTTAATTTTTATAAAAAAGGGATAAGCGACATACAGGCAATTGAGATAAAATTATTGAAATGCTCCTATTCTTTTGAAAAGTGGTCAGATGCCCTAAAGAGTAAATCAGAAATGATAAGGTATATCCATGATGAAAGTAATAAGCATGAGAGAGATTTTCTAAGCCTGAAAGAAGAAAATCTTACGCCGGACGTTGCGGATATGATGATAACACATGTGGATTTTTTTATTTCTGAAGGATATAGGGATTACAATGTGACGGCATCGGCACTTAATCTTCTTATAGGATATTATAAGAACCATGAGCCGCTTTACAGGCTTTTTGACTGTTACTATTTTATGGGAGTTACTTTAATGGAAGTCAATGAATATGAGAAAGCCTGCGAGTATTTCAGAAGAGCATTGGAACTTTATCCGGACGTATCTGTGTGTAAGGAGGATTACAGACAGTTCAGGATAATGGCATCATATTATTACAGGCTTGTAGCAACGGTATGTGACAAAAACGCAGGAGCAAGGACAGTTATTGAGTATTATAAGACAGCTTTGGATATATGGGTAGAACATCCTCTTGTTAATTTTGTGACAGATAAGAAAAAACAGGGCATAAAAGGCATGCTTAATATGCTTGTGTGTATGTATGTTGAGAAATATATAGAAAAAGGTACTGATCCTGAACAGTGGTTTAAGGATATAATAGAACAGGAGTTTTGTGTACAGGCGGACAGAACAGGCAGTCTGTATGGCGTGGATAACAGGATTTTTGTTGTGTATTATAAGCTCCGTAATATGTCCGGTGCAATTACAAGGGGTGAATATAATATACAGATATGCAAAAAGTATGAATATGAGAAGGTACTGCAGCAAAAGTTTACATATTACACTAAGAATTTTCTGCAGTTATATGATGATGAGGTCAGTGATGAGGAATATGATGTAAATGACGTAAGTTATATGAACAGGTCATTTACATATATAGATGCACTTATTCCTGAAATGATTAATATATTCAGAAAGAATGATTATATTGATGAACTAATGACATATTACAGTGAATTTCCTGTACTTACCCGTAATTACATAATCGATTACCTTATCGAAAATAATATTAAAAAGATTTTTGGATATACAAAAGATGAAGAAACTGTAATTAATCTCCTCGAAAAAATATTTATGAACAGGCAGATAGTTACCCTTATACATGAGAATATGGTAAGCAGGCTGGCAAGCCTTATAACAGGTTACATCCTTGATGAAGCTCCGTCCATGTTTGTGGGAACATTTGGGATAACTTCCGAATCGGGTGTCAATGTGAACAGGGACAGAATTATGCACTATGCACATAACTCAGGACTGATACATGATATAGGCAAAATTATGTGTACCGACGTGGTTAATCTGCAGTTCAGGAAGATTTGTGATCTTGAATTTGATATTGTTAAGAAACACGCCGGTCGGGGAAGCGAGATGATTAAGTATATACCGGCACTGGCAGAATATAATGATGTGGTTCTTGGACATCATAAGTATTACAATGGAAAAGGCGGATATCCGCAGGAGTTTGACAATACGAAGTCGGAATACCGTATTTTTATCGATATTATAAAATTGTGCGACTGCATTGACGCAGTCACAGATGGACTTGGAAGAAATTATGCAAGGACGAAGGAGTTTAAGGATGTGTTAGCCGAATTTGAATTTGGCAAAGGAACGAAATATTCGGACAGGCTTGTGGATTTTATTTCAGGTAACGAAAAACTTAAAAAAGAGATTGAAAGACTTATAAATATTGAAAGACAGCATGTGTACTATGATATATATTACCATATGGTAAAGCCTGTCATAAAATACAGCAAAAAAGATGAGACATTCATAAGAAAATATGTATATTCAGATGAAGCCGGCGTAGCCGCAATAACAGGCAGAACAATAGAGGAACAGCATAAAATAGCCTGTACATGTGAGAATAATCTGTATATTTTTACAAACGGTAATAATGAAATTATAGGAAATGTTGTTTTAAGGGAAAAAGACGATACTCTGGATGTCGTTGAATTATTTATAAAAAAAGAACAGCGCAGGTGCGGAAACGGTTCAAAATTCCTGGATGAAATAGAAAAAATGGCAGCGGATGAGGGATTTGCAAGGATAACAATACCTGAAGGAGATAACCGGCATACGCTTGTATTTTGCTATAGACGAGGATATACCAGGAGTGCGGTGCAGGGAGTGATGGAAAAAATATTATGATATACAGATATGCCGAAATTAAAGATTTAGACGAAATCATGGGACTTTACAAAGAAGCCTCGTTAAATGAATGGTGTACATGGGACGACAGTTACCCTGACACCGGTATCTGCAAAAAGGATATAGAGACGGAAAGCCTGCTCTGCCTTGAGGATAATGGCACAATTATAGCGGCAATTTCCTTTGACAGTGATGATGTGGTGGATAATCTTGAACTGTGGAATAAAAAGTACAGGAATAAAGCAAGGGAGCTTGCAAGACTCGTTGTAAAAGACAGTTACAGAAATCAGGGAATTGCCGCAAAAATGATACTTAAGGCGATGACTATATTAAAAAACAGAGGTTATAAAGCAGTACATTACCTTGTAAGTCCGGATAATCTGAGGGCTGTAAATTCCTATGCAAAACTTGGCTTCACAAAGGCAGGAGAATGTGAACTTTACGGACACCGCTGGCACGCCTATGAAAAAGACCTGTACTATATCGAACGCAGTATAACGGGAGAATTTAAAAGAACTTTATGGAATCCCTTTGTGGAAGCGATAGAAAAATATAAGCTTATAAAAGACGGCGACAGAATTGCGGTATGTATTTCCGGGGGAAAGGATTCAATGCTTTTAGCAAGGATGCTTAAAATGGCAAAGGATTACAGGCTGTACGATTTTTCGCCGGAGTACATAATGATGAACCCGGGATATATGGAAAGAGATATGAAGCAGATGGAGTTCAATAATCTGCTTTTTGATATTCCGGTCTCGTATTTTAATACAAATGTATTTGATGATGTGGATGAAATAGGCAAAAATCCATGCTTTTTCTGCGCAAGAATGAGAAGAGGACATCTTTACAGAAAGGCAAAAGAGCTTGGCTGCAATAAAATAGCACTTGGACATCATTACGATGACGTGATAGAAACCACTCTCATGAGTATGCTATACGGTGCACAGGCAAGAACAATGCTTCCGGTTATCAAAAGCGATAACATTGAAGATATGAAGCTTATAAGACCCATGTATCTTATAAGAGAAGATGATATTAATTTATGGAAAAACAGGAATAATCTGAATTTTGTTAAATGTGCATGCAGACTTAATACAAAAGACGGCGGAGAGGATACAATACGCCTCAGAATCAAGAAATTAATTCGTGATTTAACAAATGAAAACCCTGCCGTTCCCGCCAATATATTCGGAAGCATGTCAGGCATAGACCTTGAACATGTGCTTAGTTATAAAATTGACGGAGTTACACACAGCATACTTGATGATATGTAGGTTAAGGTAACCTGCTAAGTGTGCTGTTGTGGTATTTTGTACTGTTACTCACATCCTCTCCGAACCATTCAGGCGGAATATAACCGAGAGCTTCTTCTTCGGAAGCAAACTCAACTTCAGCAAGTAGAAGTCCGTCGAATTTTCCTTCAAAAACATCGAGCTCAATGGTAAGATTATCTTTTTCGGGAATTTCATAACGGGTTTTGGTTATGATATTACCATCGGCCTTGGCAAGAAGATGTCCATAGGCTTCTTTAGTAAGAGGAAGATTGTACTCCTCACGAACTATCATGCCCCTTGACTTATATGTCAGGTAGTAGTCATCATTATCGCGGCGCACCCTGACAACAGGGTCGGTGCAAAGATATGCCTGCTCAATTTTTCTCGCTTTATATGAAGTAAGATTATCAGGTAATTTTTTTATTAAAAATTTTCTTTCGATTTCCATTGAAGATACCTCCCATAAGTATTAAAATACCATAATATAGATAAAATAACCATAGGAAGGATAAATATAAATATGAAAATTTATGCGTATCTTGCAGACGGATTTGAGACAGTTGAGGCACTTGGAGTAATTGATATTTTAAGAAGAGCCAAGCTTGACGTAGTAACTGTTTCCGTAGGAACTTCAAAAAGTGTAATGACATCACATAACATAGAAGTGAAAGCGGATATTATGTTTGATGAATCAGACTATACGGACGGAGATATGATTTTTCTGCCGGGCGGAGGAAACGGCACCAAAAATCTTCTTGCCCACGAAGGACTGAAAAAAGTAATTCTGGATTATTATGACCGTGACAAATACATTGCAGCAATATGTGCGGCTCCAAGTATTCTCGGACACTATGGTCTTTTAAAAGGAAAAAAAGCAACCTGTTTTCCGGGATTTGAGTCAGAACTTATCGGCGCTGATTACAGAGGTGACGGAGTAGTTGTTGACGGCAAAATCATAACTGCAAGAGGAATGGGCAAAACCATTGACCTCGGACTTAAACTTTTAGAGATTCTTGACGGCAACGAAACGGCAGTAAGAATCGGTAACGCAATCCAATATCTGGTATAATATTCTCATTGCCTTTGTACATAATAATACCACAACAGAAAACAACTGTTGTATAGATTATTATATTTTGCGGAGGTAACATGACATGAATAAGTCAAGTAGCAGAATGACAGTTCCATCGGCTAAGGGTGCCATGGACAAGTTTAAAATGGAAGTAGCAAACGAATTAGGTGTTGACCTTAAGGAAGGCTATAACGGAGATTTAACTTCAAAAGAAGCCGGTTCCGTAGGTGGAGAAATGGTTCGTAAAATGATTAAGAAACAGGAAGAGCAGATGTCAGAGAAGTAATCTCTGGTAATATAAAAAGGCAGCAGCCTTTTTGACAAACAGCGCCGGTTATATGATAATAACCGGCGCTGTTTAATGATTAGAGATATTATTGATAAAAATTATGCGTCTGCGGGAATTGAAATAAATCTTTTTATATGATATTCTTCAAGCAGTTAGTTATAACTAACCAAAATGCGAAAAGTCAGGAGATAGAACTATGGAAAAGATTTATGTAATTTATTGGTCAATGTCAGGAAATACACAGGCAATGGCAGAAGCAATAGCAAAAGGAATTAATGATTCGGGAAAAGAAGCTGTAGTACAGTATGTATCCGAAGCATCTGTTTCAGAATTACAGGATGCAAAAGTATTCGCTCTCGGATGTCCTGCAATGGGAGCTGAGGTACTTGAAGAAGGAGAGATGGAACCATTTGTAAGCGAAGTAGAAGGAATTGCGGCAGGCAAAAAGATTGCTCTTTTCGGTTCATACGGATGGGGCGACGGACAGTGGATGAGAGACTGGGAAGAAAGAATGAGCGGATGCGGTGCGGCAATCATAAACGGTGCCGGTTTAATCTGTCATGAAACACCTGATGATGCAATGATTTCTGAATGTGAAAATCTCGGAAAACAGATTGCAGCAGAATAAAAGAAATTTAAGGGAGCAACGTTTTGAACCGTAATCTTGAAAAAGAAATAATATCTTACTGTGCACCCACACTGGCGGGTATGAAATGCGGAAGTCTGTTCCGTTATTATTGCAAAAAAGAACAGGGAATCAAAGATATCAGGGATGTAAATTATAAGCTTAACGTAAAAGGAATATATATCGTTCCTCTGAAATGGGAAGAAGAAGCTGTTCTTATATATGTATTCAGGTGTAGGATGCTTATAGAGATGCTTGAAAGTGAAAATAATAATAATTTATTGAAAAAGTATGGTTATGAGAACCCACAGATGGGCTTATGTATCAGAAATCTCAGGATAAGAATTAACAGCAGCAAAACCTTTCCTCACGAAATAGGACTTTTTCTTGGATATCCGGTTGAAGATGTAAAAGGCTTCATCGAGAACAAAGGAGAAAACTGCGTAAAATGCGGAGCATGGAAGGTATATTGTAATCCGGAAGAAAAGATGCACTTTTTCTGCAAGATGAAACGATGCACAGAAGCGTATATGAGATTCTTCAACAATGGGATGGAAATATCGAAAATGACAGTGTAAAACATATTTATGTTTCATAGAGAAATAGCTGTAAAAGGTAACACTTACCGGTGTAATATCTTTTACAGCTATATTTTTTTACATAAAGAATTTCAAATAGTAGTATGGCATAAAAAGCTTCTGCACATATTTTATGGCAGGGATGTATATATCCGCATTAATGAATACCGGGCAGAATACAAGGGAGCAAAGCAATATTACAGGAATACAGGCACTTAGTATTTTGCTTTTTCTTACCACGCTGATAAGAATAAAACAAAAGACGGTAATTAATATAATGTAGATTAACATTCCACATAATTCTTTTCCCGGGGCAGCAGCATTTCCTGAAATAAAAATCGTCAGCACTTCGCAGATACCGAATAATACTGTTGGTATCATAATATACATAAAACGCACCATTGTACGCATATTTCCGGTTATAGTCTGAAAAATACCGTTCTCATTATCTTTTAGGAACAGTACACATCCGTACATTCCCGAAAGAAATACAAGAATTGAAAGAATACCTCTTACAGGGAAAGTAAAAGAAGCATTTTTAATATCGGATTCTATTTTTCTGCCTGTTCCGTATTCTTCATATATAATATGGATTGTTTCATCACTTGCCAGATATTTTTCATAATATTTAAAAGCTTCGGAGGTGTAGTCACCTTTAGGAAAAATATCAGAGGTACTCATATAGTTATCCATAAGGTAATAGCCATACAGCCTTATCAACTCGGCATATACCAACTCATTAATTGCAGGCTGGAGAGAAGATGCAGGCAGGATATATGAAGTAATACATCCCTTGGCATCCTCCTCAGAAGAAAGTTTATATTTAATATCCGCAGGTATGACATAACCACAGATTATATCCTCCGTAGTAACGCTTTTACGCATTGATTCCAAATCATCAAAACGTACAAAACGTATCGAATCGTGTCCCGCTACAAGATTATCAACAATTTCGCCGGCAAAGTCATCTTCAGAAGTCCCTTCAACATAAAGCCCTGCAATGTATCCGCTTTCTTTTTCCTTTTCTGGAACAAGGGAAATAATAAATGCCGTTACGGGTATAAGCACAAGCATGACTATGAGAAAAGGATTTTTAAACTGTCTTTTTACAAGAATATGTAACCATGTAAAAAATTTTTTCATAGCGCTTACCTCTCCCCCTTTCTTAAATATGTAAGACCGATGGAGCCGGCAAAAAATACTGTGCCGTAGAGTAGTACATATTTCATTGATGAATAGTTATTTCCGTTGGTCACTATGGTTTCAAAAACATTGCACCAATGTTTTAACGGCAGGTAGTTACCTATAGCAGCAACTTTCTCAGGCAGGAATACCGCCGGAAGTATACGTCCGCAGGCGTAGGTCATTACAACCGCCATAAGGAATATAAGCAGGGTGCTTATCAGCCCACAGTCGGATAAAAGACATATAAACATTATAAATGCCATCACGCTGAATATTACCGCTATAAATGCGAAAATCCCCGAAGGGGAAACTGCAAAGTGTCCTTTATTAATAACAGTCGCGGCGGCAATTGTAATTATGGAAAATAACAGTGAAAAAGTAATTCCGACGCCAATGTACTGGCTCGTTCTTATATAGCCTTTTGAAATACCGTTGATTTTCATAGAGTGGAGTACCGCCTCTGAGTTTTCGTTGAAAATTCCCGCAATCGACAATCCTGATAAGATGACAAGCAGCAGGATAACGGTTGCAAAATAATAATTTATGGTGCTTACACCTGTGCTTGTAATAACAACAGGGGTGTAAAAACGTGACCTTACAAGAGCGAGGTCAATATTAACGTCATTGAGGTAGTCCTCGGCTTCGGTTAATACGTCATTGCCCATGTTGTGGGCAAGTACAACGTCCGTTACGGCATATATGGCTGACTGGACATAAGCTAAGGATTTAACCCCTGCATCAACAACAGACGTAAAAATTGTGGATTCAATTCCGGCATTGGGGGGCAGATATACATTGGCTGGAATATTGGTGCCGTTAAGGATACCACCGATAAAACCTGACGGAATGACAACAACGGCAGCAGCCCTGCCCTTTTCAAGAGCATCAAAAGCCGCTTCTTTACTTTCTGACAGATGACATGTGGCTATTGAGGCAATACTGTCCATATTGGTATATATCTGAAATGCCATAAGAAGGGTTGTATCATCAGGAGGGATAACAATTTCTATGTTGGCATTTACTTTTTTTGCATCCGTGCTCATTATTTTGCTGCCGCAGAAACCTACCGAGATAACAACCAAGGCAAGAATCACCGTTGAAAAAAGAATGCGTGGCAATGCCCTCAGGGAAGCTTTAAGCTGGAATAACAGGAATAAAAGATGCTTTTTCATTTAACCATCCTTTCCATTATCGAAGAAAGGGAGCAACTGCCGTTTAATGATTCAAGGACTCCGTCTTTCATAAGGTACATTTTAGTACAGACAGAAAGCTCACATTCTTCATGACTTGATATAATAATCGTTCCGCCGCCTGCAATATACTTTTTCATATAGGTTACAATGTCATTTTTGGCAATAATGTCAAGGGAAGCTCCCGGTTCATCCATAATCAGTATCTGCGGATCAGTGGCCAAAGCACAGGCAATGCTGAGCCTTTTCTTCATGCCTCCGGAAAGATTTGCTACCTTCGATTTAATGAAGGAATCAATTTTAAAATCTTTTATAATCCCAGATTCGATGTCCTGCTTCAGGTCACGGCTGCTGTCGCAGTACCATAATTTAAGGTTATCCATTACCGTAAGGTTTGCAAAAAGTGGATTGTCCTGTGGAACATAACCTATATATTTCTGAAAAAACCTGTGATTGGCAAGGGGGTTGTTACCATCGTATGTAATTGTTCCGCCATTGGGCTTAAGTCCGCCCTGCAGAATCTTGAGCAGCGTGGACTTACCGCATCCGTTTGCTCCCACAATACCGATACAGTCTCCTTTTTCCGCCGTAAAATTAATATCGGTAAGAACCTGCTTTCTGCCGTATTTCTTACTGATGTCAGTTACTTCAATAAACGCCATTTCCTATTCTCCTGTTATGTGAAGAAAATCTTCATAAAATTCAATTCAGTGTGTGTATTTTATCATATACACACATGACTTGTAAAATATTACTGTACGGAAACACAAACGTCGGCCGGTTTTTGCTGTTTGGGTAGAGATTTCCGGACGGCGGGACTTGGGAATCTCTACCTTTTCGGTAGTTTTTCGCTGTTTGGGTAGAGATTTCCCAAAAGCAGACCTGGGAAACTCTACCTTTTTGGCCGATTTCCGCCGATTAGGTAGAGAAAACAGACCCCATCCCGTAAAATTTATAATGATGCCTATGAAACGGGGTTTTGCGGATAAAAGTACGGAAACTCAAATAAATATTACTTGACAGATTTCGACCGGAAATACTATACTTAAACCATAATTATGAATGGGCATACTCGCAGAAATGCAGGGACGCAAAGCTAGGGGTCTAAGGGGATTTATATTTCTATGATAGCTCGGCTGCAACATAAATTGTTGCAGTCTTTTTTTGTGTTGTGAAAGGGAAACTTATAAACTCAATCTTTTGGCGGAAATGATGATGTCAGGAATAAATTTGAGAAGTTATGCAGAATGGCGGATGTTCTGGTATGTGTATCAGGTGCCGAACGTAAGAAACTGGTATCCATATACCCTGAGTATGCAGATAAAATAATTGGAAAAATGTATGAAATCGTAGGATTTTTATATGAAAGTTTGGTTAATTGAGAGGTATGCTTATGAGATATATAAAAAGAAATATATTAATTGTTATATTAATGGTAACGATATTTTTATTAACAGGTTGTGGCAAGTCATACGAAAAGAAGATAGAAGAAAAATACGGAATAGAAATTGAAGGTGCCGACAATGATACTCTGAAAATAATAGATGAGTATTTTTCAAAACTGCCAAAGGGATTTGTGGAGGAACTAAAGAAATATGAAGGAATAGATAACCGCAAGATATTTATAAAGATAAGTGATGAACATAATGAGAATGTGGATTTTTATTCTGATATTGGAAAGGGAGATTATTGGACAATAGGAAATGGTCAATACATGGATATGGGATTAGGATGCTGCACAATGTATTCAATAAAATGTAATGTTGAAACACGTAAGAATACAAATAATTTTTTGTCAGACTGGAATGATTATAATCCGGAAGGATTTGAATACGGTAATTTGGAAAAGTTTAAAAATAACATGCCGGACAATAGTAATGATGATGAAGATATCTACTTTGTAACTGAACCGTCAATGGAACAGGAGTCATCTGATTGGGCAGATATGTTTTCAAGTATGATAAATTATGATATGCAGGTGATATATGACAGATGTCCTAAAGTGCGTGCAAAAGCAAAATATCTTTGTGAAGAAATAGAGAGAGCATTTGAAACCGTGGATGAGACTGCATATTGGAACAGATACTTTACAGAAACCAAGTGATGTACAGAAGGGAGACGGTAGGATGAAAATTAAAAAAATGATACTGTTTATATTGTTTATAGCAGTAATTTTTTCTTTAACAGGCTGTGGCAAGTCATACGAAAAGAAAATAGAAGAAAGATATGGAATTGAAATTGAAGGCGCAGACAATGATACTCTGAAAATAATAGATGAGTATTTTGCCAATCTGCCGAAAGGTTTTGTAAAAGAATTGAAGAAATATGAAGGAATAGATGACCGCAAGATATTTATTAAAATAAATGGTGAGAAAGGAATGTATGATTTTTCATCAGATATTGCAAAGGGAGATTATTGGACAATAGGCGCTTCTGATGATATGGATATGGGGTTGGGTTATTGCACTATGTATTCTATATGGTATAACGTCACTAGGAGAAAAGATACTGACGGAATACTGGAAGATTGGGACAGTTACAATCCTGTTGGATTTCAATATGGAGATAGTGACACTTACAGTAAATATGCTTTCAGCGAAAATAATTATGAAAATGCTTATTTCATATCAGATGGTACAATTAATCATAAACTCAGTGATATGGGAGGGTATTTTGCAGTCATGATGAGAGCAGGTAAAAATATTGAATCAATGCTTGAACAATGTCCCAAAATACGTGCAAAGGCAGAATATCTGTGTAAAGAAATAGAACGGGCATTTAATACAGTAGATGAAAACGCATATTGGAATAGCTGCTTTGGGGATATTTGATGGAGGTGTTTGCGGTGAGAAAAACATCAATTACGATAGTTATAATGATAATGACAATAATGTTGTCCGGCTGTGGAAAAAATAAAAGCGAAAAAATAAATGAAAAGGAATTGGAAATAGAACAGAAATACGGAATAGAAATTGAGAAGGTACGTGAAGAAGATTTAAAAGTGATAAGTGAATATTTTGCAAAACTGCCTGACGGTTTTGTTGAAGAATTAAAAACATATCAGGACTATGAAGAATATCAGGACAGAAAGATATACATATATGTAAGCGGTGATGGGATAACGGATGTTAAAAATGATTTGAGCCGTGGTGATTATTGGATATTGGACAATAATAAAGAAATTGAAGGACAATTAGCTTATTGTACAATGGAATCGGTATCCTATAACATAAGTTACAGAAAAAAGGGTACAAATTTACTGCATGCATGGAATCGTTATAACCCATCAATATATGATTATAGCGATGATAAGGAATATTTTAAGTATTTATATAATGAAGACAATCAGGAAGAAGCGTATTTTATCGGGGATGAACCTGCGTTAGATGATATTGATGATGAAGCCAGAATATTTTCACTGCTTATGACAGAAGATGAAAAAGGTATTGAAATTCTTGATAAAGCACCAAAAATCCGTCAAAAGGCACTTTATATACGTGATGTAATCCAGTTTTCATTTGATACAGTGGACACAACCGCATATTGGAACAGGCATTTTACAGGTAAAGAATAACACAAGAGGTATAAAATGAAGCCGATAAAAAAATTAATAATATCAACAATTATAATGTCTTTTATATTAATCATTACAGGATGCAGTAAAAGCAAAGAGACAGATTACTGCCTTGATAAAAAAGAAAAAATAGAGGCAAAGTACGGCATAACCATTTGTTATGGCAAAGATAAAATAAAAGTAGTATATTTCCCAGAAAAAGAATTTAACTATTCAAAAATAATAAATTTTGGAGTTAAAAATTCAACAGGAGAATATATAGTTCAACTTAATAATGATACAGAACTATTAACGCCAAATTGGTTGCAAGAAATGCTTGGATTTGCACAAAGAGATGATGTAGGAGCAGTGGGAGCAGAATTATTTTATCCAGATAATACAATTCAACACGCCGGAATCATAATAGGAATTGGAGGAGTTGCTGGACATGTATTTAAAAATTTACCAAAAGGAATACATGGATATTTTTCAAAAGACGCAATGATACAAAACCTAAGTGCTGTAACGGCAGCATGTATAATGACACCAAAATCAATTTATGACGAAGTTGGATATATGGATGAAAAATTCAAAGTAGCATTTAATGATGTTGATTTTTGTTTAAAAATTAGACAGACAGGAAAGCTAATTGTATATAATCCATATGTACAATTTACACATTATGAATCAAAAAGTAGAGGATTTGAAGATACTCCTGAAAAGAAAAAAAGATTTCAATCAGAAATAAAATTAAAGAAACACGCAAAACAAACTGAAAGGAATAAATAATTTGCGGCGGCACGGGATTCAACCAACGGTTGAGCAGATTTTTTGGGGTTTTCAACCACCGCTTTATTGTCATGAAAAGCTTGCGTTGCTAAAATGAGCGCGAAATTAAGAGTTGGCGCAACACAAAAACGTTTTCCAAACGTAACAGATATGCGGTGCGGCGACTCACGAAAATCAGAAAGAGGGAAAATACCATGAAAGAAAACTTTGCAATCAAACTGCGCGAGCTGCGTAAGGCAAGCGGAATGACACAGGAACAGCTTGCTGCCGAATTCGGAGTGTCCGTTCAGGCCGTCAGCAAATGGGAAACGGCGGCTTCCTATCCCGATATTGAGTTGATGCCGCGAATTGCGGATCTTTTCGGCGTTTCGCTGGATGAGCTGCTGCGCGATGTTAAGAATGAGAAAAACATCGAGGCGGGTGAAGAAATTCATACCGATGTCGAACAGCAATGCGATGCTGCCTGCAACCCGGAATCGGTTGAAGTCGAATACGAGGACGAAAACGACGATGAAAATGACGGGGACGATGAAGAAGACGATGACGATGAAGATGACGATGAAAATGACGATGAAAATGACGATGACGATGAAGAAGAATAACGATACGCCGAAGGAGCAGTTTATCTGCAGCGTGTGTGGAAAGGAGATCTCCGGAGATCATGTGATCATTCAGACACGGCGTCACACCACACTGCATATCCACCATGAGTGTATGAGGACAGGGAGGCAGATGAATGAGAAAGGTTAAATTATTTCTGACGCCGCATATAGAAATCCGGAT
>ERZ779865.1714-NODE-1714-length-15355-cov-6.951569_pt1 | contig 15355 bp, 15 predicted proteins | sample MGYA00433088_ERZ779865 | MGnify/ENA primary metagenome ERZ779865 (study PRJEB29588, sample SAMEA2151703) | human gut metagenome | biome: human gut; feature: human-associated habitat; material: faeces | place: Denmark | collected 2008/2010 ... | reverse complement strand
CTTTAAATATATCTCCATTAATTCTAATGAGAATTCCTATCGTTAGACCAATTATAATTTTACCTACATATTGTATTATTTTTGCAATATTACATCATCTGAAAAAAATTGATATCGCAAATAAGCTTTCTTGTAATTTGAATTTAGCTAGTAAAATAGTAATAAATTTATTTTCATTTTTGTGCTTGTTTTTTGTATTTATAAACAATTATTTATTAATATTGGATTTTTCCGGATCTGTCTTTGCATTCTTGTTATTGAATATGTCTTTAATTTCTATTCTGATTCTGTTAATTTTTAAAACATTAGATTTGCATAAAACCGAATTAATATTAGACTGTGAAAAGAAATCTTATAGTTGCTTAGCTAATTCATATGATGGAATACGTTCTTTTAAACACGACTTTTCTAATATAATGCAATCTATTGGTGGATATTTAATGACAGATGATTTAGAAGGATTAAAAATTTATTATTCTAGTATTTTTAAAGACTGTGAAGAACTAAAAAAACTTTCACTTTTTAATAAAGATGTTTTAAATAGTCCTCCAGTATTATCTTTAATTACTGAAAAGTATTATAAAGCAAAGAATTTGGAAATTGATTTTAATATAGAAGTTTTTGTGGATTTAAACTCTCTAAATATGAATATTTATGAATTTACAAGAATTCTTGGTATTTTTCTAGATAATAGTATTGAAGCTGCTAATTTAAGCAAGAAAAAAACTATAAATATTATGATAGTAAAAGATGCTAGAAATCATTTTGATTCTTTAGTAATTGAAAATTCTTATGAACCTGGAGCTCTTATTGATACTAAGAAAATATTCGAAAAAAATTATTCTACAAAACCTAAAAATACTGGGTTAGGTTTGTGGAAAGTTAAAAATATTTTGAAAAAATATAATAATATATCTTTAAATACTACTGTAACAGACACATATTTTAGGCATCAGTTGAAAATTTATTATTAGCTATAAAAAGTTTTATATATTAACTCATTTTTTAATACTTCATTATAATTAGTATTATTGAATTTATTTTAAGTAATTTTCCCAATTGGTTATAAATAAAAAAGGATAAAATACATATTATTTTGTCCTTTTTTATACTATTATTCACTTAATATTTTCCAGCTTCCTATCTCTTCTGGATAATCTTCAAATTCTAATTTTTCCTTTGTTGTTGGATGAAAAAATGATAATTTGTATGCCCATAAGCATAATTGTTTGCCTTTTCCTCTTGTTCCATATTTTTGATCACCATATAAACTATGATTTCTGCTAGAAAATTGAACTCTTATCTGATGATGCCTTCCTGTATATAATTTTACTTTTACAACTGATAGATTTATTTCTTCATTGTATTTTATTACTTCATATTCTAATTTAGCTTTTTTAGCATTCTTATTTTTTGAATCAGTAACTTTACTTAAATTATTTTTTTCGTTTTTGACAAGATAATCTTCATAAACATCTGTATCTTTTTCCATTTTTCCATCTACTATACACAAATATTCTTTTTCGAATTTCTTTTCTCTAATTTGTTCACTAAGTCTTGAAGCAGCTTTAGATGTTTTGGCAAAAACCATAACTCCACCAGTGGGTCTATCTAATCGATGAACTAGACCTAAATAAGCATCTCCTGGTTTATTATATTTTTCTATTAAATATTTTTTTATAATTGTTAGCATATCTTCATCGCCAGTTTTATCTCCCTGAGATGGTATGTTTACTGGCTTTTCTACTACTATTATGTGATTATCTTCATATAATATTTTTAACTTCATTTTCTACTAATTTTCCCATCTTCCATATATTCCACATGGTAATACTAATTTTGAATTTTTCATAGGCAATCCAATCTCACCTGATGTTATTTTTCCATTATATCTTTTCATATTTAATTCTAATAAATTTGCTAAAACTTTTGAAGATATTCCTGTTGTATATGAATTAATTAAGAAAAATAACGGATCATCACTTAATACTTGTGTACATAGTTCAACTAAGTCTGCTATATTATTTTCAAATTGCCATACTTCTCCGTTTTTTCCTCTTCCATAAGATGGAGGATCCATGATTATGGCATCATATTTATTGCCTCTTCTTATTTCTCTTTGAACAAATTTTACAACATCATCTATTATAAATCTCACTGGTTTTTCACGTAATCCAGAACTTTCAACATTCTCTTTTGCCCATGTAGTCATCCCTTTTGATGAATCAACATGGCAAACTGAAGCACCTGCTGAAAGACATGCAACAGTTGCTCCTCCTGTGTATGCAAATAAGTTTAATACTTTTATATCTCTTTTTGATTGTTTTATTTTGTTGATCATCCAATCCCAATTAACAGCTTGTTCTGGAAATAAACCTGTATGTTTGAATCCCATTGGTTTGATGTTAAATGTAAGATTTTTATATTTTACTTGCCAGCTCTCAGGTAATCTTTTACTATATTCCCAAGCTCCACCACCAGTGTTACTTCTATTATATCTTGCATTTGCTGATTTCCACTCACTTGGAATGCTTTTGTTTTTCCAAATAATTTGTGGATCTGGTCTTATCAATTTGATATTCCCCCATCTCTCTAATTTTTCACCACTTGCCATATCAATTATTTCATAATCTTTCCATTCATTTGCAATATTCATATTTATATCCTTTCTAACATTTCTACTACTTCTTCAATGCTTTCTTTTGGTGTTGACGCTCCTGCTGATATTCCTATTTTGTTATATTTCTTTATTTCTTCTATATTTAAATCATCTTTTGTTTGAATATGTATGCTTGGACAATTTTTTATTGCTATATTATAAAGTTTTTGTGTATTTGCACTATTTTTTCCACCAATTATAATCATATATTCAACTGTTTTAGACATTTTTTCCACTTCTTCTTGTCTTAATCTGGTTGAATCACAAATTGTATTATTTATTGTAACATCATATTCTTTTAATTTATCTGAAATAAAATCTGCATAGGTTTCAAACTTTTTCATTGAGAAGGTTGTTTGTGCTATTACATATAATCTATTTATTCCTGACTTTTTAAAATTTTCTATTGCCTGATCTAATTCTTCTTTTTCTTGAATAACGTCCATGTTTTCTCCGCAAAAGCTTGCTGTTCCTATTATTTCAGGATGTTTTTTATCACCAATTAAAAATATGTAAGAATTTTTATTTTCTCTTTCGGCAATTTTATGAATTGCTAATACTTTTGGGCATGTAAAATCATTTACTGTTATGTTTCTTTTTTTAGCTTGTTCATATACTTCTTTTGCAATTCCATGTGCTCTAATAATTATATTTTGATTGTCTGGCACTGCTTCAATATTTTCTACTGTTTTCAATCCTTTTTTCTCTAATTTTTCTATAACTTGCCTATTATGTACTAGTTCTCCTAAACATATTGCTTGTCTATTTTCTAATATTTCATTTGCCTTTTTTACTGCATTTTCTACACCAAAACAAAATCCAGATAATTTTCCTACTACTATTTCCAAAATTCCTCTTCTCTTTATAGCATGTATAAAATTACAACATCATCATTAATCTATAAAAGCTAAATATCAATGTTGTGTTTAGTATTATCATTCCACCTGTTACCATGCATATAACTTTAAAATATTTATTTTTCATCATTTGTAGTCATCTCCTTATTAATAACTCTTTATATAATTATATTCACGATTTTATTAATTATGACTACGTCTTTTTTATTTTACCACATTTTTAAGCTATTTAACAATATATTCTATATATATAAAAAAAGCCCCTTCTGCAGGGACTCGCGCAGCATTTTCATACAGCAACGTGTATGCAGAAGGGTGTCGATGATGGCATGCGATGTTTACTTATCCGGCGGTACCGGTGTCGTTAGTATCAGCTGCCGTCTTGGTAGACAGAAGCAGAACTCCCACAATCGCCAGCATGACGATGACAGTGGTCAGGATATCCTTGTTGTGCCCTTCTTTGAGCAGAACCAAGAATTCCTTGAAGTGCCAGATGCAGCAGCTAATGAACATGACGCTCAAGAAGGTCAGAATACCATAAGGCACAGCCATAGCACTCTTAGCTTTCTTGATAGTCAGGTGTCCAACGAAGCCAGCAATGAGGCAAGAAACCACCGTGATAGGAATCCACTTCCAATCACCAGTCTTAACGCACTCCCACGCGAACTCAACGTTCGGAACGATCATGCGCACGATATAATAAAGCAAGCCCATAAGGGTGAGCAAGCCCATGAACTTCGTATTCTTCATTTTTTGAAGACCTCCTAATTTGAAATTCATGCCATATATCGACCTGTTTTCATTTTACTATTTTTATGTTAACTTGTCAACTTTTTTTATAAAACTTACTATTTTTTATATATAAATTAACTTTTTACTAAATTTTGACCTGGACTTGACAATTGATTTTCTTGATTTTTTATAATTATTCAATGTTTGTAATGCATATATGATTTATTCGTCTTTTCTAGGTTTATGATAAAAAAAAGAATGACCCGTCTTTTTACAGACGGGTCCTCGACTGGAGCAACTTAATGCTTACTGATTTTGTGCTGGCGTATCTTCGTCGTCAGCTCTCCACTGCGGTACAGTATGGAAAATGTACGCAATTGTCACTGCCAACAAAGTGAATCCAGCTGCGGACACCTCTTTTGCAGAAATATCCGTACTGAGAAGTTGCCAAATTTCCGTTGCATGCCAGAAGAAAACTTCTGCAAAGAACAATGTGACTGCAAATGCAAATGCACTCACAATTGCTCTGAACGGAACTTTCATTCTTCTCAACTTGACCCAAGTTACAAGGGCAACAACCATGGCACAAGCCATATTGACTACCCACATGTACCCCTTGTCTACTCCGGTACAGTAACTCCAGATGGCCTTAGCCATTGCCGGAGTCTTAATGATGACTCCCATAATCAAAGCTGTCAGAACAACCTTGACCAAAAAACAAAAAACGTCACTAACGATGCCTAACTTTTTACTCATTTTAGAGTACCTCCTAAATGTATGTTCTTTTTTTTTGCTCAACAGTCGATATTTATATTATACCAGTTTTATGTAAATTAGTCAATTTTTCTTTTTACTTTCTCCAGCATTTCAATAATTATTCTCATTTCTTTTATAATTTATATATTATTTTCTTTATACTAGTTGAAAGTATTATTTATTTGCATATAAAAAAGAACCACATCATTTCTGAATGGTTCCCTTCTCAATTTAGGAGCGCGCTATTTATTTTTATACACTATCCAACTTTCTCGGCTATGATAAAGCCAATTGCTGAGGCTAAAATTCCAAGCCCAACATTGGTCAATCTTTCAGGTTCAAACGTATTAGATACAATAATTCCCCATATTTCTGTTCTGTGCCATAAAATACATTCACAGAAAATTGCAGTTAATACAAAGCCTATAAAGCCCAATGCCGTTGCTCCTTTAGCCTTGCTTTGTGTGAAGATATACGCTACGACTGCTGCTACTAAGATATTTACAATCCACATATAGCCCTTATCAGTCTCTACAGCGAAAGTCCAAACAGACTTCAAAACGTCTGTGAGACTTTTTACTCCTGTTACCAAAACAATTGCCGCAATAACAGCAACTGCCACGAAAATCATAAATTTCTTTCCCATTGCTTTCATAATAAGCACCTCCGAATCTATGTTTCGTGCTCCTATAAATTGATACGTACATTATATCATGTTTATGTTAACTCGTCAAAATTATTTATGTACCTTATTCAGTTTTCAATAATTAATAAATTATATTTTTATTTTTGTAGAATAAAAGAACGATAAAATGAAATGCACCATATTTAGTATTTTAACATAGATTCTTTTTTCTATATCTACTGAATATGGTGTATTTCATTTTATCATTCTTTTTATCCTATTTATTAATTGATTTTTTTACTTTTTCAGCTAGTTCTTTATTTATACCTTTAACTTTTGTTAAGTCTTCTATACTTGCTGATTTAATTTTTTCTATTGTTCCAAACTCTTTTAATAGTGCTTCTCTTTTGGCTTTTCCTATTCCTTCAATATCATCTAATTCTGATTTTGTCATTTCTTTTTCTCTAAGTTTTCTATGATATTCTATTGCTGTATTGTGAACTTCATTTTGTAAATTTGTTATAAAGAAAAATAAATTCTCTGATATTTCAAATTCTCTTCTATTCACATCTACTAAAGCTCTTGTAGAGTGCTTATCATCTTTTACCATACCATATACTGGTATTTGATCTTGTAAATTATATTTTTCTAATGCCCTTTTGATAGCTTTTATTTGCGTAATACCACCATCTGCTAATATTAAATCTGGCAATGTTCCAAATCCACCTTTAGGATTGTCTAATGAATGTTTTATTCTTCTTGTTACCACTTCTTCTGTACATTTAGGATCATCTTGTCCATATACTGTTTTTATTCTAAATCTTCGTGACATATTTCTTTTTATTACACCATCTTGTGCAACACACATTCCAGCTACTATATTCGTTCCTGAAATATTTGAAATATCATATGATTCAATTTTGTGTGGTAATTTTTCTAATTTTAAAACCTTTTTTAATTCATTTAGTATTTCAAATTTATCTTTGGATTTGTTTTCTAATGTGATTTTTGCATTGTTTTCTGCCATTTCAACAAATCTTAATTTTTCACCTTTTTGTGGAGCTTTTATCTCCACTTTTCTTCCAGCACTGCTTGTTAACCATTCTTCAATTACTTCTTTATCTTCTATTTCTTCTTGAATCATTATTTTATTTGGAAATTCTAATTTTCCCATATAGTATTGTTTGATAAATCCGGATAGGATTTCTTTTGTATCCATATCTTTAAGTTCATCAAAGAAATACTGTTCTCTGTCTATCATTTTGCTTCCTCGAACAAAAAATATTTCAACACACACAGATAATTCGTTTTTGTAAACACCTATTACATCTATATTGTTTTCAGAAATGTTTGAAACTTTTTGTTTTGCTGATATTCTTTCAATTGCATTCATTCTATCTCTGATTGTTGCTGCCTTTTCAAATTCAAGTTTTCCTGAAGCTTCTTTCATGTCCGCTTCTAACTCTTTTAATATTTTGTTTGTTTTGCCTTCAAGTAACATTATAATTTGATTTATTTGCACCATATATTCTTCTCTTGATACATATTTCATACATGGTGCTAAACATTTTTTTATGTGATAATTTAAACATGCTCTATCATTAAATTTAAAATTCTTGCATTGTCTAACTTGAAATTTTTCTTTTATGAAATTTAGCATTTCTCTTGCTGCTCCTGGATTTGCATATGGTCCAAAATATTTTGCTCCATCGTTTTGTATTCTTCTAGTTATATAAATGCTTGGATATTCTTCCTTCATACCAATTCTTATGTATGGATATGTTTTATCATCTTTTAATAATACATTAAACTTTGGCCTATTTTCTTTTATTAAATTACATTCTAGTATTAATGCTTCTGCTTCATTATCACACACAATATACTCAAAATGGTCAATCAATGAAACCATGTTTTTTATTCTTTGAGTTTTATTCGTTTTTCTAAAATATTGAGTTACTCTATTTTTTAGTGAAATTGCTTTACCAACATATATAATGTTATCTTCTTTGTCTCTCATAATGTATGTACCTGGTTTGTGTGGCAATTTCTTTATTTCTGCTTCTATATCAAACATTTCAATCCTCGCAATATGCTATATATGGTAAATTTCTGTAGTATTCTTCATAATCTAATCCATATCCTAAAACAAATTTATTTGGTATTTCAAATCCAACATAATCTGCTTCAATTTCTACTTTTCTTCTTTCTTTTTTATCTAATAACGTACATACTTTTAAACTTTCAGGTTTTCTTTCAATTAGATATTTTTTTAATGTTGTCATTGTTAAACCTGTATCTATTATGTCTTCTACAATAATTACATTTTTTCCTGCTATACTGTTTTCAAGATCTTTTTTTATTTTTATTTCTCCTGTGCTTTCTGTTGAATTTCCATAACTTGAAACTTTCATAAATTCTAATGTTAAAGTATCATTTTTTATATATTTAGTTAAATCTGTTGCAAAATATACTGCACCTGTAAGTATACAAACTATAACAAGTTCTTTATTTTCATAATCTTTTGTTATTTGTGTTGCTATTTCTTTTATTCTTTTTTCTAACTCTTCTTGGCTTATTAAAGTTTTTAAATTCATTTTTTTCTCCTAGTTCATTTGATTATTATATTTTTATAATTCATATTCGTAATCATCTTTTTTGATTGACACCGTTGCAGGAGCATCACTTGATTTTTCTTGACTTTGTAATCTTTTATTTCTTTCTTTCATTTCCTTTACTAATTTTTTATATTCTTCAACTGTCATTGTGCTGTAATCTACTTTAAGAACATGATTTTTTCCATATACATCATTTAAAACTTTTTGTATTCCAACAAGTTCAGTCTGATTTTCATCAAGTAATTGTTGAATCGTTTCAACTTGCTGTTGATGACTTTCTCTTACTACTGCTGATGTTATCCACAATTTTAAATCTGGGATTTTTTCTTTTAAATCTCCTATACTAAATAAAATTTCTTCGTTGCGTCCAGTCACTCCTTCAATGTTTTTAGCATCAGTATATAAAACAGCTGGATATCCATGTTTTTCTAATACTTGCAATGTTGCTATTAGTGATTCTGTAATTGATTCTTTGTCTACTTTAATAGTTGTATCTTCTGGGTTTTGAAGAACTAGCGCATCTTGTTGTCCGTTTTTTTCTGCATCTTGCTTTAATTCTCCCATATCAAGTTTTTCACTACCATCCACATTATTTCTGCCTTTTTGGCCATCTTCATCTACATGTATTTCAGTATCAACTGCATAAGCCAGACAATGTTCCATGTTTAATCCTTTTTGACTTAGAATTGTCCTCAAATTTTTGATATTTTCTATCATTTGTTTTCCTTCTGCTCTTCCTTCAGCTGCAGTTACCCCTTGAGCATAATAATATAAAATATAGTCTTTACCCATTTCTTCACATTTTATTAAACTTTCAACATTATTTTTGTAAAGATACGGATATTCAACACCATTATCATCTATATATTGGCTACCTTGTGCTTTATAATTGTATTTAAATCCTTTTTTACCATATCCGGTTGCTCCCATTTTTATGCCAATAACTTGAATATCTCCTCTCATTTCTTCAGGAATTTTTGATTCTTTTTCGCCTTCAACTGCTGTACCTTGAATTTCAAATTGTTCAACTAACCCAGGACTCATTTCTGCTCCGTCTGTAAAGGTTATAGTTTTTCCGTTGTTAAGTTTAATTTTTTGTTCTTCTTCCTCAGTTAAGTCATCTGAAGTAATTGTTTTTAAATCTTGTGATTCTTTTGTTTCTTGAATTTCATGTGTTTGCTCTATTTCTCTTAAATAGCCACTTGCAACATATCCTATTTTATCTCCATATTTTACTTTTACATATTCAAGTGTTGCTCCATCTTTTTCTATTTCTCCAAATGTCATCATATAAACTTCTGATCCATTTGGTATTTCTTGTATTACATCACTTTCATATAATGCTTTTTCTCTCATATGAAGATTTGTTCCTTGCTCTTGTGGTACTGATACAACCTTTTTAGGAAAATTGCTTTCTATTTCTTCTGAAGATACTAAATATTCTTTTGAAACATATCCTATTTTGTCACCATATTGTACTTTTACATAATTAATTTTTCCATCTTGAATTTCTGGCTCATTTTCTATAATCGTAACTTTCTCTCCATCTGGAACATCTATAATTATATCGCTTCCATATTCAGGTTCTTCTCTCATATGTAATGTCTTTCCTTGACTTTTAGGTAGATTTACATATCTTGTATTGTCTTGGCTTTTATCTGATACATTTTTTGAAATTATTTGTGTTATATCTTCTTCTAAAGAATTAAGCCATTTTTCTTTTGTTAGCATCTTTTCTTCTATTTCACTATAGTAGTAAGTTCCTGATTCATTCCCATATTGTATTTTTCTATATTTTTTTCCATCTTTTTCATAGCTTTCTTCAGATGCTAATACTACTTCTCCTGCACCTATTGTTACTCGATTTCCTTCTGAATCATATATTTCTACATCATCTTTCACTGCATACATATTTTCATATGTAATTTCTTCAGTACTTTTAGTTGGAGTTATGTCTTTGGCTTCAGATTTTTTTCCGATGTATGCTCCCAAGTGCAAAAGCAGTACTAAGTGCAATTACTAAACCTACTCGTCTTAATCTTTTTTCAGCATTAATTGCTTTTTGCCTAATGTTTCCCTTATATTTCTCTCCTCTTCTTCCGTTTACTATCATTTACCTTCTCCTAAATATTTTTTATTTATTCCTAACAATCTTATTATGAATCTTGGTATTCTTTCTAAAGATTTTTTATAAAATTCTTTTTCTTTTTCTATCTCATAAACTTTCTCTTTAAGTTCTTTTATTTTATTTTCTTGCTCTATATTTTTATTTAATATTACTTCTTGATATGTTTTTAATTTATTTTTTATTTTTTCTTCTGATCTTTCTCTTTTTCTTTTCTCTCTTGTTGCCTGATTGTGTTTTATCATTATAGTTTCTTTAATTAACTTTTCATTCATATCTTTTCTTTCCTTTTTTGTAACAAATTTAGCATATGTCATCCCATTGTAAATGATAATTTGCAGCCAAATCTCTTGAAACTTTTTTCCATAACACTTTATATAAATCTTCTGCAGGTATACCTAACTTATTTGGCCCTTTTGTTGTTAGATCATCTTTAGTTAATATAGATCCCTTTCTTATTGGTCTTTTAGTAACTACTGTATTAAATGTCATTTCTATTACTTCTTTTTCTTCTTCTATTGGTTCTTTTTTACCTGGCATCATTTTATGAATATCTTTGGCAAAGCTTAGTAATTGTCTTGCCTCCTCAGGAGTCATAGACCAAGGAATGTCACTACCTTTTCTATTCTTTTTATCTGTAAAATGTCTTTCTATTATTGATGCTCCAAGTGTTAATGCTGCATATGATGAATTATTATTTAAAGAATGATCTGATAAACCTATTACTGTATTAGGAAATGCTTTTTCTAATTCTTTTAATGCATTCAACCTTATTTTATCAGCTGGTGTTGGATATATATTTGTACAGTGTAATAAAGCAAATTGTTGATGATATTTTTTAATTGTATCTACTGCTTTTTTTACACTTGCAATATCATTCATACCTGTTGACAATATTATTGGTTTTCTCTTGCTGGCAACGTATTCCACCAACGGATAATTATTCATCTGTGATGAACTAATTTTATACGCTTTTATTTCCATTCTTTCTAATCTGTCTACTGCTGCAAATGAAAAAGGTGCCGAAATGAATATCATTCCTTTATCTTCAACATAATTTTTTAGTTCTCTTTCTTCATCTTCAGATAAACAAAGTTTTTCTAATGTTTCATACAAGTTGTCCGAATCCTCATTATATGTCTTCATCTCTTTGGCTAAAGGACTTAATTCTTCCTCTGGAATATGGGTTTGGTGTTTTATAATTTCAATGCCTGCATTACAAGCTGCATCTACCATTGATTTTGCTATTTCTAAACTGCCATTATGGTTTATGCCTATTTCTGCTATAACTACTGGTGTATATTTTGGGCCTATTTTTCTTCCAGCAATTTCAATGTATTTTTCCATACATATCCCCCCTCTTTTTACACGTTTATAATATCATAATCGACTTTTTTTATCAATCTTTGTTTTTCATTTTTAAAATAAAAAAATACATCTTAACTTAGAAAGACTTGATACATGTTTGTTTTTATTAACACATGTCACGTTTTCTAAATTAGATGTATTTAGATATTATTTTTCGTATATTCTATTCATTCTCTTCAGTTATGGTAACTGCATAAATTACTCCATCTTTTTCTGATTTTGTTACATTATAATTTTTAGCTGTATTTATTTTTTGTTTTAGATTTCTATATTCACTCTCTGCTGCGTTAACATTATCTATAGTATTGTCTGCATTACTGTTTTCATATGGATTAGCTTCTTCAGTAACTTCTTCTAATGTATCATCATTATAATCACTAATTGTATCAACATGTATACTTATAAATTTACCCATCTCATTTGCGTATTGACTATTTTGACTAATTATATCATCAATCATTTGCTTTACGTCAGAACCTTTTTTAGAGTTTCCAATATATTTTTTTATCATTGCATTATACATTTCTTTATCTTGTTGTCCCATTTGTTCTGCTGCAGTTTGTATTGTATTTTGAGCTGAATTGTATATGTATATTCCTAATCCTAATATTAATGTTGTTATTAGTGGTAAAACTAGTACCATGATTGACCCTTTTTCTCTTTTCATTTTTTTCCTCCTTCGTTTTTATATTTGGATTATACCTGTATTATTTTATCTTTTCAATTGGATTTGCATTTTTTTTTCATTTATAGTAATATATGGATTGTAGTGTGAATAAAATATAAAAATTTGGTTTGAAAGGAGGTTCAAAATATTATTATAAAAGCGCCAGAGCATTGTTTTTTCAATGCTTAACGAGGTTAGAGTTTATCGAGTTTTTCGGCGGATGCTCTATGGCATGTTACTGTCATTAGAAAAAATACCAAAGTTCATCAGTAATGGTGAAACAATCGTTTTTTCACGTAAATATATTTTTTCACATAATATTAAACACAAAAGAATATAATACGTTATTTAAATTAAGCAGTTTTTACTGCCTTTATATTAATTATGCCTTTTTTGGGGCTTTAACGTATTTAACTATATTCTACTAAGGAGGTATTATGTGTGGTATAGTTGGATATATAGGTAATAAAAAAGCTGAGCCTATATTAATTAATGGTTTATTAAGATTAGAGTACAGAGGTTATGACTCTGCAGGAGTTGCTACTGTTGAAAAAAATGGTATCAATGTTGTAAAAAGTAAAGGAAGAGTTGCTGAACTTGAAAAAGTTCCTGCAATTAATTCTCTAGAAGGTTCTATTGGTATTGCTCATACTAGATGGGCAACTCATGGAAAACCTTCAGATGAAAATTCTCATCCTCATGTTGATAATAAAAAGAATTTTGCCGTTGTACATAATGGTATTATTGAAAACTACAATGAACTTAGAGCTTTTTTATCAAAAAACGGTTATACTTTTTATTCTCAAACTGATACAGAAGTTATCCCTAACTTAATTGATTATTATTATGAAAACGATTCAAAAGATGATGATAAAAGAGTTTTAAGAGCTGTTGTTTCAGCTTGTTCAGATTTAAAAGGAAGTTTTGCTTTAGAGGTTATTTCTTCTTTTCTACCTGAAAAAATGATAGTTGTTAGAAAAGATAGTCCATTAGTAATTGGTAAAACTAAAACTGAAAATTATATTAGTTCTGATATTCCAGCAATTCTTTCATATACAAAAGATTTCTATCTTTTAAATGATTATGAATATGTTGTTTTATCAAGAGATAAAGCTGAATTTTATGATGCTAATTTAAAACCAATAAAAAAAGAACTTGTAAATATTGATTGGAACGCTTCTGCAGCTGAAAAAGATGGTTATCCAGATTTTATGTTGAAAGAAATTTATGAACAACCTAAATCTATTAGAGAAACAATAGGTTCAAGATTAACTGCTGAAGGAAAATGTTCTATCGAAAATTTAAATTTAACAAAAGAATATTTAAAATCTTTAAATAAAATATATATCGTAGCTTGTGGTACAGCTATGCATGCTGGTCTTGCTACAAAAGCTTTATTTGAAAAACTTTGCAATATTCAAACAGAAGTTGATGTTGCTTCTGAATTCAGATATAGAGATCCACTTATTGACGAAAAATCTTTAGTTATATTTATTAGTCAATCTGGTGAAACAGCTGATACAATCGCTGCATTAAAACTTTCAAAAGAGAAAGGTGCAAAAACAATTGCTATTTCAAATGTTATAGGAAGTTCTATAACTCGTGAAGCTGATTATACTGTTTATACTCATGCTGGTCCTGAAATTGCTGTTGCTTCTACAAAGGCATATACTTCTCAAGTTGTTTTAATGGCTCTTATGGCAATTAGTTTTGCTGAAACTTTAGGCATTTCTTCTGAAATGGCTGAAACTTTAAAAACAGATATTTTAAAAATTCCATCTCAAGTGGAAGATGTATTAAAAAATATAGATGGTGTTAGAAATTTTGCAAAACAAGTTTATACTGAAAAAGATATGTTCTTCTTAGGTAGAGGAATCGACTACTCTGCTGCATTAGAAGCTTCTTTAAAACTTAAAGAAATTTCTTATATTCATTCTGATGCTTATGCTGCTGGTGAATTAAAACATGGTCCTATTGCTTTAATTGAAAAAGGTGTTACTGTAATTTCGATTATGACTGACCCTGCTTTAACTCCAAAGACTATAAGTAATTTACAAGAGGTTATTACTAGAGGTGCTAAAACTTTAGTAGTTACAAATCAAGATTTAGGAGATAAAAGTTTTGATAATATGATTACTATTCCAGAAACTAATCCTCTTATCTCTCCTATTTTATCAATTATTCCTCTTCAACTTTTCGCTTATTATATTTCTAAGGAAAAAGGATTGGATGTTGATAAACCAAGAAATTTAGCAAAATCTGTTACTGTTGAGTAACTAAAAAAAATTAATATTATAAATAACAAATCAAATCAAATCAAATTAACCGTAGATTCGACGTCTACGGTTTTTATTTTTTGTAATATTAATATCAAAATAAACTATATTGCATATGCTTATTTTATCAATATAGAATAATTGAAGTAAAAATGCTCGTTTGAGCTAATTTGCGCAGAAGTTCTAAAAAATTCCTTTGGCACCCTTTCACGTCAAGCGCGAACTATTTCCAAAGAAATTTTAAAGAACTTCTAGCTTAATTACTCTGCAATGCGCTTTTTATTCAATTTTTCTATATTGATTTTATTTTGCAATATGTTATGTGCTTCTTATTGGTGATGTTTTCTTGCTTTTTGAGTATACACTGTCCAATACGATCTTTTTATCTTTAGCTTGCTTTAATAAGTAATTAATCTTTGATTGCTCTGATTTTATTTGATAGGCATAGTAATCTACTAAATCCCCTCTTGCATATTCAAAATTTTTATGTGCTAAATCAAGATTCTTCTGTGCCTCTAATATACTTTGAATTATTGAATAATCATAATCTTCTTTTTTTAAGTCTACGATAGGAACTTCCTTTATATAAAACTCATACATATCTTGTCCTCCTATCTTTATTATATGTTTCAACCTTTTAAATATTACTCATTTTTATTTTTTTATCTTCTTTTT
>ERZ779865.1712-NODE-1712-length-15365-cov-6.173155_pt1 | contig 15365 bp, 10 predicted proteins | sample MGYA00433088_ERZ779865 | MGnify/ENA primary metagenome ERZ779865 (study PRJEB29588, sample SAMEA2151703) | human gut metagenome | biome: human gut; feature: human-associated habitat; material: faeces | place: Denmark | collected 2008/2010 ... | reverse complement strand
TTACACATGACCAGACAGAGGCTATGACACTTGGTACAAGAATCGTAGTTATGAAAGATGGTATTGCACAGCAGGTAGATACACCTAAGAACTTATATGATAATCCATGTAACTTATTCGTTGCAGGATTCATGGGTTCACCTCAGATGAACTTCATCGATGCACAGGTTACACAGTCTGGTTCAGACGTATTATTAGTATTCGGCGCTCATTCAATCAAAGTTCCAGAAGCTAAAGCTAAAGCACTTATCGACGGTGACTACATTGATAAGACAGTTGTTATGGGTGTCAGACCAGAAGACTTCCATGATGAAGAAGTATTTATCGATGCAAGACAGGATAGCGTAATCGAAGCTACTATCAGATTATACGAGATGCTTGGTGCTGAAGTATTCTTATACTTTGATATTGAACAGTTCAACTGTACAGCAAGAGTTAACCCTCGTACAACAGCAAGACCAGGCGATACAATCAAGATTGCAATTGATACATCAAAATTACATATCTTTGATAAAGATACACAGCAGGTAATTGCTAACTAGTTTGAATTTATAATTCAATTAGTGAATAATATGTGAATTTTTGAGGAAATACATAAAAAATATGTATTTCCTCTTTTTTTTTTTGTCAAAATAGTTTAATATAACTATATCCGATTAAAAAATATGGGAGTGAAGCGAATGATATCAAATCAAATACTTCTTAATACAATAGAAGGACTTAAAAACATAACAAGAATTGATATGTGTGTAATGGACACAGAAGGTAAAGTATTGGCATCGACATTTAATGGTGCTGAAGAGAATGAAGCAGCAGTATTAGCTTTTGTGGATTCTCAGGCAGATAGTCAGGTTGTCTCAGACTTTCAGTTTTTTAAAGTGAGCGAAGATAACCAGCTTGAATATATTTTACTGGCTAAAGGCAGTACAGATGATGTATATATGGTGGGAAAGATGGCAACATTTCAGATTCAGAGTCTGTTAGTTGCGTACAAGGAGCGTTATGATAAAGATAACTTTATTAAGAACCTCTTACTTGATAATATGCTTTTGGTTGATATTTATTCAAGAGCTAAGAAGCTTCACATAGAAACAGATGTGAAACGAATTGTATTTATTATAGAGACAAAGCATGAGAAAGATACTAATGCTTTAGAAACTATAAGAGGATTATTCTCTGGTAAATCTAAAGATTTCATAACAGCAGTTGATGAGAAGAATATTATCCTTGTTAAAGAAGTGGCAGAAGGTCAGACATATGCAGATATGGATAAGATTGCCAACACATTGTTAGATATGTCTAATTCAGAAGCAATGGCTAAAGTGAATATCGCATATGGTACAATAGTTAACGATATTAAGGAAGTATCTAAGTCATTTAAAGAGGCTAAACTTGCATTAGATGTTGGTAAGATTTTCTACAGTGATAAGAAAGTTATTGCATATAACCGATTAGGAATCGGCCGTCTTATTTATCAGTTACCAATGCCTCTTTGCAAAATGTTTATTAAAGAGATTTTCGATGGTAAATCGCCTGATGAATTTGACGAGGAGACATTGTCTACAATTAATAAATTCTTTGAAAATAGCCTGAACGTTTCAGAGACTTCAAGACAGTTATATATACACAGAAATACTCTTGTATATAGATTGGATAAGTTGCAAAAGACTACTAATCTTGACTTAAGAGTATTTGATGATGCAATCACATTTAAGATTGCGTTAATGGTTGTTAAATATATGAAATATATGGAAAATATGGACTATTAGAATAAAATATTGTAGAATTAGTAGATATCGTGGCAGATGAAATTAGCAAATGGTTATAGTTAGCAGATGCTGGTGGTTTCATTTATGAAAATAGCCATTATGAAAAATATAGATAAACAGATTGAAAAACAAAATAAAAAGTCTTGCCTGAGTGCAGGACTTTTTAAAAGATATAGAAAGTTGAGGAAACTTGTATGATAGTATTAGAAGATGTTAGTAAGTCATATTCTACAGGTGCACCTGCAATTAAAAATATAAGTTTAAAGATTGATGAAGGAGAATTTGTTTTTATTGTTGGTAACAGTGGTTCGGGTAAGTCTACTCTTATCAAACTATTACTTAAAGAGTTAGAACCAACCAGTGGGAAAATATATGTCAATGGCAGATATTTGAATAATATAAAGAAGAGAAAAGTAGCAGAACACAGAAGAGGAATAGGTGTTGTATTCCAGGACTTTAGACTGCTTAAAGATAGAAATGTATATGATAATATTGCATTTGCACAGAGAGTTGTGGAAACTCCTAAGAAAGTTATTAAGAAAAGAGTGCCTGCAATGTTATCATTAGTAGGATTATCTGAAAAATATCGTTCATTTCCAAAGGAATTATCAGGTGGTGAACAGCAAAGAGTAGCACTTGCCAGAGCATTAGTGAATAATCCGCCTATATTGCTTGCAGACGAGCCTACAGGTAACTTAGATCCTAAAAACTCATGGGAGATTATGAAACTCTTAGAGGAGATTAATAAACGAGGAACGACTGTATTAGTGGTAACGCATAACAGAGAAATCGTTGATGCAATGAATAAACGTGTAATTACAATGCATAAAGGCGTAATACTTAGCGACGAGAAAAAAGGTGAATACATTTATGAAGGTTAGTACATTTGCATACAATTGTGGACAAGGTATAAAGAATATAAAGAGAAATAAACTTTTCTCACTGGCATCGATTGGTACGATAGCAGCCTGTATATTTCTTATGGGTGTATTTTATGCTATTATTGCCAACTTTCAATATATGGTTAAAGAGGCTGAGGATTCAGTCTGTGTTACAGTATTTTTTAATGATGATGTGACAGAAGACCAGATAAAGGACATAGGAGATAAGATAAAGAAGAGAGTAGAAGTATCCCGGATAAAATATACTTCTGCAGCTGAAGCGTGGGACAACTTTAGTAAGCAATATTTTAAAGATGATTTAGACCTTGCAGAGGGATTTAAAGATGACAATCCACTTAAAAGCTCAGCAAATTATGAGATATACCTGAATGATTTAACGATGCAGGATGCATTAGTATCTTATCTTAAATCATTAGACGGAGTAAGAAAAGTTAATGATTCTCCGGTAACTGCTAATACACTTACAGATTTTGCGAAAATGGTTGGATACATATCAGTAGCCATAATTATAATTCTGTTAGCAGTAGGTATCTTCCTTATAAGTAATACAGTTATGATTGGTATTACAGTCAGAAAAGAAGAAATTCGAATTATGAAATTAATCGGTGCAACAGATATGTTTGTAAAGGCCCCATTTATAGTTGAGGGTATAATTATCGGTTTAATCGGAGCTATACTTCCTGTAATTGTTCTTATGGGTATATACCAGAAGGTAATTGTGTACCTTATGTCACAGTTCCAGACATTTACAAGCCAGGTATCATTTATCAGTCCAGCAACTATATTCTCATTTATTTTGCCAATGGCATTAATCGTAGGTGCGGGAATAGGTCTTACAGGTAGTATGATTACAATCAGAAAACATCTGAATGTATAAAGGCGGTATCATAATATCTGATAATGAAGATTAATATGGTACCTATCAGAAGATATACTTATAAATGTAAACAGATAGAAAGTGTGTGGAAGTCTCGAAAGGATGATTTGATTTGAAAAAAAGATTGTTAGGCTTAGTGTGTGTACTCATTGCAAGCGCAATGGTTATCGGACTTGCACAGCCTCTTAAAGCAACCAGTATCGATGAAGAGAAGAAGAAACAGCAGGATATGGAGAATAATTTAGACGATATCCAGAATACATTAGACAAGCTTGAGACTATGAAAAATGATATGAATGAATATATCAAGACAATGGATAGTAAGCTAGAAGAGATAACGGCTAAGATTGTAGATTTGAATGATAAGGCAACAGCTAAGCAGACAGAAATTGATGAAATAAATGTCAAGCTTGCTGCACAGGAGGAAGATATCCAGTCACAGTATGAATCTATGAAGTTAAGAATCAGATTCATGTATGAAAATGGACAGACTCAGTATATGGAGATGATGTTAGGTTCAGGAAGTCTTGGAGATTTCCTGAATAAAGCAGAGTATATTTCGGAATTAACTACATATGATAGAAATATGCTTGATAAGATGCGAGAGACGAAGAAGCAGATAGAAGAGACAAAGGCTTCTCTTCAGACAGAAAAAGATAATCTCCAGACTCTATTAGAAGAAGCAAGTGCAGAGCAGGATTCAATGGAGAAGTTAGTTGAAGCAAAACGTGTTCAGCTTGCAGCAACCCAGCAGGAGATATCAGATGCTGAGAGTGAAGCCGAAGCAATGAAAGCAGATATCGGAGACCAGAAACAGCTTATTGCTGCAATGGAGGAGGCGAACCGAAAACTCAACGAAGAGAAAGAAAGACGCAGACAGGAAGAGTTAAACAGACAGAATAATGCAAATAATAATAACAGTAACAATAACAACAATAACAGTAGTAGTGGTTCTTTTGTATGGCCATGTCCAAGTTCGAGAAGAATAACATCTGATTACGGTCTGCGTGGGAATCCGTTTGGTGATTCCTCTAGCAGTGAATTCCATAAAGGTATTGATATAGGTGCACCTGTCGGAACACCTATTGTAGCTACGGCAAGCGGTGAAGTTGTGAAAGCGGTGCATGGGACTTCGGCAGGAAACTTTGTAGTTATAAATCATGGTGATAATCTTGTAAGCGTGTATATGCACATGGCATATTATATAGTTTCAGGTAGAGATTATGTTGAAGCAGGACAGGTAATAGGTTATGTCGGTCTGACAGGAATGACAAAAGGTCCACATTTGCATTTCGGAATAGGAACTTATGACGGAAGCTGGCCACCGGCATATGTTAATCCACATAATTATATTGGTTAAACTATAGCAATTTTAAATGCGGAATGGAGAATAAAATGGATAATGAAAATAAAGATGATATAAATAATTCAAATCGTTATTACGGAAATAACTATTCGGAGAACCAGAGATATAATAATGGAAATAACTACGCTGGAAATGGCAATTATAGTTCGGTAAACCAATATGGCGGTAATAATGGTTATAATAACGGAAACAATTTCACAGGAAATAATGCTTATAATAATGGAAATAACGGAAATAAACACGGTAAGAAGTCATATTTTGCAGGACTTATAACAGGTGTTATCTGGGGAATTGCCGTTGTATTTATATTGATAATATTATCTAATATTATTGAGAGTGAACTTACTGAGTCAGGAAAGATTTCAGATAATGTCGGTACATCAGCACTTACAGGAAGCAGCAAATCTTCGATTATTAAGCAATATATTGATAAATATTTTATGGAAGATGTTGATAATGACATACTAACAGAGGGAATGTATAAAGGAATGTTAGAATCATTAAATGATCCATATTCCGTATATTATACAAAGGACGAGGTTGAATCACTTAAACAGTCATCAGAGGGTGAATATGTGGGACTCGGAATATCTGTTACACAGAATAATGAAACTAAAGTAATTACGGTAACTAAGGTATATGATGATTCGCCGGCTAAAGATGCGGGAATAGAATCCGGGGATACGATATATTCGATAAATGACAATGTTCTTACGGATGAAACCTTAGATGAGTTATTAGTTGATATTAAAGGTGAAGAAGGCAAAGAAGTCAAGATGCAGCTTAAAAGAGGCGAAGAAACCATAGATGCTGATATGAAATTAAGAGAAGTTCTTATAGATGTGGTATCTTATGAAATGCTTGAAGATAATATTGGATATATCATTATAGACCAGTTTACGGGAACGTCTGCGGAACAGGTTGAAGAAGCTATTAATGATTTGAAATCACAGGGTATGGAAAGAATAATTGTTGACCTTAGAGATAACCCGGGTGGACAGTTAGAGTGTATACAGGCAATTCTTAATTACTTTCTGCCAAAAGATAAATTACTTCTCTATAGCGAAACTAAAGATGGAGAGCAGGAGAGATATTATACAGAGAATGACGGACTTATAACAGATATGCCACTTTGTGTATTGGTAAATGAGAATAGTGCAAGTGCATCAGAGGTATTTGCAGGTGTAGTTAAATGCTATGACAGAGGTAAACTAGTTGGAACCAAGACATTTGGTAAGGGCATAATGCAGTCAACATTCGGACTTAGTGATGGAACTGCAATTAAACTTACAATTGGTAAATACTATCTTCCAGATGACAGTAACATTCATGGAATAGGTATTGAACCTGATTACGAAGTAAAACTTCCTGAAGATGTTACAAATGTGTGGGCGTTAAAACATCCAGATGACCCACAGCTTACAAAGGCAATCGAAGTTGTAAAAGGATTAGATTAATTTAAAAAGAGCTTTTATACATAATGAATTAAGAAATTTTTTACTTTCCTATTTTGTTAAGTATAAAAGCTCTTATTTGTTATGGGATGTTATGGAGTTTTATTAAAGAGTAGTAGCATTTTATAAAAATATGTGCTATATTATAGTGAAACGAATGTATGTTCGAAAAAATGTATTATAGTGAAATGGATGTATGTTCGAAAAACGTATTATAGTGAAATGAATGTATGTTTGAAAAACGTATTATAGTGAAATTAAGTTAATTTATAAATAAGTTTGAAAGGTCAGAAATATGGATAAGAAGTTTAAACTTGTATCAGAATATAAACCTACGGGGGACCAGCCACAGGCGATTAAAGAGCTTGTTAAAGGTTTTAAAGAGGGAAATCAGTTTGAAACACTGCTGGGTGTAACAGGTTCAGGTAAGACATTTACGATGGCAAATGTAATCGAGCAGCTTAATAAGCCTACACTTGTACTAGCTCATAATAAGACTTTGGCGGCACAGTTATATGGGGAATTCAAGGAATTTTTCCCTGAAAATGCAGTAGAGTACTTTGTCAGTTATTATGACTATTATCAACCGGAAGCATATGTACCATCAACAGACACTTATATAGAGAAGGATTCATCAATTAATGAAGAGATAGATAAGTTAAGACATTCAGCAACAGCTGCATTATCAGAGAGAAAAGATGTAATAATAATCTCAAGTGTATCTTGTATATATGGTCTGGGAAGTCCTATAGACTATCAGAATATGGTGTTATCATTAAGACCGGGAATGGTTAAGGACAGAGATGAAGTGTTAAAAAAATTAGTAGATATACAATATGCTAGAAATGATATGGACTTCAAGCGTGGAACATTCAGAGTACGTGGCGATGTCGTGGAGATATTTCCGGTAACATCATCTGAAAATGCAGTAAGAGTTGAGTTTTTTGGAGATGAGATTGACAGAATAACAGAGATTGACACATTGACAGGCGAGATTAAGAGCAGGTTAGAGCATATCGCAATATTTCCGGCTTCACATTATGTAGTGCCTAAAGAGAAGATTGAACTTGCAGCTAAAAGTATTGAGAAGGAATTGGCAGAGCGTGTAGAATACTTCAAAAGTGAGGATAAATTATTAGAGGCACAACGAATTGCAGAGAGAACTAATTTTGACATAGAGATGATGAGGGAGACAGGCTTCTGTTCGGGAATAGAGAACTATTCAAGACATTTAGCAGGATTAGAACCGGGAGCAACACCGCATACATTATTAGATTATTTTCCAGATGACTTCCTTATGATTGTAGATGAATCGCATATTACGATTCCACAGGTAAGGGGAATGTATGCGGGTGACCAGTCCAGAAAGACGACACTTGTAGATTATGGCTTCAGACTTCCATCGGCTAAAGATAACAGACCACTTAATTTCGAAGAATTTGAAAGTAAGATAGACCAGATGTTATTCGTGTCGGCTACACCGAATGTATATGAAGAGGAACACGAATTGTTAAGGGCTGAACAGATTATCAGACCTACCGGATTATTAGATCCGGAAGTAACAGTTAAGCCAGTAGCAGGTCAGGTAGATGACTTAATTAGTGAGGTAAATAAAGAAGTTGCGAAGAAGAATAAAGTATTAGTAACGACACTTACCAAGCGAATGGCAGAAGATTTGACAGACTATATGAAAGAAGTCGGAATCAGGGTAAAATATCTACATTCTGATATAGACACACTAGAGAGAACTGAGATTATAAGAGATATGCGGCTTGATGTATTTGACGTATTAGTCGGTATAAACCTTTTAAGGGAGGGATTAGATATACCTGAGATTACATTAGTAGCAATATTAGATGCTGATAAAGAAGGCTTCTTAAGGTCAGAGACTTCACTCATCCAGACGATAGGACGAGCAGCGAGAAACTCAGAGGGACATGTTATAATGTATGCTGATAAGATAACTGATTCTATGAGAGTAGCCATAGACGAGACGAATAGAAGACGAAGTATACAGCAAAAATATAATGAGGAGCATGGAATTACGCCGACAACCATTAAGAAAGCGGTAAGAGAAAGAATAAGCATCACGAAAGAAGCTGTTGAGACGGTTGATAAGTTAGAAAAAGATCCTGAATCAATGAGCAGGAAAGAAATAGAGAAGCTTATTAATAAGATTATGAAGGAAATGCAGAAAGCCGCTTCGGAACTTAACTTTGAGGCAGCAGCAGACCTGCGTGACCAGATGATTAAACTAAAAGAGCAGTTAAGAGATATGTAGAAATGAGGTAAATTGTGAAAGAAGTCAATGATAAAAATAAGTCAGGGAGACAATTTATAAAGATTAAAGGGGCAGCAGAACACAATCTTAAGCATATTGATTTGAATATTCCTAGAAATGAATTTGTGGTAGTTACGGGACTTAGTGGCTCTGGTAAATCTACACTTGCATTCGATACGATATATGCTGAGGGACAGAGAAGATATATGGAATCACTGTCATCATATGCAAGACAATTCTTAGGTCAGATGGAGAAGCCTAATGTAGAAAGTATAGAGGGGTTGTCACCTGCTATTTCGATAGACCAGAAATCAACTAACCGAAATCCACGTTCTACGGTGGGAACTGTTACGGAAATATATGATTATTTCAGATTATTATATGCAAGAATAGGTATACCACATTGCCCTAAATGTGGAAGAGAGATATCAAAGCAGACGGTAGACCAGATGGTAGACCAGATTATGACATTGCCGGAGAGAACGAAGATTCAGTTATTAGCACCAGTCGTAAGAGGACGTAAGGGTGAACACGTTAAGGTCTTAGAACGTGCTAAGAAGGCTGGATATGTAAGAGTACAGATTGATGGCAATATGTATGATTTAGGTGAAGAAATAAAGCTTGAGAAGAATAAGAAGCATAATATTGAAATAGTTGTAGACCGACTGGTTGTCAAAGAGGGAATAGAGAAACGTCTCACAGATTCCATAGAAACTGTACTTGATATAGCTGACGGACTTATGGTTGTAGATGTGGTTGGCAGTAAGCCTATGAATTTCAGTCAGAGTTTCTCGTGCCCTGATTGTGAGATTAGCATTGATGAGATACAACCAAGAAGTTTTTCGTTTAATAATCCTTTTGGTGCATGCCCATCATGTTATGGATTAGGCTATAAGATGGAATTTAACGTAGACCTTATGATTCCTGATAAATCAATCAGTATAAATGATGGAGCAATCGTGGCAATGGGCTGGCAGTCAAGTGGCAAAGATGGCAGCTATACACATGCAATCTTAGAAGCGATTGCTAAGGAATATAACTTTTCGTTAGATACACCATTTGAGGAGTTAAGCGAAACAGCAAAAGATGTAATCATTAACGGAACAAATGGCAGATGTGTGAAAGTATACTATCGTGGTCAAAGAGGCGAGGGTATATATGATGTGGCATTTGAGGGACTTATTAAAAATGAAGAGAGAAGATACAGAGAAACAGGTTCTGAGACATTGAAACAGGAATATGAGGAATTTATGACGATTACGCCTTGTAAGGAATGTAAAGGCCAGCGACTTAAGAAATCTTCACTTGCAGTAACTGTTTCTGATAAAAATATCCATGAGATAACATCGATGTCTATAAGAGATTTGCATAAATTCTTAGAGGATATGGAATTAACTGACAGACAGAAGTTCATAGGAGGTGAGATTCTTAAAGAAATCAAAGCAAGAATTAAATTCTTAATGGACGTAGGTCTTGATTATCTGACATTGTCGCGTGGTACAGCATCATTGTCTGGTGGTGAGGCGCAGAGAATAAGACTTGCTACACAGATTGGTTCAGGACTTGTGGGGGTTGCTTATATCTTAGACGAGCCTAGTATCGGATTACATCAGAGGGATAACGATAAACTCATTAATACACTTACACATCTGAGAGATTTGGGAAATACATTAATAGTTGTAGAACATGATGAAGATACAATGTTAGCAGCAGACCATATCATAGACATAGGTCCGGGGGCAGGCGAATATGGTGGACAGGTCGTGGCAGAGGGTACGGCAGAGGAGATTATGCAGAATGAGAATTCAATTACAGGAGCGTATCTTAGCGGACGTATAAAGATACCTGTTCCAGACACCAGAAGAGAGCCTACAGGCTGGATTACAGTAAAAGGTGCAAGACAGAATAATCTGAAGAATATCAATGTGGATTTTCCACTTGGTATTATGACATGCGTAACCGGTGTATCGGGTTCCGGAAAGAGTTCGCTTGTAAATGAGATCCTTTATAAAGCATTAGCTAAGAAACTTAACAGAGCAAGAACTATACCTGGTAATCATGATACAATTGAGGGTACAGAGCAGCTAGACAAGATAATCAACATTGACCAGTCTCCGATAGGAAGAACACCACGTTCTAATCCTGCGACATATACAGGTGTATTTGACCAGATTAGGGATTTATTTGCAAGCACATCAGATGCTAAAATGAAAGGCTATAAGAAAGGCAGATTCAGTTTCAATGTCAAAGGCGGAAGGTGTGAGGCTTGTTCAGGTGATGGTATAATTAAGATAGAAATGCATTTCTTACCGGATGTATATGTGCCTTGCGAAGTGTGTGGAGGAAAGCGTTATAACAGAGAAACTTTAGAAGTTAAGTATAAAGGCAAGAGTATCTTTGATGTGCTTGATATGACTGTTGAAGAGGCACTTAAATTCTTCGAAAATGTTCCATCAATTTATCGTAAAATTCAGGCATTATATGATGTAGGACTTTCATATATTAAATTAGGCCAGCCATCAACTACATTATCGGGTGGTGAAGCACAGCGAGTTAAGTTAGCTACAGAACTTAGCAGACGAGGAACAGGCAAGACAATCTATATTCTTGATGAACCTACAACAGGACTTCATTTTGCAGACGTTCATAAATTAGTGGAAATTTTAAGAAAATTATCTGATGACGGAAATACAGTTGTAGTTATCGAACATAATTTAGATGTAATTAAAGTAGCCGATTATATTATCGACATAGGACCTGAGGGTGGAGATAATGGCGGAACGGTTATCGCAAAGGGAACACCAGAAGAGATTGTGAAGAATAAGAAATCATATACCGGTAAATATCTGAAGAAATATTTAGAAGATAAGTAAATGTACCTGAAGCATTATATATGTAGATTGAAACAAAATCCGTAATCTGCAAGCTGATGATTTATGTAGAAAAATGTCAGAAACTACTTGCATAATTAATGATATTTTATGTATAATTAGGATATTGTGTTTTTAGTCAGAAGTGGTTTTATATATTTCACATATAATCTATGAAAATTAAGGAGAGAAAAAGAAAATGCATACATTTGTTAATCAGGTAGCCAGAATAAATGGTGTAATTAACGAATGGGTATGGGGTATACCTATGCTTATTCTGATTATTTCGACCGGTATCTGGATGAGTATCAGAACGGGATTTTTCCAGATAGTAAGAGCGAAAATCGTTGGCGATGAAACATTTTTCGCAATATTTAAGAAGAGACACGTAACAAAAACAAAGGATAAGAAAGCAATTTCACAGTTCCAGGCACTTTCTACAGCATTAGCTGCCACGATAGGTACAGGTAATATAGCCGGTGTTGCAACTGCACTTACAATTGGTGGACCGGGAGCTATATTCTGGATGTGGGTGTCAGCATTTTTCGGAATGATGACTAATTTTTCTGAAAATGTTCTGGGTATCTATTATAGAAGAAAGAATATGTATGGCGAATGGTCAGGTGGTGCAATGTACTATCTGGAGAATGGTCTTGGAAGTAAAAAAGGAATGAAGAAAATTGCCAAATTCCTTGCAATATTATTTGCAATTTTCTGTGTACTTGCATCATTTGGTATTGGTAATATGACTCAGGTCAATTCAATTGCAGATGCGATGCATAGTAATTTCGGAATACCTACTCTTGTTATGGGTATTATTCTTGCAGTAATTGCAGCACTCGTTGTAATAGGTGGAATTAAACGTATAGGCAGAGTTACAGAGAAACTTGTACCATTTATGGCATTAGCCTACATTATTGGTGCACTTGTTATTTTCTTCATAAATTATAGACAGATACCATATGTATTTGGAAGTATTTTCAAAGATGCATTTAATGTGTCAGCAGTAGGCGGTGGTATCGGCGGTTATGTAATAAAGAGAGCTGCTACAATGGGCTTTAAGCGAGGCGTATTCTCGAATGAAGCAGGTCTTGGTTCTTCAGTAATGGTTCATTCATCATCAGACGTTAAAGAGCCTGTTATCCAGGGAATGTGGGGTATTTTCGAAGTATTCTTTGATACAATAATTGTCTGCACATTAACAGCATTTGTATTATTATCAAGTAGTTCAGATGCAAAATCACAGGCAAAAGTATTTGCAAATATTACAACAGACAGTCAGACATTCAGCATAGCTGAACATATTGATGAAGACAAAGAAGTTCCACTTATAGATAAAGAGTACAGTACATTGGTTATAGATGTTGATAGCGATGGAAATGCTAAATTGTATACAGAGGCACCGGCAGATGGTGAATATCTTGAACTGAAGGCCTATGGAAATTCTTATTATGTAAAGGCTTCTAAGAAAGAGGACAGAACTGAAGATGATTACATATATACAAATATAATGTCAATTAAGGGAAATGTAGCAAAGGATTCAAATGGTAAAACAGTTAAAGACTCAAATGGCAACGTAGTCTTAGATTCTGTTAAAGTTGAACAAATTAATGGTGTATCTCTTGTTACATATGCATTTTCACAGAAGTTTGGTGATGTGGCTGCAAAATTGTTAGCAATTGCGATTTTATTGTTTGCATTTTCAACAGTTCTTGGATGGTCTTTCTATGGAACAAAGGCGATTGAATATTTATTTGGAACAAAATCAATGGTATTCTATAAAGTCATATTCGTATGCTTCATCGTAGTGGGCGCAACACTTAACCTAAGTCTTGCATGGAGTATAGCAGATACACTTAACGGTCTTATGGCCATTCCTAACTTAATCGGTGTATTGGCATTGTCAGGAACAGTTGTTAAAATTACTAGAAACTATACAAAACGTAAGATTAAGAAAGATGATGTGAATCTTGAACCAATGCTTTCAGCATTCCCTGATATCCAGAAAGAACAGGAAGAAAAGATGAGGGCCGAGGAAGCATAAGATTATACAGCGGAAAATATAGTTTCTGTTTCATACAGAAAATGATATATTCAGATTTAATATTTATGACAGGTGATGTTGCTTGACATTGCCTGTCTTTTTTCTTATACTTAATAAAGTGTTAGAAATACATTTTAGAATATCAAAACGAATTTGATTTGAAAATATTTTAGGAGGAAACGGGCTTGGAAAAAGAGATGATAATTGTTCTGGACTTCGGTGGACAGTACAACCAATTAGTTGCAAGACGTGTTCGTGAATGTAATGTATATTGTGAGATTTATTCTTACAGAACAGAACTTGAGAAAATCAAAGAAATGAACCCTAAGGGAATCATTTTAACAGGTGGGCCAAATAGTTGTTATGAAGCAGACTCACCAACATATAAGAAAGAATTATTTGAATTAGGTATTCCTGTACTTGGATTGTGCTATGGCGCTCAGCTTATGCAGTATGTCCTTGGTGGTAAAGTTGAAAAAGCCCTTGTACGTGAATATGGTAAAACAGAGGTAATGGTAGATAAGAGTTCGCCATTATTTGCAAATGTAGAAGAGAAAACTATTTGCTGGATGAGTCATTTTGATTACATCTCAAATGTAGCTCCAGGCTTTAAGATTTCTGCACATACAGCAGATTGTCCTGTTGCAGCAGCAGAAAATCAGGACAAAAACCTTTATGCAATTCAGTTCCATCCTGAAGTTCTTCACACACAGGAAGGCAGCAAAATGCTTTACAATTTCGTTAGAAATGTATGTGGCTGCCAGGGACTTTGGAGAATGGATTCATTCGTTGAAAATGCAATCAAGGAAGTAAGGGAAAAAGTTGGTGACGGTAAAGTATTACTTGCATTATCAGGTGGTGTTGATTCATCAGTTCTTGCAGCATTACTTGCTAAAGCCGTGGGACCACAGCTTACCTGTGTATTCGTAGACCATGGGCTTCTTCGTAAAAACGAGGGAGATGAAGTTGAAAGTGTATTTGGTAAAGGTGGAGCTTTCGAGATTAATTTCGTCAGAGTAAATGCAGCCGAGCGTTACTATGAGAAGCTCGCAGGTGTTACAGAACCTGAACAGAAACGTAAAATTATTGGCGAAGAATTCATAAGAGTATTTGAAGAGGAAGCTAAGAAGATAGGTAAAGTAGATTTCCTTGCACAAGGAACTATTTATCCTGATATCGTGGAATCAGGGCTTGGTGGAGAATCAGCAGTAATTAAATCACACCACAATGTCGGAGGACTTCCTGAACATGTTGATTTCAAGGACATTATTGAGCCGCTTAGAAATCTGTTTAAAGATGAAGTCCGTAAGGCAGGTCTTGAACTTGGCTTACCTGATTATTTAGTATATCGTCAGCCATTCCCAGGCCCAGGGCTTGGAATCAGAATCATTGGAGATGTAACAGCAGAAAAGGTACGAATTGTACAGGATGCTGATGCAATTTACCGCGAAGAGGTTGACAAAGCAGCAAAATCTTATAAGGAAGCAAATGGCAAGGAGGCACCTTGGATGCCTAATCAGTATTTTGCAGCGCTTACAAATATGCGTTCAGTTGGTGTAATGGGCGACGAAAGAACTTATGATTATGCTGTTGCAGTAAGAGCAGTCCGTACAGTTGACTTTATGACAGCGGAAGCAGCAGAAATACCATTTGAGGTATTACAGACAGTAATGAGTAGAATTATTAATGAGGTTCGTGGGGTAAATAGAGTATTCTATGATTTGACGAGTAAACCACCTGGAACGATTGAGTTTGAATAACGGATTAAAATGCCGAAAGCCTGTATTTATGCGGGCTTCCGG